>Ga0136644_10002747_pt1 | contig 13308 bp, 14 predicted proteins | sample C_130820_EF_Meta_FD_94780 | JGI IMG/M metagenome (GOLD analysis project Ga0136644, IMG submission 94780) | Freshwater microbial communities from Lake Croche, Canada to study carbon cycling - C_130820_EF_MetaG (v2) (version 2) | ecosystem: Environmental > Aquatic > Freshwater > Lake | place... | reverse complement strand
TTAACAATTAATAATCTAAATAAAATAAATAATAATAACAATAATATTAAATTAATGATATTATCATTTGATAATAGAACAAATATTGATTATATTGAAGATCATAATAAAAATATTGAAAATTATTGTAAAAAATGGAAAAATATTGAATATGAATTTACAAAATTTAGTAATAAAAATGTTTATTGGAATAAAATTTATTTAGTTTTAGAAAAATTATTAACAAATAATTATAATTTTGTAATGTGGATGGATACTGATTCTATGTTTGTTAATCAAGATATAGATATTCGAAATATATTATTACTATTTGACAGCGATATTTTTTTAAGTCATGACAATGATTTGTCCTGTGATAATATATTAAATGCTGGAGTTTTTATTATTAGAAATTCAGAAAATGGTATAAATTTTTTAAAAGAAGCAATTTCTTATGTTGAAAAATCTAATTGTATAAATGATGATAATTCATTAAAAGGTATATATGCTGCAAGATGTTATGAACAAGGTACATTAAATAATTTGATTTATAATAAATATTATAAATATACAACCGTATTATCAACAAATATAATTTTTAATACGATTTATTGTAATGATAATACTTTTATATTACATAATTATGGTGGTGATAAAAATAATAAATTAATAGATATTAAAAGGTGTTTTAACATAATAAATTCAAAATTAAATATTAAAAATAAATAATTTTAAAATTTAATCAAAATTAGTATTATTATATTTATAGATATTATTTATCAATTTTAATCTAACAATTTTAAAAATTAAAATTAAATATTAAAATATTATGAAAAGATAAAATGGGAAGGTTTTTCAAAGAAAACTTGATTATAATGGAATATCTTAAAACTTTAGATCCAAATGGAATATGTATTTTTATTGATGGATATATTAGTATAGCATTAGAAAATGAAGAACAAATATTAAAAAGAATATAATTTTTTAATAATCCAATTATATGGGATAATAATTTATTGTATAATCAATACAAAGATGTTATTTTAATTATTATTTTTATAATATATATAATTTATTACATAATAAATTTAAATTATTAGACCTAAAACAATAAATAAATATGTAACATGTAACATAAAAGATGTTATTGTTGGTTGAAAAGTAAAAACATTAATTCTATCTTCCCATAATTTATCAAAATTATTCATCAAAGTTAATAAAATTGCAAATAAAATAAAAATAAATAATATTTTTAAAGTAATATCATTATATTGTGGATTAAATAATAAATTACATCCTATAACAAGTTCAAATATTATTATAAAATAATCAAAATTATCTGGTAAATTAAAATAAATTAATTCTTTTTTTCTTTGTTCTTCAATTGTTAAGCGTGTGATTGAAGTTATTATAAAAATTAAACCTATAAATGGTATCATTAAATTATTATAATTATATAATTTTTTTATATTATTCATTATATATATAATTTTATAAAAATAAAATTATAAAAATTTTTAATAAAAATTGATTTAATTTAATAATTATATTATATTAATAATTAGTTTAATATGAATAATTTACCATTTAGCGAAAAATATAGACCACGTAAGTTAGAAGATCTTATTTTAGATCCTATAATTTATACTAAAATAAATAATATAGTATTTAATAAAGATATTCCTAATATAATCTTTACTGGTAAATCTGGTGTTGGTAAAACATCTACTATACATTGTATTGCTCGGGCTATTTATCCTAGGGAATATCATGAATCAATCCTCGAATTAAATGCTTCCGATGATAGAGGTATTAAATCAGTTCATGAAACTATCATTAACTTCTGTAAACAAAAAGTTTATTTTAAAGACAATTTTGCACAACATAAATTATTAATTTTGGATGAGGCGGATAATATTACTCCTAAAGCTCAACGATTAATAAACAGTATCATGGAAAAATATCCAACAACTAGATTTGCATTTACATGTAATAACTCATCAGATATTATCGAATCTATTCAATCTAGATGTATTATTATTAGATTTACTAAACCACCTCTTGATAATTTTATATCTAGAATTAAACTAATTTGTAATAATGAAAAAATTAAATATGATAATGACGCAATACCTTATTTATTTGAAATATGTCAAAAAGACTTGAGACAAACTCTTAATTTATTAGAATTAACTTATAAAACTTTTGATAGTATAACAATTAAAAATATTAATGATTGTTGTGATATTCCTTCTCAAGAAAAATTAGATAGTTTATTAATTAATATTATAAATAAAAATGTAAAAAACATTTGTATTTTAATTAGTAATTTTGAAAAAGATGGATATTATTCATTAGATGTATTATTACATTTTATACAATTTATCAAAAATAAAGAGGATATTAAATTAGATGAAAATTTAAGAATTAATTTAATCAATATATTATCAAATTATTCATATATTATGAGTAAATCATCAACTACATATTTACAATTAACTGGTGCTTTATTATCATGTATTAATAATATCTGATACTTTTTTACAATTAATAGTTACATCTTCGATTTAGTTAGTTTCATTCACCATTTATATATTTATAATTAATAATTAAATTATAAATATATAAATACTTATTATATATAATGATAAATAAATATTTTATATTTATTTTAATATTTATTTTAATATTTGTAGTTATGTTAGTTATAGAATATGATATTTGGATGGCTGTAATTTACTATAGCTTAAATCATAATAAAAAATATATTGAAAAATTTTCAAATTCAGAAAAAATATCATTAATATTAACAACTACTGTAAATATTAATAAAAAGATAAATTATTTACCATTAGTTGATTCAAATATAAGAAAAAATATTTACATTGATGCAATTAAAAAATGGTTAAATAATACAGATTTTAATATAATTTTAGTTGAAAATTCTGGATATGAATTTCCAGAATTAGAATATGAAAAAGAAAAATATAAAAATAATTTTGAAATATTTTCATTTGATCAGAAAAATTTAAAAGAGGCTAATTATTTAAAAAATAATACATCTAAAGGTGCACATGAATTTTTTTCAATTGATTATGCAATAAATAATTCAAAATTAATTAAAAAGTCATTATTTGTAATTAAAATTACTGGTAGATATTATATTCCAGATTTTAAAAATTATATTAATAGTATAAATATATTTGATTATTATGCATTAAGACAATATATAACTATTAGATGTGAAATAGTTGGATCACGTATTGATTATACAAATTATATTTTTGATAGGAATATTAAAATAAATAACGATATAGTTGAACTTGAATGGAATGATAGAATAAATAAATTAGATAATAATAAAATATTAACTTGTCCTTTTTTAAAAATAGAACCAACAATACAAGGAGGTACTTCAAAATATATTCATTATTTATAAATAATAATTTTCAAAGAAATTATATAATGTAATTATTATATTATGACTAAAATATTATTATTTGATGTTGATGGTACACTAGTAGAATCTGCACAAGAAATAAATAATGAAATGGCTTTAATTCTTAATTCTTTAAAAAATAAAGGTTATCAATTAGGAATAGTTGGTGGTGGAAAATTAGAAAAAATTTTACAACAATTTAATAATAAAATTTTCTTTAATCACTATTTTACTGAATGTGGTTGTATTTATAATAAAAATTTATCTAATAATAATTTAGATTTACATTTAATTTATACAAAAGATATACGTGAACATTATTTATATAATAAAATAAATATTTTAATTAAATATATCTTATATTTTTTATCAAAAGTCGATTATACTATTACCGGACATTTTATTGATTTACGTTCTGGTATTATTTATGTATCATTAATAGGTATGCTTGCTAATAATAGTGAACGAGAATATTTTATTAATTTAGATAAACAACATAAATACAGAGAAAAATTAATTAAAGAATTAGTAAAAAAAGCAATTGAAATAGATATATTAGATAAAATAGATATTGTAGAAGGTGGTAGTGTTGGTATTGCAATTTATCCCAAAGAATTTGATAAAGTACAAGTAATTAATTTTATAAATAAGAATAATTATGATGAAATTTATTATTTCGGTGATAAATATAATCCAAATGGAAATGATTACAATTTACTTAATCATTTAGATGTTATTGGTAATTGTGTTAATTCTCCAGAAGAAACATTAAAATTACTTAAATTATTAATTTAATTTATTAAATATTTATATAAAATGTTATGTTGTAAATATTTATTAAATTGTTTATTTAGAATATTTAATTATGCTAACATTGATGGAATTAATAAACGAGAATTTACTGAATCAGAATTACATCTTATTAACGAAAAACTATCAATAATTGATTATGATAATAGTCAAAATATTATTTATTCTAGTTTTTCTAGTATAAATAATTATGATTTGCTTTGATTATTTATATATGATAAAATAATTAAATAAAAATTGATTATGTTTTTAAAAATATAATATTAATAAAATTAAAAAACTACTAATAAATGAATTTTTTACAAAAATCAAAAATATTTAAAGATGTAATTCATGATTCTATTGAAGTTACATTGTTGGCTAATTCTATTATAGATAGCAAAATATTTCAACGATTACGTAATTTACATCAATTGGGTGTATGTTATTTTGTTTTTCCAAATGCGAATAATACTAGGTTTGAGCATTCAATTGGAACATATTATTTAGCAGGTAAATTAATAAATGCATTATTATCAAATTCCTTACCGTTTGAAATAAATAGAGTTTTAATTGAAATACCGTTTATTAAAAATTATTTATTAAAAAATAATGATTTAGAAGATAATATTGAAAATATAAATTATCTTGTTAAAAGTGATAAAATTTTATTAGATGATTATTTAATAGAACTTGTTAAAATTGCTGGTTTAATTCATGATATAGGACATGGACCTTTTTCTCATCTATTTGATGAATGGTTGTCTAATATTCCAGATATTAACTATAGTAATCTGGCTGATCATGAAAATAGATCTATTCTTCTTTTTAAAGAAATTATTTTTAAAACTAAAATAAATATTTCTAACGAATTTTATAAAATGAATGAAATTATTGATAATGACGCTTTTGATTTTATAGCACAATTAATTAATCCAACTGAAGATATTATATCTAATTTTATATTTCAAATTATTTCTAACTCATTGAATGGTTTAGATGTTGATAAATTAGATTATTTATACAGAGATTGTTATTATTTTGGTACAGGTATACCATTTGATTTAACAAGGATAATATCACATGCCCAAGTAATAAATTTAAATATATGTTTTCCAGAGAAGGTTGGATATGATATATATAAAGTATATAGATCAAGATATGATTTACATAAACAATATTATAATCACAAAACAGTGGTTATAATAGAATACATGATAAGAAATATTTTAGAAAATTTAGATGATATATTAAATATTTCATTATCAATAAAAAATAATGATATAAATAAATTTATAGATTTAGTTGATTCAACAATTTTAAATACAAGTAGTATAATCAAATTATGCAATAATGATATTTATCAACAATATAAAAAAAATATAGATGAAATAGATAATATGTTAAATAAAATATACCAACGAAAATTATACAAGTGTTTGTATTCAAAATCATTTTGCATTAATGAAATAATTGATACAAACGATAAAATAAGAGAAATATTACTAAATGATCAAGAATTATTAGATAAAAAATTAAATAAAGATATTGTTGATATATCAAAAATTAAACCAGTTAAATTAAAAATTGGATTATTAGGTGGTAATAAAACTCATCCATTTGATAACTTATATTTCTATGATAAATATAATAAAGCTAATGTTCTTTCAAAAGATAAAATTTCACATCTAATGTCACCTTTTTTTCAAGAAATTATTTTGTATATTTTATATCTTGATTAAAAATAAACATAAACAAATAATTATATATTTTTATTAATTATAAAAATATGATTTTAAAACTATTTTTAATATTTTTATTTATATTAACTAGATCTTATTCACTTAATGTAAATGATAAAAATATAAATTCACTATATAAAATAATTAAAAATAATAGCACATTTTTTAATAATACAAAAATAAATAAAAATTGTTCTTTAACATCTACTCAAATTATAAGTCTTCTTATATTTAATTAGTATCTACAATAGTAATAGGTTCTTCAAAAATAATATCACAATTATAATTAGATTTATCTAAAATATCAATTGGCAAATATACCAATTTATTCATTTTATATAAACCATTTTCTTGTAATAATTTTAAAATATAAGTTACACAATAAAGATTATCTTGGTAAAAATTATAATCATTATATTTAATTATGCTTTCATTTAATTTATTAATATTAATAAATTTATGTAAATTTGTTTTAATAACATGAACTCGATAATCTTTCATATTTTTAAAACGATAATCAAAATCTAACATCATTGTTCCATATTTTTTTTTTTTATTTAAAATACAAAAATCAGGATCTGCATTACATTCTAAAATATTAATATTTCCTTTAGAATCTTTATAGATCATTCCTATATGTGAAAAATAAGTTTCTTGAATGAAAGGTAATAATAATAATTTAGTTAATAAAGCGGCACCAATATTATCTATTACATAACATCTAAACATAACAATATCGCCAGTATTTAATTCAGATTTGATTTCATTTAAATCTTTCTTAATTATTGAAAATTTTTTATTAGTATAGAATCTTTCATCTAGATATAATATAATGAGGAATATTATTATTATAAATATAATTTTTAATTTAGTTTTTGAATTTAAAAATAATATAAATAAATTATAAATTATTATAATAAATATTATTATTTGAATATTATTATAAAAAGATAATTTCAAAATTAATTTTATATTATGAATATCATGAAATAACATAAGATATATATAATATAATATTATATTATATTTTATAAAATAAGTTTAAAAATACTTAACTTTTAATATTTATAGTATAATGAGTTATTCACATATTTGTATTGATTTTGGTACATGTAATACTGTAATATCTTATTATGATAATGAACTTGAAAAAATATTACAAATAAATAATGATTTTGATGGTAATATACTAATACCAACTACAATATATTTTAATACAGAAACTTTAATTAATGATAATATAAAAAAAAAAATTATAAAAAATAAAAAAATAGATGAGCTTGAATATTCAATTGATTACAATATTGGTAATAATGTAAATATTCTAGATAGTGATTATTATTTTTATCAGTTTAAAAGATTTTTAGGTACAACTAGTAAATCAATTGATAGAAATTTTATTGATAAATTTAATAAAGAATATACTGTTGATGAGGAAACAATATATTTTTTTATTAAAACATTTGATGATGAAAAAATAAAATTTAGTATAATAGATTTGATAAAATTATATTTTAAAGGATTATATTCAATAATTAGTAAAAAATTAAATATAAATAATACAGAAAGTATAGAAATTGTATTAACGTGTCCAGCATATTTTCATGATTTGCAAAGATTACAACTTAAAAATGCCGCTAGTGATGCTGGATTTAAAATATTTAAATTATACAACGAACCAACTAGTGCTGCTATTTATTATATTAAAAATAATTTATTAATAAATAATTCAAATAATATAGATTGTAACAAGTTTATAGTGTATGATTTAGGTGGCGGAACAATAGATACAACTGTTGTAGAATATCATGAAGATATTAATACTTGTGAAATACTAGATATTGATGGAAACAATTCATTAGGAGGAATTGATATTGATAATATTATTATTGCTGACATTTATAATAAATATAATATTGATAAAACTAATATTAAATTTAAAAATAAAATTAAAAATATTGCTGAAGATATCAAGATAAAATTAACATTTAATAATAATTATTATATTTATATAGAAAATGTTCCTATTTTAAAAAATAATATTTTAGATTATAAAGATTCATTAAAAATTTCTTTTACTAGACATTATTTTAATAATTTAATTAATGATATAATTGATCAAATGATTGAACCAATTAAAAATATGTATAATAAATATAATACTCATAATATTATTTTTATAGGTGGTCCTACACAAATACCTTTATTGCAAAATAAAGTTAATACATTATTAAATAAAAATATTAAAACTATCGAAAATACAACTAATTCTATTTTATTTAAAACAATTGTATCAGAAGGAGGTAGTTTATTATATAAATTAATTGATAAAAAAGAAGATTTTTGTCTATTAGATATTTTACCAATGAATATTGGTATTTCAGATAATAATGATAATCTAACTATTATGATATCTAAAAACTCCAAAATACCTATTAGTATTGAAAAAATATTTACAACATCATATGATTGTCAAAGAAGTATCGATATAGAAATATATGAAGGTATTAGTGAAAAATGTTCAAATAATACATTTATAGGTTCATATAAAATTATCGGCATACCACCATTACCTAATGGATCAATATTAATAAAGTTAATATTTAAAATAACATATAATGGAATTTTAAATATTTTTATAGATGGATGTAAAAATAGTAATTTTGAAAATAATTATGATTTTAAAATAAATGAGAATATTAAATTAATACCGAATATATTAATAAAAGATTTATTAAAAAAATTATTAAAAAATAAAGAATAAATAATTTTTAATATATAATACAAATTTAAGTTAATCTTTATAAAATGATCAATGATAAAAATAATATTGATATTTTAAGTTCTGAGAATATAGAAGATATTACAGAAGATATTGTTAAAATTTTTAGTTCAAATGATGAATATCTTACTAAAAATGAATGTCGCAATGTACTTAATATAATTTTTGAAGCATTATTTGATGAAAAATTAAAAACTAAAAATTTTAATTATATTTATAAACTTATTTCAAATGATAATGATAAAATTCAAAGAAAAGATTTAGATCCAGTTATTAGATCATTTATTGTATGTTTTGATGTTAATTTTATTACAAATTCATCTAGCTTTAATGATAAAGTTTGTATTAAAATAGGAAAACATTTATTACCTACTACCTATTATATTAAAAAAAATAATGAGTAAAAATTAGTAAAAATAATTAAAAATTGAAAATACTATTTAAAGTGTAAATAATATTATGTAAATATATGAATATATTTAAGAAAATTAATACAATGTCACTTATGAATATAAAAACTATTAATTATTTTGTAAATCTACCATTTGGTAATACTTTAAATTTTAATTCATATAATAATGAACAAATCTTGAATATTAAAACTAAAATTAAAAAAATTTATAATATTGATAATAATGATTATAATATTAAATTTTCTTATAATTCCAAAGTATTAGATGATAATTTAACACTAAAAGATTATAATATTAATGATAATGATAGTTTAAAAGTATTAATTCTATTAAAAGGTGGTAGTTCAAAACAAATTTTTATTAAAACTTTACAAGGTAAAACTATTACTATGGAAGTTACTGATACTGATACAATCGATTCTATTAAACAAAAAATTGCAGATAAAGAAGGAATTCCGGTTGACCAACAACGTTTGGTTTTCAATGGTAAACAATTAGAAGATGGAAATACTATTGGTGATTACGGTATTGATGCAGAATCAACTGTTCACTTAGTTCTTCGTCTGAGAGGGGGATTTCAATAATAACTAGATAATTATTTCATTAATGAATTTTAAATATAATTATTTATATAAAAATATTTTTATATAAAATATAAATTATAAAAATAAATATATCTAGTATGAATGAATATACATTCCCATTTAATACTTGTGAAAAACCAAATAAAAATGGAATAGCACAATTTTATTCATCATTATTCAATGTTATCAATTGCTTAAATATATTTTATTTTTTATTGAAAACTAAAAAAAAATACACATTTATATTATTATTTTTTATATTATGTTTTGAAATGTTTCATGTATTTTCTCATAGTATTCACATTTCGGGTTCAATACAAATAAATATAACACATATGCTTTCTTATTGTATAAATATTGCTTTTTTATTCTTTTTTTATAATTATGTAAAAAAATTACCTAGCAATTGGTTCATCGTATTTTATTTATTATTAATTTTTCTTGATATTTATATGTTTTGTAATATGAATGTAGTTTATTATATTTTTAGTCAAGCATTATTATTCTTGTCGGTGTTATTCTATTATTATAGATTTTTAACTAAAAATATTAAAGATAAAATAAATATTATATTTTGTCTTGTAATCTTAATAATAATTTTATTTTTGAATGAAAAATATAATTGTGAAAAAATGATGTCTATTTATCCATATTTTCCTTACCATGTTATAATTGAAATAATTGGTATAGTTTTATTTTATATCATTTGTAGTAATTTTTATAAATAAGAATAAAAAGTGATTAATAAGTACATTCTTGATAAGATACTGGAAATGGTACAACTTCTCTAATATTACCATCCATTAATGTACAAACATTAACTAATCTATCAAAACCTAATCCAGCACCTCCATGTGGAAATGTACTATTTTTTCTTAATTCGATATACCAATCTAATTTAGATTTGTCCATCTGTAATTCATCCATTCTTGTAATTAATTTTTCATATGAATCTTCTCTAATTGATGAACCAATCAATTCTCCTAATTGTGGTATTAACAAATCAACTGCTTGTACTGTTTCTTTGCCTTCAATATTATTATCATTTGATTTCATATAAAAACTTTTTAATTTTTTTGGATAATTGTATACAAATACTGGCCTATTATAAATTACATCACAAATATATTTTTCACAATAAGATCCTAAATCATCACCCCAATTAGGTAATTCAAATACTATATTTTTATTATCTTCATCTTTTTTGTATTTATTTATAATTGAATCTTTATTTTCATTTATTAGATTTATTGCTTCATCATATGTAATTCTTATAAAAGTATTATTTGTTATATTATCTAATTTATTTATTATACCCTTTGAAATAAATTTATTTAATTCTTCATATTCTGTTTTACAATCATTTAATGTCTCTGATATTATAAATTTTACTAAATCTTCCGAAAAATCCATTAACATATTTATATCAATAAAAGCTATTTCCCATTCTAAATGTGTAAAACATGCTAAATGTCTTTTAGTTTTACTTTTTTCAGCTCTAAATGATGGATTTAAAGTATAAACACGTGATAATCCGGCAGATAAAGCTTCTAATTGTAATTGTGAACTAACAGTTAAAAAAGCTTGTTTTGAAAAAAAATCATTTTTATAAATATTTTCATTTTTAGAATTATTTTCATTTTTAATATATTTATTAACATTATCTAAATCTAATGTAGTTATAGTAAAAACTTCACCAGCACCTTCACAATCCGATGTAGTAATAATATTTGGATCTAAATTATAAAAATTTTTAGAATTAAAGAATACATGTATATTTTTAAGTAAAGTTGATCTAATCTTGTAAATATAATTAAAAGTTCTAAATCTGGATCTTAAATGTTGATGTGATCTTAATGTTTCTAGTTGAATATTTTTTATATGTAATATGCTGTTTTTATCATTTACTAACCCAATTGATTCAATTTTACTACAAATTAATTCAATTTCTTGTCCTTTAGCAGGTGATTTTATAATATTACCATAAACTTGAACACAAGCACCTCTTAGATTTTCAAAATTATTATTACCAAAATTAGATAAAGTATCTTTGTTACAAATAATTTGTAATGATTCTGATGTAGAACCATCATATATTGTTATGAATATATTTTCACTTTGACTTCTATAATCTCGTACCCATGCTTTAATTGACCAAAATTTTAAATAATTATCTACATTTTTATTTTCTCTATAATCATTAAAAATATCTGATATTTGATTAGGAAGACTACTTAAATAATTCATTTTATATACTTATTTAGATATTTATAATGTTAAATTAATTATTTTTTATATGTTTATTATTCATTTGTAATTTATAATTTTATTTTATTATATAATGTTTAATATAATTAAAAATAATACCGATAATAATTTTATATTCAATTCAGATATATCTACTCAATCAAATATATCAAATACTTCAAATATTAAATATAATATAAATAATAATACATCAAATGATATTATAAATACTACAAATAATATAGATTATACAAATGATGATGAACAAATTGATGAAAATAATGAAACAGATGAAACAAATGAAACAGATGAAACAGATGAGAATGAAACAGATGAGAATGAAACAGATGAGAATGAAACAGATGAGAATGAAACAAATGAGAATGAAACAGATGATAATGAAACAGATGAAAATGATGAAAATAGTGAAAATATAAAAAATAAGTTAGAAATAAGTGAAAACTATGAGAATATAATATATTTAAAATATATAAAAACTAATTTATTAACGAACAAGAAAGATAACGATAAAAGTGTGGATTGCATATTAACAAAATCTGTAATAAAAAATGATTATAAAGAGTTAGTATATTTGCTAGAAAGTGGTAATAATATTTATAGATCTAATGTAGATAATATTAATTTAAAAAGATCAAATAATATAAATATTGGATGCTGTAATAAAAAATGTATACAATATGAATGTAAAAAAACAGGTAATATATGTTACAAGAATTCATTATATTATGGTATAAACAATACAAACAGAGGTATAAAAACATTATATCATTTATTATTAAAAATAATAATAATAAATCCAAAATTAAGGAATTTATGTAAATGTTGTGAAGATACAGAACATAAAAATTATTTATTAGAATTAGAAAGAAATTTTATAGATAAAAAAAACAATGTTATTAAAAATAACATAGATGGTAAAACAATTCTAGAATTAGAATTAAATTATTTAATAAATAAATTCATGAGTGTATTAGGATTATTACCATGTGAATGTAAATTTAAAAACAAGTATGAAAAATTTTACAAAGATAATTATTTAAATTTTAAAGAAACAATAAAAATTTACATAAGAACAATACCTCAAATAATTAAAATAGTAAAACATATGTATAAAATCAATGATAATAATGAAGAATTATATTTAATAAAAAATAGTAGATGCATACATGAAGATATAAGATTTTATAATTTAAGTTATTGTAAGAAGAAAAAATATGAAAATATCAATATAAAAATGTTAAATGAAATAATAATGAAAATAGAAATATTAAATAATTGGATATTAAATTCTATAAGAATATCAATACATTTA
>Ga0136644_10002745_pt1 | contig 13312 bp, 10 predicted proteins | sample C_130820_EF_Meta_FD_94780 | JGI IMG/M metagenome (GOLD analysis project Ga0136644, IMG submission 94780) | Freshwater microbial communities from Lake Croche, Canada to study carbon cycling - C_130820_EF_MetaG (v2) (version 2) | ecosystem: Environmental > Aquatic > Freshwater > Lake | place... | reverse complement strand
TGGCCATGATGGTGATCGTGATGGTGATCATGGTGATGGTGGTCGGCCGCATGTTCTGCTTGCAGCCATGTGGTGACATCGGCCAGCTTCTCGGCGGTCACAAATCCTGTCAGATCGAGCAGTTGGTGCGGGGTGGCCTCGCCTTTGGCGGCATCGAGACGCCTCGCATAGGGATTGAGACGCTGCAACCGCGCCTTCAGACTGTCGAGCACCGCGGGCTGATCGGCCAGCAGGTCCGTTTTGGTCAGCACCAGCACATCGGCAACGGCCGCCTGTTTGACCGCCTCGATATGGGCATCGAGGGTCGCCTCGCCATTGACGGCGTCGACGAGCGTCATCACGCCTTGCAGACGATAGCGCATGTTCAGATAGGGATGGCCAAGCACCGATTGCAGCACGGGCGCGGGATCAGCCAGTCCCGTTGTTTCGATCACCACTCTGGAGAAGGCCGGAATCCGGCCATTGTCGACATCACGCAACAGATCTTCCAGCGTCGAGACCAATTCACCGCGAACCGTGCAGCACAGGCACCCCGACGACAGCAGGACCGTATTCTGGTCCTTGACCTCGATGAACAGATGATCCAAGCCGACTGCGCCGAATTCGTTGATGATCACCGCCGTGCCCGCCATGGCGGGATCCTGCAGCAAGCGATTGAGCAGGGTGGTTTTGCCTGCACCCAAAAACCCGGTCAGCACAAAAAGCGGGATCATGTCAGGCCGTCTGGTCATTTTGCACTCCTGCACGCATCCGCCGCCGCTCGAAGATGACATTGATGATGATCGCCGCCAGGACCAGCAACCCGCCACAATATTGCAAGGGGGTCAACACCTCGTCCAGAATCACATGCGCCGACAGGGTCGCCACCACCGGCTCGAGACAGAAGGCGAGACCGCCAACCACAGCGGAAATCCGGCTCAGCGCCAGCAACTGGCAGAGAAAACCGATCGCATATCCGCCGATTGTCAGCGCCACCGCCAATGGAGCCAGCAATAGAACCGCTGGCGAAGGCAGGCCCGTGGTCGACAGCGCGATGCAGGCGGCCACCGGCAACATCACCAGTTGCATGACAATTGCTTTGGGGATCGTATGGGTTTTGGGTGACCGTGTGCCGAAGAAAAACTGCATGGTCGCCGATAGGCTGGCCCCGGCTGCCAGCAACAGGCCAAGCGGATCAAGCTGGTTCAGCGACGGCCCGACCACGATGACCACGCCGATGAAGGCCATCACCACAATCACCACAAGATCGGGGGTCAGCCTGCGCCGCTCGACAATCGGGCTGAGCATGACCACCAGAATCGGAAATGTGTAAAAGATCACCGCCGCCACCGTGACCGGAATATACGCCACCGAGGAAATGTAGCACAGTCCGACACCGCTGCTCGCCAGCGCCATCCCGATGATCGCCTTCCACTCCGACCGCTCGATCACGAATGCGGTGCGGCCCGCCAGCAGGATCAGCAGGCCGATCGGTACCATCAGAAACACCCGATAGAAGAAGATGGTCGGCCCCATGATCCCCGACTGGCTGGCGATCTGGGCGAAAATAATATTGAACCCGTAGGAACAAGCCCCGAACAGGGCCACACCGAAGCCGAGCATGAACCGTCCGGATGCCGATTCCGGTAAAGCGTCGGAAGAAGTGTCAGCAGCGGGGTCCGTCATGTCAGGGTCCGTTCGGGGTCCGTTATTGGGATGCGGCAGGCGGATTGGCTGCCTTTTTCGCGGGCTTTTTGGCAGGGTCTGCCGGCTCGCCAGGCTTGGCGGGTGTGGCCTTAACCGGCCCCAATGTCACAAGCACCGGCTCGGCCTTCTCGCGCGGCGGCAGCACAGGTGGCGGGGCACGGGTGACGGTCTGGCCTTGCGACTCATTGGCGGCATCGGTTTCACCGATATCCTTGCGGCCGCAAATGACCCCGCGCAAATCGGGCGGTTCGGATCCCGATCGGCGCGGCAGGGATTCCAGCAACGGACCAGGCATGGACGGGCCAAAGCCGCGATCAAACAACTCCATGGTTTTCAGGGTTCGTTCCGCTGCCGAAGGCATCCCGAACACCACCGCGATCAGGCGCTTGTTGCCGCGCTGGGCGGTCGCCACCACATTGAAGCCGGAGGCGCAGATAAAGCCGGTTTTCATCCCGGTTGCGCCTTCATAACGGCCGATAATGCCATTGGTGTTTTCCATCACCTTCTCGCCGATCTGGATCGCCGGCAGGCTGAACAGGCTGTTATATGCGGGAAAATCCAGCGTGATGCGGCGCGCCAGGATCGCCATATCGCGGGCCGAGCTTTGCTGCCCTTCCGCAAACAGGCCATGCGGATTGACAAAATGGCTGTCGACCATGCCAAGCGCTGCGGCTTCGCGGTTCATCATGTCGGCAAAGCCCTCGACCGACCCGCCAAGCCCTTCGGCCACAATGACGGCAATATCATTGGCGGATTTGACCAACAAAATCTTGATGGCGGCATCCAGTGTCAGGGTCTGGCCGACTTTCATGCCGATCTTGGAGGGCGGCATGGCCTTGGCCCGCTCGGAGGTGACCAGCGGTGTGGTCCACTTGATCCGGCCGGCCTGCACGGATTTGAACGCCAGATAGACTGTCATCAATTTGGTGACCGAGGCGGGATACCATAATTGTGTTGCGTCTTCTTGATAGATCACCCGACCCGTATCGAGATCGGCAAGCAATAGCGGGGCAGCGCGCAGGGCGGATCCCAGCAGGCCGAAACAAACCCCGATCACGATGACTACACGGCTCAATAGGCGCATCGGCACTTCCCGATAAAGGGCGAAAGACGGGCAGGCCCGCTCCAACCCTGCTCTAAACATCTCCCCCCGATTTGCCTAGAGACAACCTTGCTGATAGGCAAAGGCCATCGCTGTCACTACTCCCCGCGAGGCGCGTCCCATGGCCTATCTCTGGATGATTGCAACCCTCATTGCCGCGGCCGCCCAAACGGCGCGCAATGCCATGCAGCAAAGCCTGACGGCGACCATCGGCACGATCGGGGCGACACAGGTCCGGTTTCTCTACGGCTTTCCTTTCGCGCTGGTCTTTCTATTCGGCACCTCTTTGGTGACGGGCGTGGCCATACCACCGATCAACAAAATGACCTTCGCTTTCGGCGTGTCCGGCGCGATCATGCAGATTATCGGAACGATCCTGATGCTGGTCGCCATGCGGTTGCGCTCGTTTGCCGTTGCGACCGCCTATCTGAAAACCGAGCCCGTGCTGGTTGCCATGGCCGGCGTGCTCGTGCTGGGCGAGACCCTCGACCTCTATGCGTGGCTGGCCATTGTGGTCGCCACCTTCGGCGTGGTTGTGCTGACATGGAAGCCGCAGGAAGGCGATCTGGGCTCGGCGTGGAAACCGGCCCTGTTCGGCATCGGGGCGGGCGGCTGTTTCGCACTGGCCGCCGTGCTGTTCCGCGGCGGTATTCTATGGCTCGAACCCGCCCCCTTCTACCTGATGGCCAGCACCATGCTGGCCTGGTCGCTCGGCATCCAGTCCTTTATCTTGATGGTCGGCATGCTGGTGTTCGACCGCCCCGCTCTGGTCAACAGCCTGAAAGCCTGGCGGCAATCGCTGTTTGCCGGTTTCATGGGGGCCTTTGCCTCGCAATTCTGGTTTATCGGCTTTTCCCTGACCTCTGCCGCCAATGTGCGTACGCTGGCCCTGGTGGAAGTGGTCATGGCCCAGGGCGTCTCGCGCGGGCTATTCAAGCAGAAGACCTCGCTTCGGGAACTGTCCGGCATGGCCCTCGTGGTCGGTGGTGTTGCAACCCTGCTGCTGCTGCACCATTAGGACTCATCCGTTTTGCCCCCTTGCCATCAGGGCTGGCTTGCGGCTTGATGGCCTATCACTCAGACATGATACGAGGAGACGAGCAATGACGGCAGCAATTGTGGGTTGGGCGCATACGCCTTTTGGCAAACTGGATGCGATCAGTGTCGAAAGCCTGATTGTCCGCGTCACTCGCGACGCGCTTGATCATGCGGGCCTTAAGCCCTCGGATGTCGACGAAATCGTGCTGGGCCATTTCGGCTCGGGCTTCTCGCCGCAGGATTTTACCGCCAGCCTCGTTTTGCAGGCCTCCAACGACCTGCGTTTCAAACCGGCCACCCGTGTTGAAAATGCCTGCGCCACCGGCAGTGCCGCCGTGCACCAGGCCATCAAGACCATCAATGCCAAGGCCGCCCGCATCGTGCTGGTGGTCGGCGTCGAGCAGATGACCGCCACACCGGGCCCCGAAATCGGCAAGACCCTGCTGCGCGCCTCCTATCTGGCCGAAGAAGGCGATACGCCTAACGGTTTCGCAGGTGTTTTCGGCAATATCGCCGCCTCCTATTTCCAGCGGCACGGCGACCAGAGCGATGCTTTGGCGATGATTTCCGCCAAAAACCATTTCAACGGTGTCAGCAATCCCTATGCCCAGATCCGCAAGGATTTCGGCTATGACTTCTGCCGCAACGAGAGCGAGAAGAACCCGTTTGTCGCCGGTCCGCTCAAGCGCACCGATTGTTCGCTGGTGTCGGACGGCGCGGCCGCCCTGGTCATTGTCGACCAGGACATTGTCGACCAATTCCCGCGCGCCATCGGCTTCCGTGCCACCGCCCATGTCAATGATTTCCTGCCGTTGTCCAAGCGCGACATCCTGCGTTTCGAGGGTTGTGCGACCGCGTGGCGGCAGGCACTCGACAAGGGCGGGGTCACGCTCGACGATCTGTCCTTTGTCGAAACCCACGACTGTTTCACCATCGCGGAATTGCTCGAATATGAAGCCATGGGCCTGACCGCAGAGGGACAGGGCGCACGCGCCATCAAGGAAGGCTGGACCCGCAAGGACGGCAAATTGCCGGTCAATGCCTCGGGCGGGCTGAAGGCAAAGGGCCATCCGATCGGTGCCACCGGCGTCTCGATGCACGCACTGACCGCGATGCAGCTGATGGGTGAAGCGGACGATATGCAGATCGAAGGGGCCACGCTCGGCGGCATCTTCAACATGGGCGGAGCGGCTGTTGCCAATTACGTGTCGATTCTGGAGCGCTTGCGCTAACAAAGCGGCTGGCAGGGGTATCCCCTGCCATGTGTGCCTCAATCGCTTTTGGCCTCGATCGCCAAAGCGTGGACACCGGACGCCAGTTCGTCGGCCAGTACCGCATTGATCATGCGGTGGATGTCGACGCGGCTCTTGCCTTTGAAGGCCGCTGAAACGATACGGACGCGGAAATGGGTTTCGCCCCCTTCGCGCCAGCCGCCATGGCCGCGGTGGTTTTCGGATTCATCCAGCACCTCGAGCAGGGTCGGCGCAAAAGCCCCTGTCAGTCCGGCAAGCATCCGCTGCTTGGTGGTCGTGCGATCCTGAGCGGCCATCGAAAGTCCTGTCCGTTTGTTGTTGCGCTGCGTGAATCTGTGCCAGCTCGGTTAATGAACGGCAAGAAATACTTGCTCCCAACCCTGCCCTTCTCCTATGAAGAAGAAATGAATCTGAACTCGCCCCTGTTTGACCGTATCCGCACGCGCCGTAAAGCCGAGCAGGCCTCTGCCGGCGATGTGCCGGCCCGATGCGATCATGAGGGCTGTTCGGAAGCGGGTGGCTTTCGCGCCCCCAAAGGACGGTCGGAAGAAGGCAAATACTGGAATTTCTGCCTCAACCACGTCAAAATCTACAACCAGTCCTATAATTATTTTATAGGCATGAGCGATCAGGATGTCGCCCGCTACCAGAAGGATTCAGTGATCGGCCACCGCCCGACCTGGTCGATGGGCGCCAATTCACGCGGCGCTCATGCCAATGCCAAAGTAGATACTGCCAAATTCGGGGATCCGTTCGATCTGTTTGCCGATACAGCCTTTGCACAACGCCAGGCTCAGGCCGATGCCGCCCGCAAGCCCAGCATCGGGCCGGTCGCACTCAAAGCCCTCGAACGGCTCGGATTGAGCGACCAGGCTACGGCGCAAATGATCAAAACCAAATTCAAATCGCTGGTCAAACAGCTGCATCCCGACGTAAACGGCGGGGACCGTAGCTCGGAAGAGCAGCTTCGCGAGATTATCGATGCCTATAATACCCTTAAATCGGCAGGCCTGGCCTGATGCAAAAGGGCCGGAGGGGTGCAATTAGCAATGCAGACCTGCCTTTCTCGAATTGCATCGTGGCCAAGCACACCGTAAGTTAGATCCCACTGCGCCGCCCGACTTTGGCGGCTTTGCTCGATTTCATGAGGATTTCATGCTGGCTGCCAATGAATCTGTGCCCGGTTTGCCTGACCTGACCGTTTCGGCCAGGGATACGTTCGGAATTGATAGCGATATGATGGTGCCTGCCTTTTCGGCAAGCGACCCCAATGTCCCCGATCTCGATCCCGATTATCTGTTTGACCGCGATACCACGCTGGCCATTCTCGCCGGTTTTGCACGCAACCGTCGCGTGATGGTGACCGGCTATCACGGTACCGGCAAATCCACGCATATCGAACAGGTGGCCGCGCGCCTCAACTGGCCGTGCATCCGCATCAATCTCGACAGCCATGTGTCGCGTATCGATCTGGTCGGCAAAGATGCCATCGTCCTCAAGGACGGCAAGCAGGTGACCGAGTTCAAGGACGGTATCCTGCCGTGGGCACTGCAAAACAATGTCGCACTGGTGTTCGACGAATATGATGCGGGGCGTCCCGATGTGATGTTCGTGATCCAGCGCGTGCTGGAAGTATCGGGCAAGCTGACCTTGCTCGACCAGAAGCGGGTTATCCGACCCCATCCGGCCTTCCGCCTGTTTGCGACCGCCAACACCGTGGGGCTCGGCGACACATCCGGCCTCTATCACGGCACGCAGCAGATCAACCAGGGCCAGATGGACCGTTGGTCGATTGTGACCACCCTCAACTATCTGCCGCATGACCGCGAAGTCGACATCGTGCTGGCCAAGGCGCAGCATTTCAAAGGCAAAGAAGGCCGCGATGTCGTCAACCGGATGGTGCGTGTGGCCGATCTGACCCGCAACGCCTTCATCAATGGCGATCTGTCGACCGTCATGAGTCCGCGCACGGTGATTACCTGGGCGGAAAATGCCGATATTTTCAACGATGTCGGCTTCGCCTTCCGCCTGACCTTCCTCAACAAATGCGACGAGCTGGAACGCGCGCTGGTAGCCGAATTCTACCAGCGTTGTTTCGGGGTGGAATTGCCTGAAAGCGCACTCAATATCGTCATGAGCTAACCGCATCTGTCTTTTGCTCCCTTCGTGTCTGTTGGCGCAGGGAGCAGAAGATCCTCGAACGCTTCTCCTCTATCCGACGGTCCTATCCCGCAAGAGTTCGCCCGCATGAGTTCGAGCAACCGCAAGCCAGCCACGCCGAAGGAGGCACCGACAGAGCCGTTCAAGCGCTCGGTCGCCTCCTGCATGCGGGCTTTTGCACGCCGGCCCGAACTCGAGGTCAGCTTTGCCTCCGACCGGCCTTCGCTGGTCGACGAGCGCGCCCGTTTGCCCGAACCGCCGCGCAAGATGACCGGCAAGGATGCCGCGATCCTGCGTGGCTATTCCGATGCCATGGCTCTGCGTCTGGCCTGTCATGATACCTCCTTGCACCGCAAGCTCGCCCCGCAAGGCGACGAGGCCAAGGCCGTATTCGATGCGGTCGAACAGGCCCGTGTCGAAGCACTCGGCTCGCGCCGGATGGAGGGCGTGGCTTCCAATATCGGCGCGATGCTGGAAGACAAATACCACCGCAGCAATTTCCACGACATTACCGAGCGTGCCGATGCCCCGCTGGCCGATGCGCTGGCCATGATGGTCCGCGAGCGGTTGACGGGTCTGGCACCGCCGCCCGCCGCCCACAACGTGGTCGAGCTGTGGCGCGAATGGATCGAGGAAAAGGCCGGCAAGGATCTCGACCGGATGGGCGAAGCTGTGGAAAACCAGCAGCAATTCGCCCGCACGATCCGCGAATTGCTGTCGAGCCTCGATATGGCCGAGGAGTCCTCGATTAATCCCGAGGATTTCGAGGATGATGACGACGACAGCCAGAACAACGACAGCCAGGACGGGGATGACGGCGAGAGCGCGGATGAATCCGCCTCCGACCGTGACCAGGTCGAGCGCTCCGAAGAGACCTCCGACCAACTCGAGGAAGGCATGCAGGATGCGCCCGACGGGCCGACCGGCGACATGCCCGAGGAGATGGACGAGGGCGAGGGTGACGAGAGCTCCGAGCCATGGCGGCCACCGAGCACCAACAACAACAACAAAAATGCAACTGATTACAAGATTTTCGTGACCCGTTTCGACGAAACGATCCTGGCAGAGGACCTGTGCGAAGCCGAGGAACTGACCCGTCTGAGGGCCTATCTCGACAAGCAGTTGAGCCATTTGCAGGGCGTGGTGGCGCGTCTTGCCAACCGGCTGCAACGCCGCCTGATGGCACAGCAGAACCGTGCCTGGGAATTCGATCTAGAAGAGGGCATGCTCGATCCGGTGCGACTGCCGCGCATCGTGATCGACCCCTATCAACCGCTGTCGTTCAAGCGCGAGCAGGACACCAATTTCCGCGATACGGTGGTCAGCCTGCTGATCGACAATTCCGGCTCGATGCGCGGCCGCCCGATCACGGTAGCTGCCACCTGCGCCGATATTCTGGCCCGCACCCTCGAGCGTTGCGGCGTCAAGGTCGAAATTCTCGGCTTCACCACCCGCGCCTGGAAGGGCGGACAATCACGCGAGGCCTGGTTGCAGGCCGGCAAGCCTGCCATGCCGGGCCGTTTGAACGATCTGCGCCACATCATCTACAAAAGTGCGGATGCGCCTTGGCGGCGTGCCCGCAAAAATCTCGGCCTGATGATGCGCGAAGGGCTGCTGAAAGAAAATATCGACGGGGAAGCGCTTGATTGGGCCCATCAACGCCTGATGGCGCGCCCCGAACAGCGCAAGATTCTGATGGTGATTTCCGATGGGGCCCCGGTCGACGATTCCACTCTGTCGGTCAATGCCGGCAACTATCTGGAAAAGCATCTGCGCCACAAGATCGAGGAAATCGAGAACCGTTCGCCGATCGAACTGATCGCCATAGGCATCGGCCATGATGTCACCCGCTATTACAAGCGGGCCGTGACGATTGTCGACGCGGAAGAACTGGGTGGCGTGATGACCGAAAAGCTGGCGGAATTGTTCGATGATGACGGACCGGGCAAGCGCAAGACGAAATGATCGCATCCCGGCCACACGAAGGCCGGGGAGATCCGGCTCGAGTGTTGAGGCCTTTTTGCAGATCCGACCCGGGTGATCGGGCCATTTTGCACCTGCGTCTCTGTGCGCACATCACAGACCACAACAAAAAACCCGCCGAGTTTCCTCGGGCGGGTTTTTTGTGATCCCCAGATCAGTATTGGATAAAGGCAGGAGCCTTTAGGCGTGGGCAGCAGCCTCAGCGCGCTTTTTCTCGATTTCGCGCTTCAACACGCGTGCACCCTGGGACAAATCTGTCTCGGGAGCCTTTACGAGAAAGGCATCAAGCCCGCCACGATGTTCGACCGTGCGCAAGGCATTGGCCGAAATCCGCATCCGCACGGAGCGAGCCAGCAAATCCGATTGCAATGTGACATTGCAAAGATTCGGCAGGAAGCGCCGCTTGGTCTTGCGGTTTGAGTGGCTAACAAGATTACCGCTCAGGACGGCTTTTCCCGTCAATTCGCAACGGCGAGCCATGATGGTATTCCTTTATTTAGAGCGTCTAACGTCAACAAGAATTCTGATTTCCGATCCGTCTTCCCCGATAGCCCGATGATCCGTGACCGAATGACGAGCCCACCGAGAATAACAGTATTTTCGGAAGATGTGGGTCTATAGGGGAGTAAGGGGGGCAACGTCAAGTCATGGAGCGACATCTGGCTGCAAATCAGTTAAAAAAATACATTCTCTTGCTCAATGAGTACCGCGCGACCTGCCCGATAAGGCTTTGATCCACATGCAGCCCTGTTCTCCACAGCCCATACACCAGATCGAGCGCGGTTTTGCGCGACACCGCCTGTGGATGGGCCTTGGGATGGGCCTTGGGCTGGTTCTCGCTGTCCTGGCGGGAAGTGCCGAAGCCGCTTTCCAGTTCACCAACCGCAAACTCGGCGCCCCGCTGGAGATCGATTACCGCATCAGCCTGCTGGATCTGACGGTCGGCAATGCCCAATTGTCCGGCGATCTGGGCGGCGGCCAATACCGGATCAACCTGAACGCCAAGGGAAGCGGCTTGATCGGCTGGCTGGCGGGTGCTTCCGGCGAGGGCTGGTCGATGGGATCGGCAAGCGGATCACGGGTCATCCCGACCTCCCACGGTTTGAGCTTCCGCAACAGCAAGGGCGAATTCAACCTGCGGATGACGCTGGCGGGTGGCAATATCAGCAAGATCATGATCGATCCGCCTCTGATACCGCGCGACGACCGCGTCCCGGTGCAGGAGGCGCATATGCGCAATGTGGTCGATCCGGTCGGCGCTCTTGTGTTTTTGCAGGCGATGCGCGGGTCGACGCTCGATACCAATAGCTGCAACCGCACTTTGCCGCTGTTCGACGGCGTTGGCCGCTTCGACATCATTCTGAGCTATAAATCGACCAAACAGGTCAAGATGCCGGGTTTTGAGGGGCAGGTCCTGGTCTGTGCGGTCCGTTACAAACCGATTTCCGGCCATCGGGCCAACCGTCCGGTGATTGCCTTTATGGAAGAAAACCGCGACATAGAAACCTGGCTGGCGCTGGTACCGGGCACCCGCGCGCTGGTTCCTTTGCGGATTTATGTGAAAACCATGATAGGACCGCTGGAAATCGAAGCGACACGGTTCGGAGCGATTCCGGCCGACCAGGTTGCCCCTGATCCGCAACCTGTTCAGGAAATCATCAAAAACTGACTGCCAGACACCCCTGCCCTCCCCCCCGCCGAGAAGCCGAAATGCCCCGCCCCCTTCCCGTCAACCAGCGCGCCCGCGGCGTCACTGCCGTCCTGGGTCCCACCAATACGGGCAAGACGCATTACGCGATCGAGCGGATGTTGGCGCATGGCGGCGGCTTGATCGGTCTGCCGCTCAGGCTACTGGCGCGCGAGGTCTATGGGCGGCTGGTCGATCGCGCCGGCGCTCAGGCTGTGGCGCTGGTGACGGGCGAGGAGAAAATCAAACCGCCCAATGCCCGCTATTGGGTCGCCACCGTCGAGGCCATGCCGCAGGATCTCGACCTGCCCTTCGTTGCCATCGATGAAATCCAGCTCGCCGGTGATCTCGAACGCGGCCATGTGTTTACCGACCGGTTGCTGAACATGCGCGGGCGCAGCGAAACGCTGCTGATCGGCGCGGAAACCATGCGGCCCCTGATCGAAAAGCTGATTCCGGGCTGTTACGTCACCATCAGACCGCGTCTGTCGCAACTCACCTATGCAGGAGACATGAAGCTGACACGGCTGCCGCGCCGCTCGGCCATCGTCGCCTTTTCTGCCGAGGAGGTCTATGCGGTTGCCGAACTGATCCGTCGCCAGCGCGGCGGGGCAGCCGTGGTGCTCGGCGCCCTGTCCCCGCGCACCCGCAATGCACAGGTCGAGTTATACCAGTCGGGCGAGGTCGATTATCTGGTGGCCACCGATGCCATCGGCATGGGGCTGAACCTTGATGTCAATCACGTCGCTTTTGCCGCATCGCGTAAATTCGACGGCCGCCGCAACCGCTGGCTTACCCCCTCCGAATTCGGCCAGATTGCCGGACGCGCCGGACGCTACATGCGCGACGGTACATTCGGAACCACCGGTCGCTGTGATGATTTCGATCCGCAATTGATCGATTCTCTTGAAAATCACCAGTTCGAGCCGCTCGATGTGTTGCAATGGCGCAACGCTGATCTTGATTATCGTTCTGTTACACAGCTCATTGCCTCGCTCGAACAGCCGCCAAACGAACCCGGTCTGGAAGCGGCTCCCGTGTCGGAGGATCTGCTCGCGCTCGAATATCTGTCGCGCGATCCGCAGATTTTAAAAACGGCGGTTGGGCGGGCCGGGGTCGAAAAATTATGGGGCCTGTGCCAAATTCCCGATTATCGCAGGGTTTCACCCCATATTCATGCCGACTTGATCGGGACAATCTACAAACAGCTGATCCAGCACGGGCGCGTCAAGAATGACTGGTTTGCCGCCCGGCTGGCCGAGGTCGACCGGGTGGATGGCGACATCGATACGCTGTCAACTCGAATTGCCCATGTTCGGACGTGGACTTTTATGGCACAAAGGCCCGACTGGCTTGCAGACCCAGCCCATTGGCAGGAGATCACTCGTCGGGTAGAGGACAGTCTGTCAGATGCTTTACACGAGCGGCTGACACAACGATTTGTGGATCGGCGCACCAGTGTGCTCATGCGCCGACTGAGAGAGAATGCAATGCTTGAAGCGGATATATCGGCAACGGGTGATGTGACGGTCGAAGGTCACGTGATTGGTCGTTTGCAAGGTTTTCAATTTGTCCCGGATCCCGAAGCGGGCGGCACCGAGGCCAAGGCCTTACGCGCCACAGCCGCCAAATCCCTTGTGCAGGAATTCGAGAACAGGGCCCAACGCGTCATCAACGGCGTGGATGAAGCCTTCGCGCTGGCCCATGACGGTTCGATCCGCTGGCTCGGCGAAGTGATTGCCCGCATTTCGGCAGGCGACAAGATCCTCGAACCGCACATCCGCTTGCTGGCTGACGAGCATCTGGCGGGCGGCAGCCGCGAACAGGTCGAGCTGCGCCTGCAGAACTGGCTGAAAGCCCATATCAGCAAGCTGCTCGGACCTTTACAGGTTCTGGAAGCCGCAGAAGGCCTGACCGGCATTGCCCGTGGCATCGCATTCCAGATCGCCGAAGCCCTCGGTGTGCTCGACCGCACCAAAGTGGCCGATGACGTCAAAGTCCTGGAACAGACCGACCGTGCCGCCCTGCGCGCCATGGGGGTGCGTTTCGGTGCCTATCACCTGACTTTGCCCGCTTTGCTCAAGCCCGCACCGCGCTCGCTGGCGGCCCAGCTCTGGGCCCTCAAGCAGACCAGCGGCGAGGTGCACGGTCTCGATGACATCCTGCATCTGGCCCATTCGGGCCGAACCTCGATCCCGGTCGACGAGCTGGTGATGAAAGACCTCTACCGCGCGGCAGGTTTCCGCGTCTGCGGCACCCGCGCGGTGCGCGTCGATATTCTGGAGCGTCTGGCCGACCTGATCCGTCCGGCCATCCAGTACCGTCCGGGCCTGACGGCCGGTGAACCGCCTGTCGGCACTGCCGATGGTGACGGCTTTGTTGTGACTACCGCGATGACCTCGC
>Ga0136644_10002744_pt1 | contig 13316 bp, 10 predicted proteins | sample C_130820_EF_Meta_FD_94780 | JGI IMG/M metagenome (GOLD analysis project Ga0136644, IMG submission 94780) | Freshwater microbial communities from Lake Croche, Canada to study carbon cycling - C_130820_EF_MetaG (v2) (version 2) | ecosystem: Environmental > Aquatic > Freshwater > Lake | place... | reverse complement strand
TCGAAAGAGAAAAAGAATGTAGCGCCTTGGCCGAGCTGGGCCTGGCAGCGGATGAAGCCGCCGTGGCGCTGCACGATGCGGTGCACGGTGGCCAGGCCAATGCCGGTGCCCTCGAACTCGGCCTCGCGGTGCAGGCGGTGAAAGGGTTTGAACAATTCGCCAGCATAGGCCATATCAAAGCCCACGCCGTTGTCGCGCACGTACAGTTGCACCCCATCCTGCTCGGCGTGGAGGGGCAGGCAGCCCAGTTCGATATGCGGCATCGGGGTCGGGCGCGTGTACTTCCAGGCGTTGCCCAGCAAGTTCTCCAACACAATGCGCGCCAGCTTGCTGTCGCAACGCACCTGCAAACCCTCTTGGATATGCACGTGTACCTGGCGCTGGGGCGAGGCCGCTTGCAGCTCTTGCACCACGCGCTGCGCCAACTCGCTGAAGTGAACCAACTCAGGCCGCACCGGGCTGCGGCTCACCCGCGCCAGCTCCAGCAAGTCAGCGATGAGTTCGTTCATGCGTGCGGTCGCGCCCAGCACGCGCTCAAACAGCATGCGCTCCTCGGGCTGCAGCCGGGCCCCGATCTGCTGGGTCAGCAGCTTGGTGTAGCCATCAATGGCGCGCAAAGGCGACTTCAGGTCGTGCGCCACCGAGTAGGCAAACGCATCCAACTCCTGGTTGAGCATCTCCAGTTGCGCCGTGCGCTCTTGCACCCGCTGCTCCAGCGTCTCGCCCAGTCTGCGAATCTGCCGGTCGCGGCGCAGGCGCACCAACTCCGAGCTGGCACGGCTACCAAAGATCATCAGCAGCGAATGCACGTCCGCACTGGGTTGCAGGGGTTGCGTCCAGCCCACCAGCAGCACGCCAATGGGGGTGTCGTCAATATCACGCAGGCTCACGGCGGCGCAGGCTTGCACGCTGGCTTGCTGGAGCAGCGCATCGGCGCCAAAGCGCTGGCCAGCCCCGTCAGCCAAAATCCAGGGCTGCTGCTGCGTCAGGGCCTGCTCGGCCAGCGTACCAGCCAAGGCATCCAAGCGCTCGGGCATGGCCTGGCCTTGCTGCATGGACGCCAGCGAGCGAATCTCGGCTTGGCCGTCTGCGTCTTGCAGCTCGCCCACCAAGGCCATGTCTGCGCCCAGGGCGCGCCCCAAGTGCTGCACCAGCACCTTGAAGAAGGCCTCACCGGTCTCCACGGACACGCCGCGCGCGGCCTCCAACAACAAGCCCTCGCGGCGCTGCTCCTCGGTCACGTTGAGGGTGGCGCCCATGATGCAGGGCTCGCCCTCGATGTCGATGATCTCGGCCCAAATACGCACATCCAGCCACTCGCCCTGGCGCGCGCGCATGCGCGTGAGGTAGCCCAGCACGCGGCCCTGGGCTTGCAGGGCGGCTACGAAGTCGGCGCGGCTTTGGGCAGAGGGCCAGATATCGGCGTCAGAGCGCTGCAAGACTTGGGGGCGTTGCGCGCCTAGGGTGCGTTCGTAAGCGGTGTTGACTTCAATGTAGGCGCCGTCAGACAAGCGGCTGATGCTCATGGGCATGGGGCTGAAATTGAAGGCCTTGAAAAAACGCTCCTCGCTGCGCTGCAACTCGTCTTCGGCCTTTTGGCGCAATTCCAGTTCGATTTGCTGGCCGCGCACCGCTTGCAACAGCAGATGTCGGCTGCGGTAAACGGCCAGGCCCAGAGCGGTGGGCATGATGATTTGCGACAGCCAAATGCCAATGTGCATCTGGAACTGATCTCGATGAATCCAACCCGAGGACTCTAAATAAGTCAAGGCCACCACCGCCGTGCAAGCCGCCAGCACGGTCAGCACCACACCGGTTCGGTTGAGTAGCAAGCCTGCGACCACGACGCACACCACCAAGCCCACGGCGCCCGGCGAGCGCACCGAGCCATAGGTGACGATGTCGGCAATGGTGGCGGTCATCACCGCCACGATGAAGACCGCCATCATGTCGCGATAACGTCGGCGCCGGTACAGGATGTGCATCAGCAGAACGGCCAGATTGAAGCCCCCCCAAATCGCCGACAAGCCCGGATGCTCGGCGTTGGGGTTGAGTAGTGTCACCAAAAACAGCAGGGGCGCGACCAGGCTGATGATGGTCAGCACCGCGCTGATGGTGCGTTGGTACTCCAGTGCCAAATCGGGCGCATCTTGCTGCGCCTCGCTGGCCGAACGCGCCTGCGGCGTATCGCCTGTGTGCGGCGCGTAGCCCTCGGCTGGGCTGTCGCTCATGCTGGGCTCCCTATCCACGCTGCGCTGGCTGGTGGCGGCGCAATCAGTCGCATGCCCACATGCCTTCCGAGCGGGCATGCTGATTCATGAGGCAGGAACCTAGACACTTCAACCCGCCAGCCGCAGTCGGTCACACCCCAGGCCCGTGTAGGTGGGGTGCAGTCGGCTGCGCGGTAAAAAAACAGAGGGGGACGGGGTAGCCACGGCCGCGCAGATTAGCATGACAAACTCGCGTAAAACGTTACAAAAAGCGCTTTTTAGCGAGATTTGAGGCACAAAAACCAAAGGCTTTTGCGCGCCAAGTGGGAGATGCTTGGCGCGTGGGCGTGGGCGTGCCGTGCAAAATGTCAGCCCGTGCCCGCCGGGCGCTTGCTGAGGAGACTTCATGAATTTATTCGCTTATTGGCCCAGTCGGCAAGCTTTGCCGCGCTGGTTCGTTGGCGCGATGCTGACGCTGGCTGCCATGACCCAGGTGGCTGCCGCCGACGCGGATGCCGCACTCAAGGCGGCAGCGGAAACCGCGCAGGCTTCGCTAATCGATACCTTGCACGACTTGGTCAGCATCGAATCGGGCAGTACCAACTTGGCGGGCTTGGCAAAAATGGCCAGCTACACCCAGGCGCGGCTAGACGCACTGGGCGCCAAGACCGAGCGCATCAAAACCAGCCAAGGGCCCGGGGCCGATATCGTGATCGGGCGCTGGCAAGGCAGCGGCAGCAAGAAGCTGATGCTGATTGCGCATTTGGACACGGTGTATCAAGCGGGCATATTGGCGAGCCAGCCTTACAAGGTGGACGGCAACCGGATTTACGGCCCCGGCATTGCAGACGACAAGGGCGGCATTGCCGTGATACTGCACGCCCTGCGCCTACTGGCCGATCGCGGCTGGCGCGACTATGCCGCGCTCACCGTGGTGTTCAACCCGGACGAAGAAATTGGCTCCATCGGCTCGGGCGAAACCATTGCCAGCTTGGCAGCACAGCATGATGTGGTGTTCTCATGTGAGCCGACGGCGGCCAAGGCGGTGGCTAAGGACGAGTCGCTGCTGCTGGGTGCCAGTGGCACGGCGCTGGCGGTGATGGAAGTCAAAGGCCGGGCGGCGCATGCGGGTGCAGCGCCCGAGCTGGGTCGCAATGCGCTGATCGAGTTGTCGCACCAGTTGATTCAAACACGCGACGTGGCCAAATCGGTTCCCGGCACGCAGTTGAACTGGACTTATTCGCAGGTTGGCACGGTGCGCAACCAAATACCCGAGAAGGCGCTTGCCAATGGCGATGTGCGCCTGACCGTGGCTGCGGGCGACCAATTGTTGCTGCAAGCCCTACGCGAAAAAATCAAGTCCAGTCGCTTGGTGCCCGATACCGAAACCACGGTATCTATTGAACTCGGACGCCCGCCGTTCGTGGCAGACGAAAAAGGCCGCGCCATGGCGCGCCGCGCCCAGGCCATTTACGCCGAGTTGAACCGCCCCTTGGGTCTGGTGGAGATGACCGGCGGCGGCACCGACGCCGGTTACGCCAGTCGCTCGGGTCATGCGGCGGTGGTGGAGAGTTTTGGCTTGGCTGGTTTTGGCTATCACGCCAGAGATGAATACATTGAAGTGGACTCCATCGTGCCCCGGCTGTACCTGATGAGCCGCCTGTTGATGGAGATGGCGCGGCCCTGAGGGAGATGGCGCGGCCCTGCGCCGGTATGGCAACCCGACACGGGATAGCCGCTGCGCCAGCGGCCCTCAAGCCCCTTGCGCGATGGGGCGCCGGGGGTCGCTGCACCAGTCGCTCCAACTGCCCGCGTACAGCGCACCGGGGTTCAAATCGGCCAGCTCCATGGCCAGTACATTGGGCACCGCGCTGACGCCGCTGCCGCAATGGTGAACCACGGTACCCGGGTCGCTGGGGCCCAACAGTTGCAGAAATTCGGCCCGCAACTGAACGGCGCTTTTGAAGTACCCATCGGCTGTCAGGTTGCTAGAAAACGGGCGGTTCAGCGCGCCGGGAATATGACCGGCCTGCGGGTCTAGTGGCTCCACTTCACCCCGAAAACGCGGCGCCGCGCGCGCATCCACAATGGTTTGCGACGCGCGCCCCAGCTGTTGCAACACCTGCTGTCCATCCACCAGTTGCACCAGCGGCGTGCCAAGCGTAAAGGGCTGCGCAGGCAGCGGGGCTTGGGTGCCGCTAGACACTGCCCCGCCTGCGGCTTGCCAGGCCTGCCAGCCGCCGTCTAGTACCGCTACGGCCGCGTGCCCGCACCATTTGAGCATCCACCACAGCCTGCCGCAGTAGTTCGCACCCTGGCGGTCGTACACCACGGCTTGCATGCCGTGGTGAAAGCCCAGGCTGCCCAGCCAAGCCGCGATGGCCTCGCGCGGGGGCAAGGGGTGGCGCCCACCCGAGGCGCTGCCAACGAAGCCAGCCAGCGCGCTGGCCGATCCGCTTTTGGCGCTGAGCGCGTGGTCTAGATCGGCATGCAGCGCTGCCGCAATATGGGCTTGCAGGTACTGCTCGCGCCCCAGCCCCGGGTTCATCAGGTCAAAGCTGCAATCAAACACCATCAGGTCGGCCTGCTGCTGTTGCAGGGTGCGCAAGTCTTCTACGCCGATCAGGTGGGTAAAACTCATAGGGGTTCCTCGGTTCCGGTGGGGGGCTGGCTGCGCGTGCGCAGAACGGTGGCGGCTATGCCGCTGGCCACGATCAGCCCCATGCCCAGCCAGCTCGACAGGGGCAGCGCGTCGCCAAACAGCAGCAAGCCGTAAATGGCCGAGAAGACGATGCCCAGGTATTGCAGATTGGCCACCACCAGCGTGGAGCCCTGGCTTCCCGCCTGCCTGAAAGCGCGCGTGACGCACAACTGGCCCAGCGAGGCCAGCAAACCCAAGGGCAGTAGCCACAGCGCCTGCGGCCAGATCCAGGCGCTCCAGCCGCTGACTGCCGCGCCGACGCCACCGGCGGTGCTGGAGCCCACGGCGAAATAAAACACGGTGCGCGTATCGGGCTCTCCCAGGCGCGCCAGCGTCGTCACTTGCAGGTAGGCCAGGGCGGCACACGTACCCGACAACACGCCCACCAAACCAGCGACCAACTGCTCGCTGCCCAGGGTGGGGCGCAGCGTGAGGACCACGCCGCCAAAGCCGATCAGGATGGTGAGAATCAGCGGGCCTTGTGCCGCCAGGCGCGCGCCCACCGTGCTGGAGGGCCGGGCGATCAGCGCGGCGCCGACCAAAAAGCAGGCCATCCAGACGCTGCTCATGTAATTCAGGCTGATCGCGGTGGCCAGTGGTAAGTAGGCAATGGCATAAAACCAGGCACCCAAGGACACCACCCCCACGCTGGCGCGCCAGGCGTGCATGCCCGGCACGCGGGTGCGCAGCGATATCGCTTGTGCGCGCGCCAGCACACCCACCAGCAGCACGCCAATCAGCCCCCGGTAGAACACCAGTTCGGCGCTGTGGAAATACGCCGCAGCGAACTTGACGCACACGGCCATGCTGGCAAACAGCAGCGAGGCCAACACCATCCACAGCGCGTGCATCAGCGTGACATCTCGCGGCGATACCACTCGTGAAAGTGCTGCATGCCGTCTTCCATTGGGCTTTGGTAAGGGCCGTGCTCATCGACGCCACGCGCCAGCAGTGCGTGACGGCCCGCGTCCATGCGCAGCGCAATCTCGTCGTCTTCGGCGCAGGTTTCCATGTAGGCTGCTTGCTGCGCCTGCACAAACTCCCGCTCGAAGGCGGCGATTTCCTCTGGGTAGTAAAACTCCACCATGTTCAAGGTTTGCTGCGGGCCTGAGGGGTGTAGGGTGGAGACGGTGAGCACATGCGGGTACCACTCCACCATCACATGGGGGTAGTAGGTGAGCCAGATGGCGCCGTAGCGGGGCGCCTGGTGGCTGCGGTAGCGCATCAGCGCGTCTTGCCAACGCTGATAGACCGGGCTGCCAGCCCGGTTCAAAGTGGCTGCGATGCCCACGGTTTGCACCGAATAGCCTGGGCCGAATTCCCAGCGCAAATCGTCACAGCGCACAAACTGGCCCAGACCGGGATGGAAGGGGCCGACGTGGTAATCCTCTAAATAAACCTCGATAAAGGTTTTCCAGTTATACGGGCAGGCGTGCAACTCCACCCGATCCAACACGTAACCAGAGAAATCCAGATCGGCCCGCGGGCCGATGCGATCCAGGTCGGCACGGATATCGCGCCCACCGGCCTCAAACAGCAAGCCGTTCCAGCTTTGCAGGGGGTAGTGGGCTAGGTGGAGGCACGGGTCTTTGGCGAAATGGGGTGCACCCAGCAATTGCCCGCTGTCGTTGTAAGTCCAGCGGTGCAGCGGGCACACGATGTGACCCGCTGCGCTTCCCGGCTGGGTATGGTGCAGCGAGCCACGTCCTTTGAGCATGATGGCCTGCCGGTGGCGGCAGACGTTGGAGATCAGTTGCACGCCCCGCTCGCCGCGCGTGAGCACGCGGCCCTCACCCTCCTGAGGCAGGGTGTAATAGTCCCCCAGCTCTGGTACGGCGCACGCATGCCCCACGTAGCGGGGTCCGTTTTGAAACAACGTTGCCAACTCCGACGCATACAGCGCGGCATCGAAATAGCTTGAAACTGGTAGTTGGCTTTGGGCCTGCTGCAGTTGAAGACTTAAATCAGACATGGGTGACCTGACCTAGAGACTCCCCCTATGAAGGGGCAGGAATCATGCGCCCGGAGCGTTGCGGCGCAAAAAACGGAAAGGCCGGGGAACCCCGGCCGACAAGCGAGCGATTGTATCCCGCATCGCTCGCGGCTAGGCGCGGTCTGGAACATGCCGGGCAGGGTTTCCTACGGGTGCCGCAACGGGGAGCGTGCGGCGCCGCTGTGGAATACGCCCCTGCAACACGCCCCTGGAACACGTCCCAGGCAGCGCCTAAAATCCTTTGCCCGGCCTGCTCTGCTGCTGCCGATGTCCCGCTTACACCTGACTCACATGCCCCCCACACATGCCTAATGCCCGCGCCCCCCGCCCCCCCGACACGCCGGAGCCGTCTAGCTATGAGGAGGCGTTGACGCAGTTGGAGCGTCTGGTCGAACACATGGAATCGGGCCAACTGCCCTTGGATCAGTTGCTGGGCAGCTACCAGCAAGGCGCACAGTTGTTGGCCTTTTGCCAGCAGCGCTTGCAAGCGGTGGAGGAACAAATCAAGCTGTTGGACAAGGGGGTGCTCAAACCCCTGGTGTTGGAATGAGTGCAGCGTTTGCGCTACAGCCGTGGTCTGACGCTCATTTGCAACGCATTGAGCACTGCTTGTCCGACTGGGTTACCGCAGAGGCCCCGGCGGGCTTGGGCCAGGCGATGCGCTACGCCGTGCTCGACGGTGGCAAACGCCTGCGCCCCCTCTTGGTATTGGCCGCCTGCGAAGCGGTGCAGGGCGAGGCGCAACTGGCACTGCGCCCAGCCTGCGCGGTGGAACTGATTCATGCCTACTCCCTGGTGCACGACGACATGCCGTGTATGGACAATGACGTGTTGCGACGCGGCAAGCCCACGGTTCACGTGCAGTTTGGGCAGGCCCAAGCGCTGCTGGCGGGCGACGCTTTGCAGGCGCTGGCCTTTGAGCTGCTATGCCCGCAGGACGAGGCCGTGGCGCCGCAGGTGCAGGCCCACTGGTGCCGGTTGCTGGCGCGCGCCGCTGGCTACCAGGGCATGGCCGGTGGCCAAGCCATCGACTTAATCAGCGTAGGCCGCAGCCTGAGCGAGCCCGAGTTGCGAACCATGCACCAAATGAAAACCGGCGCGCTGCTGCAAGCTAGCGTGGAAATGGGCGCCGCCTGCGCCCCGGCGCTGGACCCGCGTGGCCTGGCTGGCCTGCGTGACTACGGGCGTGCGCTCGGGCTGGCCTTTCAGGTGGTGGATGACATTTTGGATGTCACCGCAGACGCGGCTCAACTCGGCAAAACGGCTGGCAAAGACGCGGCCCAGCACAAGCCCACCTACGTCTCTTTGCTCGGTTTGCAGCCGGCACGCGACCTGGCCCAGGCGCTGCTAGCCCAAGCGCAGCAGGCGCTCACAGCCAGCGGCCTGGTGCCGGTGCAGGCCTTGCACGCGCTCGCCCGGATGGTGGTGAACCGCGACTATTGATTGGAGCCCATGGATACCTTGCTGCAACAAATCAACGACCCCTCGGACCTGCGCCGCTTATCGCGCGCCCAATTGCCTGAACTGGCGCGCCAGTTGCGCGCCTTTGTGCTCCATAGCGTGTCGCGCACCGGGGGGCATCTCAGCTCCAATTTGGGCACGGTAGAGCTGACGCTGGCCCTGCATTACGTCTTTAATACGCCGCACGACCGGCTGGTATGGGACGTGGGGCACCAAACCTATGCCCACAAAATACTCACGGGGCGGCGCGAGCGCATGGCCAGCTTGCGCCAGTGGGGTGGCTTAAGTGGTTTTCCACGTCGCGACGAAAGCCCCCACGACAGCTTTGGCACCGCGCATTCATCCACCTCCATCTCGGCGGCGCTGGGCATGGCCTTAGCGGCGCGGCAGTTGGGGCACGACCGCCGGGTAGTGGCCGTAATCGGCGATGGCGCGATGAGCGCGGGCATGGCGTTTGAAGCGCTGAACAACGCGGGCGTGCAGGACTGCAATTTGCTGGTGGTGCTCAACGACAACGACATGTCCATCAGCCCTGCCGTGGGCGCGCTCAACCGTTACTTGGCGCAGCTCATGAGCGGCGGCGTGTACGCCACCGCCAAGAGCGTGGGCAAGCAGATGCTGAAGGCGGCGCCGCCTTTGTTTGAACTGGCCAAACGCCTAGAAGAGCACGCCAAAGGCATGGTGGTGCCCGCCACCTTGTTCGAGAAATTCGGCTTTAACTACATCGGCCCCATTGACGGCCACGACCTGGACTCACTCATCCCCACGCTGGAGAACATCAAGCAGCTCAAAGGGCCGCAGTTTTTGCACGTGATTACCCGCAAAGGCCAGGGCTACCAGCGGGCCGAGGCCGACCCGGTGGCCTACCATGGTCCCGGTAAATTTGACCCCGCCGAAGGCTTGAAGCAAGCCAGCCCCGGCAAGCCCAGTTTTACCCACGTGTTCGGCCAATGGCTGTGCGACATGGCCGAACAAGACCCTCGGCTCGTGGGCATTACCCCGGCCATGCGCGAGGGCTCGGGGCTGGTGGAGTTCGAGCGGCGGTTTCCCAGCCGGTATTACGACGTGGGCATTGCCGAGCAGCATGCAGTGACCTTTGCCGCCGGCTTGGCATGCGAGGGCTTGAAGCCTGTGGTGGCGATTTACTCCACCTTTTTGCAGCGCGCCTACGACCAACTGATTCACGATGTGGCGATTCAGAACTTGCCCGTGGTGTTCGCGCTGGACCGCGCCGGTCTGGTCGGTGCCGATGGCGCCACCCATGCCGGCGCCTACGACATCGCCTTTTTGCGCTGCATACCCAATATGAGCCTGGCATGCCCGGCAGACGAGGCCGAGTGCCGCATGTTGCTCAGCACCGCTTTTGCGCAAGACCATCCGGTGGCCGTGCGCTATCCCCGTGGCGTGGGAGCCGGTGTGCCGGTGCCCGCCGACTTGAGGGGCTTACCGTTCGCAAAAGGCGAGGTTCGCCGCCAGGGGCGCCGCGTGGCATTGCTGGTGTTCGGCACCTTGCTCTACCCGGCACTGGCAGCGGCGCAGGCCCTGGACGCAACAGTGGTGAATATGCGCTGGGTCAAGCCCTTGGATCTGGAATTGCTGCAAACCATTGCCCAAGACCACGCAGCCTTGGTGACGCTGGAGGAGGGCGCTGTCATGGGCGGTGCGGGCAGCGCCGTGCTGGAGGCATTGCAGGCGCAGGCACTGCTGCGCCCGGTGCTGCAACTGGGCTTGGAAGACCGCTTTACCGAGCACGGCGACCCTGCGCAATTGCTGGCCATGCAGGGGCTGGATGCGGCCGGTATCGAGGCATCCATCCGCCAGCGCTTTGCAGACCTGCTCGCTACGCCGTAAACCCCTCGCCCCCACCAGGCTTTAGGCATTGCGCGCACCGGGCATTTGCTCAGGGAAAACACCGGCTGGGTCGCTCAAGTGACACTTTACAATCCCGCCGCCTATTAAGCGCCGCCCTGTTCCGGGCGGAACAGCCTTCCCTCATCCCACATTGGAGCTTATTCATGGATCGTCGTTCAATCATCACGCACGCGGGCATTGCGGGCGTTCTGGCAGCCGGTGTTGCGCCTGCGGTGCATGCGCAGGCCGCCGTGCGGTGGCGTTTGGCTTCTAGTTTTCCCAAGTCACTCGACACCATATTCGGCGGCGCCGAAGTGTTTTCCAAAGCGGTTAAGGCCATGTCGGGTGGCAAGTTTGAGGTGTCCGTTCACGCGGCGGGAGAAATCATGCCCGCTTTTGGCGTGGTGGACGGGGTGCAACAAGGCTCTATCGAGGCTGCGCACACCGCGCCCTACTACTTCTTCGGCAAAGACGAGTGCTTTGCGCTCGGTTGCGCGATTCCCTTTGGTTTGAATAGCCGCCAAATGACGGCCTGGATGTACGAAGGCAACGGCCTGAAACTGATGCGCGAGTTTTACGCCAAGTACAACATTGTGAATTTGCCCGGCGGCAACACCGGCGCCCAAATGGGCGGCTGGTACCGCAAAGAAATCAAGTCCGTGAAAGACATCAAGGGCATGAAAATCCGCATTGGCGGCTTTGCGGGGCGGGTGATTGAACGCATGGGTGGCGTGCCGCAAAACATCCCTGGTGGCGATATTTACCCCGCGTTGGAAAAAGGCACCATAGACGCCGCCGAGTGGGTGGGGCCATACGACGATTTGAAACTAGGCTTTAACAAAGTCGCGCCTTTCTACTACTACCCCGGCTGGTGGGAAGGTGGCCCGGAGCTGGAGTTCTTCATCAACAACAAAGCCTGGGAAGCCCTTTCGCCTGAAAACAAAGCCATCGTCGAGGCCGCGGCATCCAGCGCCCATGTGCAAATGCAGGCCCGCTACGACGCCAAAAACCCAGATGCACTCAAGCAACTGGTGGGCACGGGCACCAAGCTGCGCGCCTTCCCGGCGGATGTGATGTCGCTGGCGTTCAAGGAATCCATGGCCTTGTATGAAGAGCTGAACAGCAAGAATGAAAACTGGAAGAAAATCTACGCCGATTTTTCCAAGTTCCGCGCCGATCAAAACCTGTGGTTCCGCTTTACCGAGGCGGGCTTTGACAAGTTCATGCAAGCGCAAAAGCTTTAAACCCAGCCCAAGCCCAAGTCCAAACCCCATTGAAAGCGGCTTGCGCGTAGGCGCAAGCCGCTTTTTTACTATTTTTGCCCTTGCTGGTTCCGCTCTGCGCCAGAGACAAACCGGCTGGCTAGGCTCGAATCACAGGTTTAGCGTGGCCACCGACTTGGTATTCAGGTAAGCCTCTAGCGCCTCTGGGCCGCCCTCGCTGCCGTAGCCCGAATCTTTCACGCCGCCAAAAGGCATTTCCGGCCACGCGGGCGCGGGCGCGTTAATCCACAGCATGCCGGTTTGCACCTGCTGGCTCAACTGGTGCGCGCAGCGCAGCGAGGACGTGAAGGCGTAGGCCGCCAAACCAAACGGTAAGCGATTCGCCTCGGCAATCGCTTCGTCAGTTGAGGCCACGCGGTGCACCGCAGCCATGGGCCCAAAGGGCTCTTGGTTGAACAACTGCGCGTCCAGCGGCGCATCGGCAATCACCGTGGGCGCGAAGAAGTTGCCCTGAGTGCCGATGCGGCTACCGCCTGTCAACACCTTGCCACCGCGCGCCAGCGCGTCTTCGGTGAGCTGCTGCATGGCGCTTAAGCGGCGCGCATTGGCCAGCGGGCCCATGGTGCTGCCACTGGCGAGGCCTTCGCCCACCTTTACCTTGCCCGTTTGTGCCAGAAACAGGGCAATGAATTCATCCGCCACGCTTTGATCGACCAAAAAGCGCGTGGGCGAGATGCACACCTGGCCCGCGTTACGGAACTTGGCGTTGGCCGCCACCTTGGCCGCATGCGCCACGTTGGCGTCGGCGCAGACGATTACGGGGGCGTGGCCACCCAACTCCATGGTGACGCGCTTCATGTACTGGCCCGCCAGCGCGGCCAACTGCTTGCCCACCGGCGTGGAGCCGGTAAAGGTGACTTTGCGGATGACCGGGTGAGGAATCAGGTAGGCGCTGATCTCGCCCGGGTTGCCGTACACCAGTTGCACGACCCCGGCAGGCACACCGGCATCGGCAAAGGCTTGAATCAGCGCAGCGGGAGAGGCGGGGGTTTCTTCGGGCGCTTTGATGATGATGCTGCAACCCGTGGCGAGCGCGGCCGAGAGTTTACGCACGATCTGGTTGATGGGGAAGTTCCAGGGCGTGAACGCCGCCACCGGGCCGACTGGCTCCTTCAGTACCACCTGGGTCGCGTTGGCAGCGCGCGGCGGCACCACCCGGCCATAGACGCGCCGCCCCTCTTCGGCAAACCAGTCGATCACGTCGGCTGACATCTGCGCCTCGCCCTTGGCCTCGGCCAGCGGCTTGCCTTGTTCCAGACTCAGGTACTGGGCAATGGTGTCGATGCGGGAGCGAAACAGCGCCGCCGCGTCGCGCATGATGCGGCAGCGTTCGGCAGCGGGCACTGCCTTCCAGGTTTCAAAGCCGCGTGCGGTGGCTGCCAGCGCGTCGTCTAGGTCGCTGATTTGGGCGTGGGCGACACGGCCAATTTCGGCCCCGGTGGCCGGGTTGAGCACGGCCAGGCTGGCACCGTTGGCGCTGTCACGCCATTGGCCGTTGATGAAGAGTCGGGTGCTGGGGTAGTCAATGGTGGGGGTGGTCATAGGGCTTACCTGCTTGGGTGGGAGAGGTGGGCGATGCGCTTCGGTTTGCGCCAGCGTTGCGAGGGCGCTACCCCTTGCAAGCCCGCGTTGCCGGGACGCGAGCCGCAACGTAAAGCCGCCTATCTTACCGATGGGCGAGGCCGCGTAGGCTGGTGTCAACCCAAAGTAGAAATGTCCGCTTTTTCCCCAAATAGAAATGTCCCCTTGGAGTTGAGTTGATGAGGGAATCAGGGTGCAGGCGCGGCAGTGGCGCGCGTAGGGCGTAGCCCGTAGCG
>Ga0136644_10002743_pt1 | contig 13316 bp, 5 predicted proteins | sample C_130820_EF_Meta_FD_94780 | JGI IMG/M metagenome (GOLD analysis project Ga0136644, IMG submission 94780) | Freshwater microbial communities from Lake Croche, Canada to study carbon cycling - C_130820_EF_MetaG (v2) (version 2) | ecosystem: Environmental > Aquatic > Freshwater > Lake | place: Lake... | reverse complement strand
GGATCTTCTGGCAAATGAATTTACAAGAAGTTTCAAACCTGTGGGTAGAGAAGTACAGACCGCAAAAACTCGATGACTTCGTAATAACAGATCAAAATCTTGAGATTGTAAATAGTTTTGCTAGCAACAAAGAAATACCTAATCTCTTGCTAGCAGGTAAGCAAGGCTTAGGTAAAACCACTCTTGCTAAGATCTTGGTAAAAGATATTTTAAAATGTCAGTACCTCTATATAAATGCTAGCGATGAAAATGGCATAGAAACTATTAGAACAAAAGTAACAAGTTTTGCACAAACCAAAAGCATTGATGGTGGTATTAAGGTTATTATTCTTGATGAAGCAGATGGCATATCACTAGAAGGCCAGCGTGCACTAAGGAACACTATGGAAGAATTCTCTAATCTTACACGCTTTATTTTAACTGCCAACTACAAATATAGAATCATACCTGCATTACAGAGTAGATGTCAAAATCTTGACATTACACCACCTCTAGACAGAGCTATTAAAAGATGTATTAATATTTTAAAGGCTGAAAAAATTGAAATAGATGCAGAACAAAAATCAATTTTATTGGACTTTATAAAATCATATTACCCGGATATAAGATCTTGCATAAATGAGTTGCAAAAATTTTCTGTTACAGGCAAGCTTAAAATACATAGTTTTTCAAATAATGAACTGTATGAACTTGTGTTCAAAGAAATACAGAGTAAGAATATTAATATTTTAAGAAGAATATTAATTGAAAACGAAAGCTTGTTTAATGCTGACTATGTTTTATTGCTCCGCGGCCTTTTTAAATATATTGAAGGTAGAGATATAGATGTTGATTTGAAGAGAAAATATATGCTAATAATAGCAGAGCATTTGTACAGATCTGCTTTTGTGGTAGATCAAGAGATTAATTGCTTTAGCTGCTTTATTCTGCTAGCAGACCCTACACTCTTTTCAGTTTTTAGGTAAATACATTGCTGTATATGCAGCAGGATCTTTTTGCCCTTCAGCAGGTACAGCAGGTATCTTGACATTTTTATCAAGCAATTCTCTATCACCAGGCTGCATTTTACCACCAACGTCAGAAAATCTTGTTTGCTTTTGAGGTGTTAGGTAGTTTCCTGTATCTTGCAAATTTACTTCCTTAGGGTCAATTTGAACTTTATTATCATATTTAAACTGATCTGGTACAGGTGGTAGATTTGGATAATCATTCTGATGAACAAGTAAATTGGCAGGTACTGTTACAGCTTTATTGTAATCAAATCTACCAGGTGCAGTTTCAGGTACAACCTCTATTGTAAATCCATAGCCAAAGTTATCCGGATTACCAGCACCCATTACTGCAGGAGCAAACGATTTTACATTCTTTACTCTCAAGTTTAATCCTGAATCAATAAGATCTTTTACTGCGTTTTTAATAGATTCTGGCTGATCCTTAAAGTAATCATTCTTTAGTACACTGTTGACAAATTTAACTCTATCACTTGTTAAGAACCCGCCTCTGGTGTATCTACTAATTGCTGCTTCATAGAGCTTTGTAAACTTCTTTTCCATTAATAATATTTATACTATTTATTATGAGTTTCCTACTTAATTTTTACCATAAATATTAATATGGCGTTAATAAGTCTAACTTCTTTAAAAAAACCTGAAGAAACATATCAAGGATACACATATTCCGACTTAAAGTTAGATTTAGCATTTGACTATACAGTCAATAATCAACTTTTAAAAAATAAAGAAATTAAAGACAGTGTAAATAGTCTTGATTACGATGCAATTAAAAATAGCTTATTGAACCTATTTACAACTACACCAGGACAAAAAATTTTAAATCCCGAGTATGGCACCAATTTAATGCAGTATTTGTTTGAACCAGTTAGTATTGAAACAGGTAATTTGATAGGAACTGACATATTAGCTGCTATATCCAAGTATGAACCTAGAGTTAATGTTATAACAATAAAAGTATTTGCTGATCAAATAAACCAGCAGTATAACGTTACATTAATTCTTGCAGTTCCCATTATTAATAATACAGTTCTTAAGCTATTAGGTGTATTAAGTAATTCTGGATTCTATTTTAATAATTAATATGGCAAACCAAAATACATTTAATAATTTTAACTTAAACACTGATGGATATGCAGCGTTTGATGCTCTTTCTCTACGCAACTTAATTATTACAAGACTCAATAGCAACAATATCTTTACCGATCAAAATTTTGAGGGTAGTAACATATCTTCAATTATAGATATTATTGCATATTCTTACCATGTTTTGTTATTTTATTTGAATCAAACAAGCTCTGAAAGCAGCTTTACTGGTGCAGAGCTTTATGAAAATATAAACAAAATTGTTAAACTTTTAAATTATAAGCCTATTGGCAATCAAACTTCTATTCTGTCCTTTGAAGCTACTGCAAGTACACAGCTACAACCTGACACATATACAATACAACGCTATTCATATTTTACATTAAACGGTACAAATTATTCCTTTAATCAAGATGTATCGTTTACTAAAAGCTTAACAAGTAATGAATTTCTAGAAGATTTTAGTGCGCAGAATTTACTCTATCAAGGTATATATACAGAGTATCCAACTTATATCGCAACTGGAGAGCCTTTTGAAGTGGTAACTCTTGTTGCTTTAGATAATACACAAAAAACAATTAATATAGATCATTTTAATATTGATGTCTATGTGAAAGGAAGCGCTACTACTGGCGACACAATGTGGATTAAATGGACCCCAGCAGAATCTTTATTTCTAGAGAGAGGTACAGCAGAAAAATATGAAATACGTTTAAATGAAAACGGTATGTATGAAATTAAATTTGGCAACAATATTAATGGAAAAAGTTTAAATGCTAATGATCAAGTTGCTATTTATTATTTAAAATCAAATGGCAGCTCTGGGCAGGTTGGAGCAAATGTGCTAAACGGTAGCACACTATTTAGCTATAATACTAATAGGTTTAATGAAATTAAGATTGATACAACACCTGTCAACCTGCAAGTTCTTACACAGGCACAAGCTGCGTTAATTGCATTTACCAATATAAATCCTTCTACAAATTATGTTGAAGCTGAATCTGTAGCAAAGATAAAGCAAAACGCTCCCAATACATTTAAAAGTCAATACAGGTTAATTACAGCGGAAGATTTTAAAAATTATCTTGATGCTAATTTTAGCAACATTCTTGGCTCTGTTAAGGTAGTTAATAACTGGGACTATTTATCTCAACACATAAAATATTATTTTGATATAGGTATTGAAAAACCTAATCTTGAATCGCGCATTTTATTTAACCAAGTAAAGTTTGCAGATTCTTGTAATTTCAATAATATCTATGTGTATGCTGTACCACGATTAGAAAAAACCACATCTCTCACTACCAGAGCAAACTATTTAAATAGTGCACAAAAACAGCTCATAGCAAATAGCTTGAATAGTACAAAAGTTGTGACTGCTGAAGTTGTTATAAATGATCCTGTGTATATACAAATAGATCTTGGCTTACAAGCTCCAGGTGAAATTTTAGACCCAGAAATAAGCAATACAACATACTTACAGATTACAAGAACCGTTACATCTAAACGTAACCCTGAAGCTATTAAAAAAGAAATTTCAGAAATTTTTAAAAAATATTTTTCTACAAGCAGTGATAACCTAGGATTATTATTATCACTGACAACTTTAACCAATAGTATTAAATCAATTGAAGGTGTATCTAATATAAAAACAATAAGAATTATTGATAATACTACAACATTAGAAGTACCGGGTGTCAGCTTACTAGCTTATAATCCCGTTTATCCTTATAAAGATATAAATATAATTGCACAAGATACACAGCTTCCTTACTTCAAATTTCCCTATCTCAACAATCCCCTGGATTTTATTAATAAAATTAAGGTAATAACTCCCTCTTTACAATACCTTGAGAGAGAATACTAATGCCATCTGTATATTACACGTATGTATTTTATGATACTATTGGGTATGATGGGAACTCAACCCTAAGTGCATACACTCTTGATATAACACCCATCAAGTTTATACCTGATTTTACTACATGCCCTCTGCTTTCTGGTGAAGTTGTTATATCAAATAAAAAAATTGAATGGAATTTTGGCGACGGTACATATTCAGACACACTTACTGCAAGCCATGTGTACAAATGGCCAGGTGTTTATAAACCAAAATTAACAATTTTTGATAACAATGGTAATGCTTATGATAGCTCTTATAACCCTACCATAATAATACAGGATTTTGTATGTGATAATTTACAGTTTAAAGATTTTAAGCGGTATATTTATGATGTACCTGCAAGTAGAATTATCGAACCACTAACTATACAATATCAAAGCAGCTGGCAGACATATCAAGCGTTAAGCGGTATATATACAATCAACCTCTATGCCTCTGGTGCTGCAGGTGATTTTATTGACTATAATGCCTATATTAATGATAAATGGAGTCATTTAAGAAGCCTTTCAAGGTTTTACCAGCTTCAGCACATCGGTGATTATGATGAATATATTATTGTAGATAAGTTAAACATAGAGGGTACTAAAATATATGCAAAAATTAACGATAATAATCAAATAGAGCGTTGCGCTGAAGTTGATACTGGAGCTTATTTTGCAGGTACAACTGGATCTGGTAATTTTTATTATGTTGATGATAGAACCAAAAATTATACCACCCGCGAGCCACCTATCCTCATCATTGCAACAATGGATAATGCTAAATTTAAGGATTTTTATTCACAGTATAGCGGTATTTTTAACTATATTGATTATCCACCCTATGGATTTCAAAACATAGAACCAGCAGTATTACCAATTATTAAAGTTAGACATAATCCTGCAGCTGAACTGACTATAACGACAAATGGTGTTGATGGCGAGGGTACACTTCCTGTATCAAGCTTTTATTTTTCAGAAAATTCTTTTATTGAGACAGATATACCTTTTGTAGTCAGGTTTAAAGATATAGATTTTTTTACTACTAAAACTTACCCACCACTATACTCCAACAGTATTGAACGAATTAACCCTCCGCTCACATCATATAGTGTGCAGGTTGATCTAGTTGATAATAATTTATTGCAGCCTATCACAGGTGTAACATATTATAGTGATTTTTCACCTGAAATACCGCGTTCAATTGGTGGGTTTTTTAAAGGATATTTTAATTCTAGCACGTCTATGGAAAATGTAAGATTAACTGCAGGGGTAACTATAGAAGACCCTGTTAACTTTTCCAAAGACAGTATTGTTGGCTGGGTAGCTGAGCCCCAGTATAACTACATCAAGAGAATTTTTAAGACTTCATTCTACAATTATTGCGGTGGTTTTGCAGATGTATATCTTTCTGCATATGTTGTTGATTACAAAACACCTGCAAGCACAGAAAGTTATGCTGTTGCTGTAGCGCCCTCAGGCGCTGGTGCAGGAGAAGATTATAGGTCCTGGGTTGCTGATGGAAAAACAGACAGAATTTATAAAATAGATATTTTTGGCGCTATCTTATCTGCATTTACATTATCATCATTTCCATTTTTAGTAGATAACTCTTACGTAATAAATGTAGATTTATCATCTCCCGTACTTAGCAGCGCTGCTCCTAATAGTATCGTTATCGACGGTGATAGTAATGTGTGGTTTAGTTTGTTTGATTCTGTTTCCTGTATAAAGATGCATGGGGTTTCTGGTGTTGGAATAGCTGTTGCGTATCCTAACTTTGAAAACATCGTCTACATATTAAGCTCCGACTACAATCTCCCTGAACTAAGCGGATTTGCAGGTGAAAATTTACTTCTGCCTGCATCTGTTGATACAGATAACAAGAATAATCTCTGGGTAGCTTATACGCACCCTGCTTCTAGTTTATTAATAAAGTATAATCCAAATGGAGCAGTGCTAAATGTTGTGCCATTGCCACCCAATGTGTCGCCAGAAGAAATTGTTGTTGACAGAAACAATTTCATATGGGTCACTGCATTAAACATGCTGACATACGCATATACACTCACAGGAAGAAATGATCTTGTATATAAATTTGATTCAGAAGGCAATATAGTACCAGGCTTTCCCTTATCAGGATTCAGATTAACAGGAAATATTACTGTAGACGGTAAGCAAAATGCTTATGTTGTTAGTGATCGCGATACTATAGTTAAAATTGATGGTGTATCTAACGCGCAGACGTATTATATAGGTGGGTCAGCCGGTGGTAATAAGACGAATTACATATGTAGTATAGGAGGTATTGCTTGTGATACCGCTAATTACCTGTGGACTATTAATAATTTTGATGGGAAATTATATTATATTGATACTTATTTAACTGGGCTAACATCTCTAGACGATCAAGATCAATTTAATCTAGAGTTTCCCACTTTAAGCACAATTATACCAGTAAATGAAATGGTAGAAAGAACATTTCAAGCTTATGGTGACTGGAATGGATCAAGATGGATCAACAAATACATGGTACCATACACGCTAGTAAGATATATTACCGGTGAATCAAATAGTTTTAATCTGTACCCTAAATCCGGCAAATACAACTTACTTAAAATTAATGAAGATTTTGATGCAAGTGCATTTTTAAATAACCTAAGGTTTCAAGAAACACTACTTGATAAAGGAATGTTTTTTGATGAGTTTCTAAAAACTATAGTTGGTGATATATCAGCTCAACCGTATGAGTTAGGCAAAACTATTTATGAAAAAATAGCAAATTTTGTTTCCAATAATTCTGATATTGATAAATGCAATGTAGATAAATTAATTTCTTTTTGTGGCGAACTGGGTGTACAATTTGAAGAGTATAATTATCCTTTTCCACCACAAATTCGCAGATTAGTTGATATTCTTAGCATAAAACATAAGCTACTGTGGGGCGATAAAAATTCATTCAATTTAAATTTTGATACCAAAGGGATGCTATCTAGCAAAGTTTATGGAATTAATTTAGGACATGAATTATCTACAGAAACAAGCTACATTACTTCTGGTAACCCCATTGTCGCCCAAGAAATTTTCTCTGACCTCTATAGCCTTGTCAATAATGTGTATCTTCCCTTTTTGCCACTATCGAGTATTGTGCCGCTTAGCACTTTTGATTATAATTGGGGTTGGGGACTAGTGGTACCCAAAGGATTATCAGGTATAGCAATTAAAAATTATTATAGATTTTACGAATATATACCTACAACTGAAGGTACCTATTATAACAATGTTATTGATTGGAAGAACCCGTTAAATACACTGAATCCAGCTGCAAGTTCATTTGAAGAGTGGAAAAAAACATATGGCACGATGGAAAATCTAATTTCTTACGAGCTAACAAAAGGATTAAGGTTGTTTACTAATGATACTAATATTACATACAACAATTAAATATTTTAATGTCTGATATAGGTAGATTTTATTCACCACGTACCGCTACAACACTAACTAATACTACTTTAGATGGTCAAGAAGTTACATTAACAAATCCACTCAGTTTTATTGAGTGGATACAACTAAATGCTGTTTCTACCGTTGGTTATGATCAGCAGTTTGCTAGATATAATGAATATTTAAGCAATTTTTTTAGTCAAAAAAATGTATCTGTAACAGAAACACAATCAGCTATACGTGAATTGTATAATGCTCTCATAAACGAAATAGTTTTAAATTATTCTAGTACAGAAGAAAGACGGTTTTTACAAAATCTCGACTTTAATAATCCGCACGATACTATTATTGCAGTACCTTTTTTTGCACGCAAGGTTAAAGATATTTGCTTGTATTTTTCAACACTGCGTGATAAAGCTAAGACTGCAGCGGTTGAATACAGTCTCAAAGGTAGTAATAAAGGACTAGAAAAGCTTATCTACAATGAAATCTCTAAAACATTAGAGAATCAAGATTTAACCGAACTAACAAGAACACTCAATCTATCACTTTCTTCCATACGCAATAATACTCTAATTGAACTAGAAGAACTTTACGACAACTACAGTCATTATTATGATATAGGCTCACCTACAGCATCAGCATATAACGCTACTGATTTGAGAGCAGAAGATTTTATACTTAACTTTTTTGACATTGATGCTAATCTATACCTAAGCTTTAACAGTTCTATTATTAGTGCTATCACTAGTTATCCGTACTACTTAGCTGAACTAGGGTACAATAATTTCACAATTATACCAACAGTAGATGCTACACAGCTTAATTTGCTCAAAGATTCAGATTTTATTAATCTCATTAATAATAATACTCAAAGTAATTTAAAGCTCAATTTGCTAGCCTCTTTGAACAAGAAGTACATGGGCACAGATTTTTATTATGTGTCGACAGGTGCTACATCGAATGAACCTGTATCGGGTTTATTGTTTAAAGCTGATGCTCCGTTTGCAAATTATCTCAATAAACTGTATCCCACTGTTGCAGCTGTACCTAATTTAAGCGGCTTAAAAACCGCAAAGCAGCAAGGTCTGTTTTTTAAACCGGATAAAGTTGGGTTTTTAAATTTTAATAACTTTAATTTTGCTGCATTTGTAAATTCTGATAAATTAGCAGCAAACACTGTCTATATATTTCCTGACCCCGAGAAGTTCGGAAACATATCAGGCAATACCAAACAAAACCAATTTAATCCCCTTGACTTTACTGAGGATAATAGTGTAGCTCAAGCTGATTATACAAACAGCTACAAATATGGCGAGGTTTTAAGTGACCCTCTACTACCAACATTCAGAGGATATCAATCTAGAGAACAATCACTACTCTACAATACACAGGGAATATCCAGATACATTGATCCCCAGGATTTTTTCAAGGGATTTAAAAGAGATTCGTGGGCAAATAGTGATGTTTTTCCGCAAGTTCCATCAACTGAGTATCCATTAGAGACAAGGCTTGACACGCTTGTATCGATAGATAAAACACTCATACAATATAAATCTGATGTTTACGGTAATGACTATGGCCTCTATAAATTTGTTAACAACACTACAAATACATCTGATATTTTATCAGCAAGAGATGCAGTAGTAAGTAGGTGCTTGCTATTGAGTGGTTGCGGATTCTTAAATAATGCTTTAGATAGCTATATGTTGAGTGGTATTTTACCCCCAGCGCTTTCTACCATAATATTTAAAACTACTAATAATATACCGCCAGGTACAGGATATTATACCCCCTCGCAGGCTTTTTACAATACAGGTATACCACATTATGCACTTACTGGTAGCTATTCATATATTAATTCTTATCGATATCAGCCAGAAGTATTTTGCTATGATTTTATCCATAATACTCTTAATTGCAATTTTAAAGATGCAGTTACCTTTATAAATCCTAATGGAACACTGTTTACTGATATTCCTTCTGATTATACTTCTTTTGATCCAATTAATTCTGTTACTTACTATGATACACTAGTTGAGGGTGCTACTAATCCTGGTGGGCCTGATTTTAGAGCAAATTTTGCTTATGCACCCTCGTTCCTGTACACACCACCTGCTTCTGCTGTTACTGTTTATGATTGCTTTTATTTTGTAATAAGCAGTTTCACAGATGCTACAGAGCCGTGCAAAGAAGTTGAAGACGCTGGCCATAACAGTGACTTTATCATGGAAAGTAATTTTGTCAACTATCATATACCTCTCAGACAGACTACCTACTTACCCACTGTCTCAAGTCCAGATGAAAACAAGACAATTTATGATGCCAGATTTAAAAACCATGGCAGTTTTTACTTTAGAAATGCTAACAGCTCTTCAGTATCGCCAGTTTCTGCTGCATTATCCGGATTATTCATAAAGTACCCTCGCAATATATATGAAGAACTCTGCAACAAAGTTATAAACTTTGATTTATACTACGATATTCTTCAAATTGAGACAGAAAACTACCTTATTTTTGATAGGCTCACTTATGACGTGACAACAGCTACAATGAGAAGCTCAAATAATAATGAGATATATATAGAGAGAGGGTCCACTAATAGAAATTTAGAAAAAATAAGCACTGTGTGGTTTAGTGAGAGAGAGAATTATTTGTTTATATGTAATATGTTACTGCATCCTACACTGAGTGCATCCAATCTTAAAGCAATATATCCAGTAATTTATTTTCTAGATTTGAACAGTCTAAAACTTAGTCAAATTTATCCTACAATCAATACCAACAATCTATCTTTTTATGATGTGCAAACTTTTTCGTTCTCAGGGACCAACCAAGATATCAATATTACACATATAGACAAGCCAGTTCTCACTTATAGTACAGAATTAGATCAATATACTATATCATATTTTGGTAAGGATACATCTAATTTTGCTTACTTGTTTGTAATAGACTTTAAATACGTGAATGGTGTATTAACTAATATATCTAACCGTATGTACAGACCCACCATTGAACTGAATCATGTTAACTTTGGTAATCCTCTACCTGCACATTATGGTACATATTATGTTGCTGGATCCAGTTCAGGAGCAATCATAAACGGGGAGTTTGAATTCGGAGCATAATATGGCATTTGTACAAGCAGCAACAGCCAATACATTATTAACCGCTTCATCAGGGTTTTTTAATAGCAATGTTTATTTGGTATCTGGTACGGATTATTATGTTGCGTCAGGCAATAGTTATTCTGTTTTGTATCTGGATAATGCTTCACCTAAGCTAGCATTAATTGATACCATATACTCTGGACATTACTCTGAAAGAAGTCCGAATTCTGCTTCTTACATAGATTTTAAATTGTTTCCTAATTTGACTCGGGTGTCTACAGAGGGCACATACATGAACGATCTGGATTTCAGATACAACCAGTATTTAAGCAGAATTGGCCAGTGGGCATCCAACTATTACGCAAACATGACTGCAGTGAGAATTGCAGGAATATACAACAAAACATTTGCAAGCATCGACATCAGACAGCACAACATGGTATCATTTGATATAAGTGGGTGCCAAATAGATTATTGCAACTTATCAGATGGCACACTTTCTGCACTACAATTCAAAGGCGGTCAAATGACTTATTTGTTTGTGGGTCAAAATCCTCTTGCAGTTAAGAACTTTTCCTTGTGTGATACTCAGTTTTTGACTGCTCTAAGATATTTCTCTATAGGTAGATGGAACAATAACTCGTACTCAGATAGAAAATTAAATTCTTTTGATCTCACAGGACCACTGAGCTCCATACAACTCATAAGTTTAGCAAACAACAATTTAACTGCAGTCAATGTGCCCAATTATCCTACTCTGGAATCATTATACTTGGGTGGCAATAATGTTACACGTGAAAACAATCCATTTGACCCACAGCTCACATTATCAGCAAACAACATTACACTTAACGGGTTGTCTGCATTAAAACTTCTCAGCTTAGGTGGGCTTGGTTCTCTGAGTGCACTAAGCGCAATCAAAGGCATTCAAGGACTATCCAGTTTGGTAAATCTTGAAATTGCTGGTAATACTAATTATAGTCGAGGCTCTATACTTGGTTCAGGTTCACCAGATTTAAGAAACTTTAATGTAACTGAAATGCCTGCCAGCAAGATGTTGAATACCTTGAAGATAGACTCCTGCCCAAATTTGTCTTCCATAAACTTTTCTAATTATCACTTTGATCCACAGCCATTCAATCCTTATCCTAGAATAGAAATAAGCAATTGCAACCAATTAACAACTCTGGACCTCACACCTGTTACAGGACTAATAGATATGACTGTAACAAATTGCAGCAATTTAACTGCAGTTATTCCTTTTGTTGTGCAGGGATTTACTCCACCTCTGAACTGGTGGGGAATGGGTTCTTTTGGCTACAATAGTTGTCCAAAAATTACCAACATAGATTTCTTCTCATATAAACAAAAACCATACATGTTAATACTCAATACCATGACTGGTCTTACCGGCATGGATTTAAGAGATACTGGCTGGTTATATTTTAACACTGTTCCACTTATCACTCAAAACAGTATTAATTTCACCAGCCTCACAGCCACATCAATTATATCTTTTGTAAATGTAGGATCTGCAAGCAGTCCATTCTCAATAAACTTGCAAGGTGTTAGTGCATCATTAGTACAATTGTACTTGCAAGACAGTCCAGCAATAACAGCAATAAATACAAATTTTAATTTTCAAAATTTACGAGAAATATCTCTTATCAACATGCAAGGACTAAGTGCACTCAATTTTACTGCTCCTAATTCAGTTCAATTTACCTCACAAAACAATTTTAACTTAAGCAGCATCACACTCAACACATCCAATTTAACTGCATTTAACATATCTTCAAACAGCAATTTAAGCAGTATTGCATTGAATGCACCAAAATTGGCTTATTTCTATTCAAATTTGAACAGAAATTTAAAAACTATTACACTAGATAATCAAGCATATCTTAACACAGTTACAATACTTGCAAGCCCCTACCTTTCACAGTTTCCCTTGCTTTCAACGTTGTCATTAACCAACAACCCTGTTTTATCTGGTATTACAATTACCGGTTTTCATCCTCAATTGTCAGCTATTAATTTTACCAATACTAATTCTCTGTGTAGTATTCAGATAAACAACACAAGCTTAACTGCTTTACCAAGTAATGTATTCACCAACAACACAACTTACTTAAATGTTGCATCTAACAAGCTGCAGCAAGCTAATGTATCACAAGCCACAAATTGTATTACCCTGGATTGCAATAGCAATCAGCTTTCTACCCTGCAGGTGAATAATCTTTCTAACTTACAGTATTTAGACTGTAACTACAATCAGCTTTCTACCCTGCAGACAGGTAATCTTTCTAACTTACAGCATTTAAATTGTGTTAGTAATTCTATAACCAGTTTAAATGTTGCTAATAGTAATTCTCTTGCAAATGTATATGCTAGCCGCAATCAATTATCATACTTTGTTGATGGCAATAGCAGTTATTTGCAACGCCTCCATCTTTATCTTAATCCGTTAACACAATTAACAGTTAATTCACATTCCATGCTAACACAATGTTATGCATTTTATTGCTCACTAACAAGCGTAAATTTTAATGCACAGAGTTTAAATTATGTAGAGCTAAATCTTCAAGGCAATCAAATATCTCAGTTTAGTTGCAACTCTCCTTATTTTTCTATCTTAAACCTTGCAAATAATAAATTATCAGCAGTTGATCTATCCAACATACAATCTATAGATTCATTTGCTCTTGATGGGAATCAATTATCAGCAGTCAATCTATCAAACATATCAAACATATTCGATATAAGTCTTACTAACAATAAG
>Ga0136644_10002741_pt1 | contig 13321 bp, 11 predicted proteins | sample C_130820_EF_Meta_FD_94780 | JGI IMG/M metagenome (GOLD analysis project Ga0136644, IMG submission 94780) | Freshwater microbial communities from Lake Croche, Canada to study carbon cycling - C_130820_EF_MetaG (v2) (version 2) | ecosystem: Environmental > Aquatic > Freshwater > Lake | place... | reverse complement strand
TGGCATCAACAACCAGACCTGCAACAATGGCACCAACAATGGCTCAAACAATGGCATCAACAACCAGACCAGCAACAATGGCTCAAACAATGGCACCAACATTGGCATCAACAACCAGACCTGCAACAATGGCACCAACAATGGCTCAAACAATGGCATCAACAACCAGACCAGCAACAATGACACCAACAAGACAATTTATTAAAGGACAATTATAAAACATATAAATTTAAAATATTATAATTGAATAAAAATTGAATTATAATAAATAAATATTACATTCTAATACATATGTCTGAATATGAAATTTATATAGATAAATTAAAAAATATTTTAGAAATGAATGATGTGTGTTCTTCTCATGGTATTTCCCATGCTATTATGGTAATGGCAAATGCAAAAAAATGTATTAATATTGAGAATAATTCAATTAATATTAATAATAAAGTATTCAATCTTAGTAAACAACAAATTAAAAATATTTTATTAGCAGCCTTATTACATGATGCAGATGATAGTAAATTTTTTCCAAATAATTTAAAATATGAAAATCTAAAATTAGTATTAGAAGGGGAAAATGAAAATGATATTAATGAAATTATTACAATGGTTTCATTGGTTTCAAGTTCTAAAAATGGAGATAGAATTCCAGATTATGTTATAGGAAAAGAATGGATGCTAATTCCTAGATATGCCGATCGTTTAGAAGCTATTGGAATGGTAGGTATTACAAGATGTTTTAAATATGGAAAAACTATTAATAATCCTTTATTTGTTTCTACTACTCCTAAATGTTTAACTATATCTGATATATGGAATTATGCAACAGAAGAAAGATATAATAATTATAGCGGAAAAAGTAATTCTATGATGGATCATTATTTTGATAAATTAATTAGATTAACTATATTTCCAATAAGAAATAAATATTTAGATTATGAAGCACAAAAAAGAAGACAACCACTTTTAGATTTTGTAATCTATTTTGGTAATAGTACAGACTTTACAGAAAAAAGTGTAGAAGATTTTATTAAAAAATCATATTAAGTATATGGACACGAACATTCAAACATCTTTAACCAACAATAGAAATTGGTTTGATATTGTAAAAGATGGAAATGGAGGCTATTCAGGGGAAGTTAATACAACTTTAGCTCCTGTTATCTCTGTAAGTTTTGCTTTGGATATATCAAATAATAATATTCCAGGATTAAATATTTTTTATTATGATCAAACAAATTTTGAAGTTAGATATGCATTTGGAAGAGATCCTAATATGAATTTTAATAATTTTAATGTTACAATGTATAATACATTTATAGATTTAGTATGTCTTAGTGTAATTAATTATACATCTATAATTTATTATCTATATTACTATGATTCTACACATTTATATTTAAATTGCAGTAGTGGTTTTACCAGTGTCTTTAATTTATCAAATTTAGATTCCACTATTACCAATCTTTCTTTAAAAAAATTTACTGATTGTAATAATTGTATATGTCTATTTACTATAAATAATTCTATTTATGAAATAGGTTATAATGGGTATTTTGTTGAAGGCATATATTGTAATTTATTAGTATCGGATTATATTCCCGGTGATTATAGTGCAACTTTAGTGAATGATATATTATATATAATTTATACCAGACAAAATGATATAGCAATTTGTTCATATACTTTTGCACATTCATTAGATGAACAAAATCCTACATATCCAACTTCTGATGCAACTCCCGTCGCAAATTTAATTTATACATTTCCAAATAATAACTATACAAAACCCAGAATTGCATATTTTAGTAATAGTTTATATATATTTTTACTTAGTAATAATACTATTTTTTATACTTCGGTAAATCTTGGATTAAATAAACCAAAATTTAATTTTATAAATTCAAAATATAAAGCTAATGAAATTAAAATCTTTATTTTTCAAAACAGCTTAAATTTAGTTTGTTTATCTACTTCTAATAAATTATTTCAATTAACATTAAATAATTCTCAACTTGTACAAACAACAAAAATAAATGTAAATAATACAACAGTTTTAAATTCAGCTTATGATATAATTAATATTAATAATGAACAATATATATTTTATATTGATTCAAAAAATAAATTACATCAATTATGGAATCCAGTTAATGAAATAGATTTAAAATTAAATATTCTAATTGATGATTTATCTGTTTATAATGATAATATTGGTGAAACTAATAATATGTTACCAGCATTTGATATTTTAATTTCAGATTATAGTACATATGCAGAAGATTATATTAATAAAAATTTATTTATTTTAGAATTTAATCAAGTTTCATCACAAATTTTTATAAACGCTTATCCTAATCAATTAATAAAAATAACTGATAGTTCTTATAATATTTATTATGTAAGAATATTACCTCCAGGAGTTTATTTAGCCGATACTCAAATAATAAATCCAATTTTATATCAACCAGGATATTATTTAACAAGTTTAACCTTTCCTAGTTCTTATTTTTGGTATATTTTTGATAAAAATGGTTCACCAGTTTGGTATCGTCGTTCTAATTCAGACCCTGATAATTTAGGAATACCTCAAATTTGTTCTTTATTTTTGGGAAATGCGCCAAATAAAGTTGTAACTAATGTATTTAATACACAATTATGTAGGTCTGTTATTAATGTTGAAACACTAGAAGAAATTAATTTTTTTCCTAAACCTGATACTCGTTACCTAGGTAATGTTGGTTGGGATGTTCATGAAGCATTAGAAATTAAATTACCAATTAGTAGAAAAGGTAATATGATTTTTATTAATTATGGTGGACCTAGTGCTTTTTATATTCAAGAACAAAATTCTAGTGGAAATGTTGTCTTTGAAATTTATTCAGAAGATTATTTTTTTTCTACTGATCCAGAATTTTTCCATGTTAATTCAATTGATGTTCATCCAATTTCTGGAGATATATTATGCAGTTTTAGAAATTGTAGTTCAATTGCTTGTTTTAATTATAAAACAAAGAATTTAGATTGGGCTTTAGATTCAAATGGTCAATTATTTCTTACTACAATTACACCTATTTTGACAAAATTTTTAACTATTAACGACGAAATTCATGATGGAACACAATACAATGGAACAAATGCTCAACATGATGCTAGATGGCAAACATTAATATCTCCTTTAATACCAGGAAATTTAATAATTTCAGCATATGATAATGAAAGTTTTTCTGGAAGACTAAAAGCTCGTGGAGTAGTTTTTGAAATAGATGTAAGTGGAAATAGTGCTACCTTTCGTGGTGCAGTATATTGTGATGTTGGTGGTGCATCTGGTTATATGGGTTCATATAAAATAGTAAAAGAAATAAATAATTCAGTATCTCATGTAGTAGATTGGGTACAAAAACATCCTAATTTGGGAGAATACGGAAGTAATTCTAATAAATTACCTACTCAAAATTGTTTATTTAGATTAGATATCCCTGGTGATATTTATAGATTCTCTAAAGCAAATCCTTTAACATTAACAATTAGTTCAATGAGAAAAACAGCAGGTATGCCTTATTATACTTGATAATTTATGCAATAATATTTTTATAATAAATCAATAGTTTATCTAATTTAGATTTAATTAAATATTTTATTAACCCATATTCTTCTACCAATTTTTTTAATAATTTTGGAATATTTGGTTCTTTTAACATAATATTTTCATTACTAACCTCTGTAATTTGTGGATTTAAAAAGTAATTCTTGATTTCTTCATAATTAAAATCTTCAGGAACTTTAATATTATCTTTTTTAAAAGCTTCTAAAGTATCTTCTAGATTTTTATATTTCAAATAATATTCTAAGAGATCATTTGTGTTTATATCACGAATACCTAAACAATAGTCACTACCTAATAAAATACAAAATTCAACAAATTGTTCATAATTTAATTCAAATTGGTTTAATATATCCACTAAATTTATTTCTGATACTTCAACTTTATGAGATGTTAAATTTCTAATAATTTTAGGTGAACCAAAAGTTAAAATATCCATGTCTTCAGTGAAAACGGAATCAACAAAACCCATTTTAGCTAAATAAGCACATTGTGAATCTGCTTCCTCTGGAGCATTAATATAAGGAACACCCATCATATCTAACAAGTCTCTACACTGGTCCCATTGTTCTTTTGTTATTTGAGAACTTCTTTTAAAATATTTAATTTTATCTTCTTCACTAATTGCTAAATCCATTTTTTCTAAAGCCTTTTTTCTAATTAATTTTCTTCCTTCAATTGTTTTATATTTTAAAGAAGGAGGTTTACCATCAAAAACATAAACAGGAATAATTCCCATTTGCAAAAGTTCAGTTGTTTTATTAAATAATCCTAATATATGTGATGTAATATCACCTTTTTGATTTGTAAAATCAGCACCTGAATTTCTTACAGAAATCATAATTCTATAAACTACTATACTAATGTCAATGGCAATTTTTTTATTTTTCAAACTTGCCTTATCAACATTTTTAATAATTTTAGGTGTTTCATTAATAAATTTTAATAAGCATTTTATACCCATCGGTTATAATATAATATAATAAACCTTTAGTATATTTTTTTACAATTTTTTTACTAAGTTTTAAAAAAATATATAGCTTATATTAATATGAGTTTCCAAATAGTTTATCCTATTCCAATGGCTATTTCAGCAGATTCTTTTAAAGATGCTGTAAAACAATATGTAAAATTAAATTATGATGTAAATATAGCAAGTCTTATATTAACTGATCAATATAGATATATGAAAGCTAATTTAAAATATTATAAAGATGGTCCTAAAGATAAAGTTGGTATTTCATTATTTCCTACCACATGGTCAGCAGATAGTTCAGGAGCATTAAAACCTAATATGTGGCCCTATTCACCTCAAATTACTTATGATACTAAAGAATACCCTAGAACCACTTTTATAGAAACCCCTGCTATCGTTGTTCCCAAAATTGTATCTGTTAATCCTTTAGGTTCCGTTTTCAGTCCTGTTGGTTCTACACCTTTAGTTGCAGGAGTTACACCATTTTCACCTGTATTTCCTTTTTAACTTATAAAATTTCACCATAACCATTTTCTACTAAAAAAATTTTATCATTTGTTTGGTATAAATTTTTCAAGTCTTTAATATTAATAATTTTATTATCTTTATAAACAATATTTGATTTGTTATTTGTCAGACTAAAATTATTTATTTTATTTAAATAATCTTCACTTATTATACCCATATAATCTTGTCTTAGTAAATCTAAACTTCTTTCAATACATATACTTACAGTATTTGGACTTGATACTTTATTAATCGGATTACTATCTAAATGTATGGACTTTATTTTAATTTCTATAATTTGATTATTTAAATGCAATAAGTAATTATTGTTAACTATTAGTTTACCTCCTCTTAAAATACCTGTAAGAATAACATTATTATTATAATTCGATAAGAATGATTCTAAAATTAAAAATTCTGTTTTTTTATTAACAATAATATCTTTACATCTAGTTATTAAATTATTAAAAAAATTATCTTTATCAATTTCAATTTTACAATTATAATTAGGAAAATTAGGTTTATCTAAATAATATAAATTTAAATCATAATATGGTATATTCATTTTTATAAAATATTTACAATAATATTCTTTTTGATTCCAATTATCTAAAAATAAACAACAATTTATAGTTGAACCAAAAGATAATATTATTTTATTTCTAATTTTTGTGTATTTATCATCACCGGGAACTTCTATTAAAACCCATTTTATATTGTTATGAATTATATATGTGTAATTAAATGAAGATGTTTTCTTTTTGATTATTTCGTGTTTATGATTAAATAAATACATTCTAGCATCTTCACCTATTTTAGACAAAACAATATTTGCTATTAAAGTAGATTTACCACTTCCAGAAGAACCCATCAATAAAATTCTTTTTTCCGGTAAAATTTTTTGGAATTCTCTAATAATAACTTTAATATAATAGTTATTATCATAATATATTTTTTCTAATTTAGCTATTTTTAAATTAGCTTTTAATACTATTGTTTTTAAATTTTTTAATGTTTCTTTTATTTCTAATGGTGTCCAATTATAAAAAGTTCCATTGTCTTCTACGCCTAAATAATATATTGCTTCCCCTTTTCCCTCACCAATTCTCCATAACATTTGAGTAGTATATTGTTCTAATTTTTTTTTATCATAATCAATTAGATATCTTTTATATTCAATATTTCCTTCATCGTTTTCAGGATCCATAAATAATTATAAAAAAATTGTTTTAAATTACAATTAATATAGTAATTTAATTACAATGGTAAAAAAAATTTGTTTCATACATAGCGAAACAACTGGTTTACATGAATATCAAAATGAAAAAATTTATAAAAAGAATCTTTATGGTTTTGCACGATTAGTTTCTTTTTCTTGGTGTATTGCTACAAGAGACACAGAAGATAAATATACTGTAGAAAAAAAAGAAAAATTTATAATTAAACCGAGATGTATGTACATACCAGAAGATACTGTTAAATTTCACGGTATTACTCAAGAATTTGCAATCAAAAATGGTACAGAAATAGAAGAGGTTTTAGATAAATTTTTATTAGATATTAAAAATGTAGAAATTATTGTATCTCATAGTTTAGAGTTTCATCTAAAAGCAGTTTTAGGAGAAATAATAAGATATAATAAAATTATCCATTTGGAAAAATATATATTCTTAGATATTAATTCATTCAATCATAAAATTACTCCTTCAACATTAGTTAATATATGTTCAGTTTATTTGAAAAAGAAACTTGATAAATCTTTAACGGTTGATTATGTTTGTGATTTATTTTTTAAATTATATAATGATTATGAAAAATCAATTATGTAACTTTAATGTGTATTGGTTTTAAATTAGTTTTAAAATCATAGTGTAAATTATCTGAAATAAAATCATTACAAGTTTCTTTATACCATGATACTCCTGGATATTTAGTACAATCTTCTTTGGTAATAAAATCTGTGCATGTAAAATTACCTTTTTCTCTACATGAACCAAATATAGGGTTTTCCAAATTTTCTTTACAGTTTTTCATATCAAAAGGTTTATTATCTATTAATTGACCTTCTTTTATAGTTCTTATTTCGTTAGTGTAAAGTAAATCACATTGTGTAGATTCTTCAAATTTATATTTTAAAGTATCATAATCCCAATATTTTCTTATTACACAACAATTTGGAGATTTGTAAATACTGTCAACAAATGTTTCAGTAGTACCAATTGATAATAAAACTATTATTGCAAAAAGTATAAATAAAATTATATATTTATTGTTCATTTATATACAATAGAATAAAAATTGTATTTGATATTACTTAAAGAAAATATTAATTTATTAGTAATTAATGGAAAGTCAACCAATAACTGTTACACAATTTTGTACATATGTCAAAGATGTTTTACCAGGTAAAAAATTTTTAGTTTCTGGTGAGGTAAATCAATTAAAAAATTCCCATGGACATTTATTTTTTACATTTAAAGATAATGAAAGTTGTATAAGTACAACTATTTGGAAAAATAAAGTAGAATATTTAAAAGTAAATATAAAAGAAGGAGATAAAATTACGGTAGAAGGAAGGTTGGATTTTTATGGACCAAGTGGTAAATTAAATTTTATTATAGATAAGATAGTAACAAATGAAGGTATAGGCGATTTAATAAAAAAATACGAAAAAATAAAAGATGATTTTCAAAAAAAAGGATATTTTGACATTAATAGGAAAAAAAAGTTAAATCCTTATATAAAAAATGTTTTAATATTAACCTCAGAATCAGGAGCTGCTTATCAAGATTTTTTGTTTGCTATAGAAAATTCTTCATGTAATATTGAATTAGATTTAATAGATGTTATAGTTCAAGGTTTAGATTGTCCTAAAAATATTTGTGTAGAATTAGATAAAATTAATAAAGATAATGTTATTTATGATTTGGTAATATTAACAAGAGGAGGAGGTAGCTTTCAAGATTTGTTTGGATTTTCTCAACCAGAATTAATTGAATCAATATATAATTTTAAATTGCCAATTCTTAGTGCTATTGGTCATCAAGTTGATAATCCTTTATCAGATTTAGTTTGTGATTATACAACACCAACTCCATCATTAGCAGCACAATTTATAATTGATTATAACAAAAAATACTTAGAAAATTTAAAAAACATAGAACAATTATATTTTGCAAAAATTGGTAATAATATTTCTAATTATTTAGCAAATTTGGATTATTTAAAAAATAAAATTAATAGAAAATTAATAGAATTTATAAATAATAAAAAAAATGAAATAATAAATGAATTACAAAATATGCTCCGAAAATTAGATAATTTTGAATCTAAATTAGAAATTTTTAATTCAAAAGATATAATGTTATATTCAGATGGTAAAATATTAAAGTCACCAGATGAATTATTTGAAAATAAAGAAAAGAGTATGTTAATTATTTGGAATAATGTTAAAGTTTCAGTAAAAATTGTTGGAAAAATAGTTAAAGAATAATCAATTTAATAATTATACATGAATAAAGAATTTGTTGAATTAGAAAAACAAATTGATAATCTCGAAGATATTAAAGAATGGGATAAAAAGATAAATAAAATGAGAGAATTAAAAGAACAAATACAATTACAAAAAAATAAGATAGAAAAATTACTAGAATCAGTAAATTCAGGAGAAGTAAAAAAATCTAAAAAAGAAAAAGAATTAACTTTTGATATTTTATTGAAAAAATTTGAAACATGTGAAAATATTGATGAAAGAATAAAATTCTTTAATCAAATTCAATTATTTATAAAAGATACTGAATTAGAATTATTTAGTTAAATTTGATAAAATTGCATTTCCTATTTGTTTATTAAATGGTTGTGGTTGAGTAAATAAAAGTAAAGAACTATCAGGTTCACTACTATAATAAAATATTTCTTGTGCTAAAATTTTATCTTGTATTTTAAAAAAATTAAAATTAATTAACTCACCTTTAACAGGTGAACAACAAATATATTCTGGAATAATATTTGTGTTAATTAATAATGTATTTAAATTTAATAAATTTTTTATATAAGAAATAGAATATTTTACATTTTTAATTTGATTCATTATAGAATTAAAATTACTATTACTTAATTTATTAGATAAATCATCTAAATTAACATTACTAGGAATAGTTTTTACATCTATTTTATTATGATTTATACTAGATAAAGAAGCTCTAACTAAATTAGGTTCATGATATTCTTTATTACTAGAATGAACATTATTTGATTTAAAATATAGAGTTTCTGTAACAGGTCTCATAATACCATCATTCATTTGATTAGTTAATTTTGCTGTATCTTTTTGTATATTTTTTACCATTGCATTTTTATCTAATTCATCTAAAATTTTATCTTTAATCTTTTCTTGCAAAATTATATTTTTATTAATATTTTTTGCTTTAATTTTTACTTTATCTTGTATTTTTTTATTTTTGCTATATGTAATATTTTCTGAAATCGGGTTAATTATACCTTTTTTCAAATCTCCAAATTTATAAGGAGTATGGTTATATTCACTTTCAAACTTATTTAAACCTTTATCAAAATAAGTATCAACAAATTTTTCAACGATTGGTAAATCAATTAAAATTAAAGGAAAGATTATATGAACGCGACCACCATCAGCTGAATTTACAAAAGTAAAACGATTTTCTAAAGCAATATTATCACCATACCATTTCATTGAACTTTTATACCAAGATACTTGCATTAAATTATATCTTTTATTATATAAATATGCCTTTTGTGATTCTGTTTGTAAAATATCTTGATAAATTCTTTGTCCTGAATTTATAATAAAATTATTATTATTAACTAAATCTAATTTTATTGGAACATGACATTTTGCTAATAATTCAATAGATGATTCGTTATTTAATACAGGTAAAACTGTTAGTAATGGAGCAGAATTAATTCCTGGAGAGAAATCTTTAACTTTAACAATACTGGGAATACTTTGTATTTTATTTAATATAACTTCAGATTCAGGAATAACACTAATCTTTGGAATTATTTTATTTTTAATTTCTTTTTCTAAAGACAATACTTTATCTTTTTTTATTTTTTGAAGAGCTAATTGTCTTTCTCTATAATCAACATAAGCATCTCTATGTTCATTTGATGGAAACATTAAATCATCCTTTTTACTTAATAATCTTTCTAATGATTCTGCGTCAACCAAAGGAGCTTTCTCTGGGAAAACTATCTTTTCATCATTTTTATTTTCTTGAAATAATGGTATTTCTATAGGCTCTCCATCTTTAACTTCAACTGTTATTTCATCTTCGGGAATCATATTAGGTTTTGATAAATCTCTATCATCTAACAATACACTTTCTTCTTCGATTCTAAGGTAATCTTCATTTATTTGGTCTTTTTCATAATTAAGTTGGTTACCTGAACTAGTATAAGATTCTTGGTCAATTTCTTGTGCTTTCATTAATGCAACATACATTTCTTCTTGTATTGCTTCTTTCTTTCGTAATTCTTCTGCTTTTTCTTTAGTAATCGTCAATTCTTTCATATATTTTTCTTTTAAAGCATCTATATCAATTTGTTCAAAATCTTCTGTTAATCTGATAAATTTATTTTTAATATTTTGAAATAATTCTTTACATTCACATTGATTATTTATATAAAATATATAAATTAGAATGCAAACTAAAATTATTAGATATTTCATTATAAGTAAATTAGAATTTATTTATAATAATATATTTTTACCATATTTTTACTTTATTTTTATTTTTAGAATTAAAAGCAAAAGCTAAATTAAAATCATCAATATTCTGTAAATTACCATTTACTCTAAATTCTGGTGGAGAATGAACATCAGTTAATATTCTATTTTTAATTTCTTCTTTAGTTGTATTACATGCCCAAATTCTGCTATAATTTATAAAAAATCTTTGTATAGGACTAAAATTATCATGCTTAATATTTTCACTAGGATTATCTGATAAATATTTTTTTAAAGATTCTAATGAAATAGTTATACCTCCTAAGTCAGCTATATTTTCACCCAAAGTTAATTTTCCATTTACTTTTTCATTTTCGATTGTATAATTATTAAATTGTTCTATTAAAATATTTTTTTTTAAATTATAATTTTCAAAATCTTCTTTTTGCCACCAATTATTTAAATTTCCTTTTGAATCATATTTGGAACCTTCATCGTCAAAAGCATGGGATATTTCATGACCAATAATTGTACCTATACCACCAAAATTTAATGCAATATCGTATTTTTTGGAAAAGAAAGGTTCTTGTAAAATTCCTGCCGGAAAAACAATTTCATTATGAGAGGGTGAAAAGTAAGCATTAACTACTTGAGGATGCATCATCCATTCGGTAGGGTCTATTTTTTTATCTAATTTAGAAAAAGCATATTTAAAATTATTTAAATTACATAAAATATTACTTTTTAAATATGAATATTCACTTTTGATTTCAAAATTATATTCTCTCCATTTTTCAGGAAATCCAATTTTTGGTTTTATTACATTTAATTTTTCTAAAGCTTTAATTTTTGTTTTTTCACTCATCCAATCAAGATTTTTTATTCTTTTTTCCAATATATCTTTTATATATTTAATCATTTGTAAAACTAAATTTTTGGAATCTTTATCAAAATATTTTTCAACATAATATTTTCCTAATAAAAATCCTAAAGAATTATTAACGTTATTTAATGATCTTTCCCATAATGATTTTATTTTAACAATTCCTAATAAAAATTTATAATGAAAATTAAAATAGGTTTCTTCAATTTCTTCAGATAAATAATTATTAACAGATAATATTAATTTCATTTTAAAATATTCTTTCCATGATTCAAGAGGATAATTAAACATTATATTTAATTTATTCAAAAATTTAGGATTTATTAAATTTATTTTAGTAGGAGTTTTATTTAATTTTTTATATAAATAAGGCAAAAATGTAAAAGTAGGATATTTATTTAATATTGTTTTTAGATTACTTGGATTGTTTTGTATTAGAGGATTTCTTTTCTCTACATTTGAATAAGTTTCTTTAGCTAATTCTTTTTCTAAATTATAATATTTATCAATATCTATTAATAAATTAAAACATGAAGCATATTTTTTTAAAAATATTTTATACTCTTTTCTAATATATTCTTTAGATTCTAAAAAATAAAAAGATTTATCTTCTAAACCCAACCCTCCTGTATAAATATGCAAAATATTTATTGTAGAATCAGAAAAATCATTATCAACTTTAAAAATGAACGGAGAATCAATATAAAATAATATATGATAATCTATGATTAAGTTTAATAAGTTTTCTAAAGTATTACATTGGTCAATGTCTTTTAAATATTCATAAATTTCTTTATTTTTATTTCTTTTTACAATATTATTTCCTTGTTCATATAATATTTTACATTTTATAAATTCATCAGACATGGTTTCTTCTAATAATTTTTTTATTTTTAAATTATTATTTTCTTGCAAAATATCAAAAATGCTCCATCTACCATGTTCTTTTGGAATATTATTTTCTTTCTTCCAATTTTCATTAACCCATAAATAAAAATTATTTTCTGGCAAATGATTATTTGAAAACTTAATATCCAAGTTCATTAATTTACCTGCGATTTTTATAATTTAATCTTAATAATAAACTATTTGTAACTATTCTTTTATTATCTTTAGCTTCAAAAAATATTTTTCTAGTAAATTTAACTGGATTTTCTAAACTATAATCTTCGTGGATACCATTACCTACATAAATGAAACCTGTTCCTTCATTAACAGCTATAGTTTGAAGAGCATATTCTTCCATTGGAATATTGAAAGTAAAAATATCTTCTTTTATTTCTAAATTAGAATTTAGAAAATTTAAAATAGTATTAAATGTTTGATAATTAAAACATAATCCTTCATGAGGTGAAAAATATAATGATTTTTTTAAATTTTGATAATATTTTCCTAATTTTGAATAAAAAAATTTATTAATTAAAAAATTATCATTTCTTACAATTGTTCTTTTAATATAATCTAAATTTTTAAAAGATAGTTCTTTATAAAAAATTGTTCTACCAGATAAAATTATAAAATATTTAAAAATAAATTTTTCATTAGCTAAGCTCATATTAGAAACAATACCTTTTGTTAATATACCATTACCTCTCCATTTATTTATTACTTCTGGATTAATTATAGTATTTGGTAATGATTCAT
>Ga0136644_10002740_pt1 | contig 13322 bp, 6 predicted proteins | sample C_130820_EF_Meta_FD_94780 | JGI IMG/M metagenome (GOLD analysis project Ga0136644, IMG submission 94780) | Freshwater microbial communities from Lake Croche, Canada to study carbon cycling - C_130820_EF_MetaG (v2) (version 2) | ecosystem: Environmental > Aquatic > Freshwater > Lake | place: Lake... | reverse complement strand
TTTGCTCCAGCGTCAGGGTGTGGAGATACCGTATATTCAGATCTTGCTTGCGTTTTTCCCTGCCTGTGGTCCACTTGGTGCTTCGTTTAAACGCCGTTATGAGTACCTCCGCTGCTGCGCATAATATGCATATGTAACTCAGGCGGTTGCGAGAGATTGACGTAACGGTACGACGGCGGACGGCGGTGCGCCATATACATACATGAATGGCACCAGCCGAGGGCCCTTTGTACGCTAGCGAGCGAAAGAGTCGTAAGCTCGCGAAACTCCAGCTGCTGTACTGTATGCTACGTAACGCTGGAAGACGATGCTCCTTGATACGCTTAAATCGAGTTTTGAGCAGTGTAGAAGGGAGTGTACTCGCTTGACAAAAGAGGCAGCAGCAGCAGCTGCAGGAAGTGATGCACCTCCGTTGCAAATCGAAGAAGCAGCGAGATTATATAAGTCCGTGTCGCTTATCCTGTATGCAAGCATTTCCCTTCATCAACTAGAAGATTTGGAGAAGTACCTGACCAGCGCAGCAGCAAAGAACGCGAACCCGTACTTTGTTCTGTCGGATTGGATCGACGTGCTCGATTCAGCGCGGAACTATCGTTTGCTCGAGGTGCGACGGGCGACAAACAAGCTTTTGCTGCAAGAAAAGGCCATTCAACAACAACATCAACAAGAGGGCAGAACAAACTCGTATGTCGAGACATTTCGACGCAAAGTGACTGCAGTAGAAGCCAATGAGCTTTTGACAAAGGTACAAGAGGGTGAGGAGAAGCAAAACGTTTTGCTTTCGGATATAGCAAGGCTACACGAACAGCTTCTTCATCTACAAGAAGCAAATAGAGGTGAAAAGGAAAAGGAATGGGCGATTTTAGAGCAGGCGCTTGCAGAGGCAAAGGCCGAATCGACTTTACTTGAAACCAAATGCAAGGTCATACAAGAGCAACTTATAGCATCACGCACAGCCTGCCCTCTACTGCTAAACAGTGTAGTTGTAGCAGTCGAGAATGCTGTACAGGTTCAAAGTACGACAATGCTGGCTCGACATAGGCACCAGGTGGAGGAATTGGCGGAAGCGCTGCTCACTGCCAATGACGAATCGGGTAGAATCATCAGCCACTTCAAAGCACGGATAGCAGAAAAGGAAGAACAGCTTATGCTGCAGGAGGTGCATCACAAGGCAGCAGTGGAGGAATGGGAAAGAAGACTGCGAGTAGCCAACGAGGAACGATCCAGTGCAGCTAGCCAGTGCGAGCGGGAATTGAGCTTTTTGAAAACTGACTTGGACGAGAAAATGCGTTTGGTGGAAAGGCAAATGATTGAACGCGATGCCTGTCTACAAGAAAAGCTGACTGAGTCGTTAAGGATTCAACTAGAATTGCAAAATGCGCTTGAGCATCAAAAACAGCGAAGCCCATCATCGTTGCCTAGGTTTGCGGCTGAAATCATTTCAGAGGGAGCCATTGTCAACATAACTAAAAGCTTGGTACGGAGTGCTTCTCCTCTCTTGCTACTTGAAAGCACGCCTACAGAATTAACATCTTCTGCAGTTGAAGACGTTACAAAGGATTTTACTGCCAAACTCGAAGAGCAAGCATTGCTTCTAAGCAAGCTACAAGGTGAGCATGAAGTAACATGCGAAGAGTTACGACTTGCCAAGTTAGACGTGGTGAACAACGTACAAGCACTCGCCCAAGCACGGGCGCAAGCAGAAAAGTTTGAGGTTTTGCGTGACACGCTTACGGCCTCGCAGCTACAGCTCGACGCGTCTTGGAAAGCTCAGCGCGAAGTTTTGGAGACAAGAGTTGCCGAACTCGAGAATAGATGCTCGGAGCTTTCGTCTCAACACGAAGAGCGTGTTAAGAGACTCGAGGAGGATTTGGAGGACAGGACGTCTACGATCAACGACCTCAATAACAAGGTAGCATCGTTGAATACTGCCGCACAAGAAAATATGACGTCTTTTGACCTGTCTCTGCCGCTCAAAGAGGATGCGCGATTGGATTCAGAGCAGCACATCGAGGAGCTAAAGCGCAAAATCGAAGCGGTCATGTTTTCACTTGAAGCCGAGAATCGAATTGCAACCGATGCGCGGGCAGATCTGGATTTGGCGCAAGAGCGCATTCGAGCTCTCGAGGCATCGCTGCAATCACAATGTGACCGGAATCAAAGACAAGAATGCGAGCTCAAGGCACTCAAGCAAGAGCTTGTCAACGTGGTGGCTCAAATGAAAAAGGAGGAGGAAAAGACTATGGAGGCACTTAACGAGAAAATAAAGGAGGAGTCGAAGAACATTGAATCCCGCAAACGAGCAGCGACTACTCTTCAGAGAATGGTGCGCGGTTTCACAGGTCGTCGTCGACACGCGCGCATAAAAAATGAGAAAATCGCTGCTGATGCCGGAGTGCTGTTGGCATTTGAGAATACGGTCCAGGGCGAATCGGGATGGTACAAAGCAAAAAATAAAATGTTCTATTTCCATTCACACGACAATACAGATTGGAGGCTGCTTTTGGGTCCTCTTGAAGCATCTCAATTCGACGCGTTGGCCAACAATGCAAAACGAGCCGTGAGAAGTGGGTTTTCGGGAATGTTTACAGCTATTGGCTACACAGACCAAGGATTGGACGTCGTTCTGAGCAATGACGACTTGAGGCTTTATCATATCGCGCTATGGGAGTAAAAGAAACAAACAAGTCAAGAAGCAAGTACATTTAAGAAGCCTGTTTACGTAACGTTACCAAACAGTAGATAAAAAATTTTATTTTACTTCTTCTTTCCACCTGCCTTTGCCTTTGCTGCGGCAGCTTCTGGATTCTCGAGATCTGCACATTTCTCTATAGCTCCACTGGCGCTCGCCAAAAGCCCTACAAGGCTTGCATTCGTTGCGTCTACGTCTAAGCGATACTTCTCTCGCGATTTCCATTTCTCTCCGGCAAGGAGAAGCGTGTCGTTTGCGTTGGTCGAAAGCGCGAGGATTCTGTTTTGCGTCATGCTCTTGACATTTTCGTTAAAGATAAGAAGCGCATCCGCTGCAGCCTTGGCGTGAGCAATGTATGCCGCTTCTTCCTCGGTTCGAGCATTTTTTGCATCGTAGAGCTCACTTTCGGGAATAAGAACAAAGTCTGCGCCATCATCGCGAGGCTCGATATATTCCTTATATTCCGATGAGCCGAGCAAAACGCTTTCCCTGTTCTTGATTTCCTCCTCTTCCTTAACGAGGGCGGCGATCAACTTTTCTAGCACGACGACATTCACGACCTCTGTCTTGGGCGCCAATCTGGCTTTTTTTCTCTCCTGAAAACAAGCAAGCGCTGCTGCTGCTCGATCTGCACGCCCTTCTGACGCTTCTTCCCACGCGTTTTTTATGTTGGCGTACTTCTCCAAATCCTTGACGTCGTGTGTGCATGCCGACACTGAGCCACACAAGACGTCCATTTGCCATGTAAATTGAGGCTTGACGGGCGCAACAGTAAACAAGGGAAGTGGCGGAGCTGTTGCGTCTCCTTCTGCTGCTGCTAATGATGATGGTGATAAAGTGGACAATGTATCTGCCAAGGCTGCATCATAGCAATACGGCAACTTGGATCGCCAACCAGTTGGCACGTGCATTGCAGTTTCATCGATGGATAGTTCAAACAAAACGTCCAAATTATCTGCGCTTACTGAAGCGCCGCCTCCTTTTCCTCCCTTGCCTTTGTCATCTTTCTTTGGAGCTGCCTTGCCTCCCTTGGCATCCAGTGCTGCTCCTGCCGGAACAGGAGCAGGAGGCTCTTCCCCATCCTCAAGAAATTCGTCTATTGCCAAATTGTACACTTGCAACAGACCTCGCCCTTTGTATTCGCCAACAAACTTGCCGTCTGAATTGCGAAATGTACGCAAGAGGAGCGAGATTCCTTCCGAAATACCCAAGGCTGAAGGCAAGCCAAAGACGCCAGGAGAGGAATCTTGGGGAATAGAAGCAGGGGCACCAGATAAAGCATCGACAGGCGAATCAGATTCGGACAATTCAGAGCTTGTTGGAAGGACTGGAGAAGAAGGAAGAGTTCCGAGAGCTAGCCGCAAAGCAAGGGGAAATGAAGTTTTTTCTGCGGAAATTACATCTCGGAACACAACAAGGCGGTTGTTTGGTGAGTACCTCCCAGAATAGCGCACCGTGGAAGGGAAACATGCGACAGAAGCGATGGGTTCCACGAGCGCTTTTCGAGACAAAATAACAGTTTTCCACGTAAAGGCCTGAACGGGTGTTGATGACGAGGAAAAACATCTCGAGACGAGCAATCGGGGGACAGATGCGCGAAGAGCGATAGTATTTGCATCGATGCGAGGCAAGCTGTAACCAGGCTCGACAAAGCTTGATTTGCCATCGGCAAGCACCATAAGCGAGAGGTGCTTTTGAATACTTCGATCTGACGTGTACATGAAGGCAACCACGTTGTCCTCGACATCTTCTTCGTCGCTACCTTCACCCGCTGCTTGCAGATTCAAGGGTATACGACAAACTATTTGTTCAGTTTGCGCAGCCACTGGTCCCGTTTCCCCCTCTCTCACCATGACGCTTCTACCCAGCTGCTGCCATATTGACTCGGCCTCTCCAGCGGCAATTTCCACGCCGCAACCAAACGTCATATAAACAGAGGCTTGCGTAAAGAGTCTCACCCAAAACACAAGCGGCTCAGAAGGCGCAAGTCGGTCTGCAGGGATGTGGAAAGTGGCCCGGGAGATTGGGATGGACGCGCTTTGCGACAGCTCTACGCGCATCACGAGCGGGTCTTCTCCATCGGCGCGAAGCTCTTGTAAGACTACCACCACGGAGCTGGGTAATTCAGGAATGATTGGTGCTTGAACAACTTGTTCAGACTCTTCTCCTCCACTTCGCGGAGAAGGCAAAATGGGCATGTCGGCGTGAATCATAATCGAAAAAGAAAGGTGCGAACTTTTGGGGGCAACAGCCTTGGGAGCCGAAAGCTGCTCCATTTCTCGCTCTTGGGCCGCCAGCGCAGCTGCGGCTTCGTCCTCTTCCCCTCCTACGTCTTGTTGTACTTTCTCTGTTGGCGGCGAGACAACAGGTGCGAAAAAAGAGCCGTTGGACACTTTAATCAATACTGGAGGAAGCGCACCAGGGTCTGTACATTGCTCAGGGCCTCCACTCGAAGCAGCGGGAGCTCCTCCCTTGGCATCTTTTCCTTTGCCTTTAGCATCCTTTGCCTTTGGATCTGCAGCAGCAGCAGCACTTGAAGGTCGCCAGTGCCACCCAAGAACGGCCTTGAAAGGTAGGCGCGTACACGTATCGATACCAAAGATGAAAGCATGGCGCAACACCAATTCGCTGATGGAAATCCATTTCATGCAAATGGGTGTGGGCACGGGAAGTGGAGGCGTTTCGCGACGCATACGCTCGACAGCTGTCTCCACCACCGACGCATCAGGGGCTGGGATTGGCACCTGCTCGACAGCAGGTAATACGGCCCAATCAACGAGCAGCTTCACTTCGCGCAAGCTTTCGCCCTCATTGCTTGGATTGATGCCTCCTTCAGGAAATGATACCGCCAAGACGGGAAGCGCGTACATTTCGCCACTCTTGTCTCGCATACAAACGACAAACCCCTCTCCAAAGGGTTTTTTTAACGTCGCGTCAATCTTGGCTATTTTTTGCTCGCGCTCTTCGATTTGTTTCACGACCAAGTTTCGTGTCTCTTGCTTTCTCCGATACTCCTCGTTGAAGTGCCTTTTGGTTTGCAAAAAGTTTGTCGAAGTTGACGTAACGGAAGAGGAAGATGAAGCTGCCAGCATCACCGTAGTTTCATTAACCGAAGCGGAGGGGGTTGGTCGAAACGGATCCGACACGTCGGGTAGCGGGCCTGGTATTTCCTCTGTATTTAAAAAAATTGCCCCGCCAAACAACATTTCGTGCAGCTTGGATTTGGCCCTTGCCGTATCGCACGACACTGTTCCAGCTACAGACCACGGTGTGCTTGGCTGCCAGCTGGTAAGGGCATGCAAAGCAAAAGCCATAAAGTGCGCAACCTTGTGTGCTTCGTTGGGCATTGTTTCGTCCATGATTCGACTCAACGAAGAACTGTAGCCGCACGCAGTGTACATGGCGTAGACGGCTTTGGAGACGATTATAGGCCACAATTCCAAAGGGTTGGTGCTGCTAGCCACGGCAGGCAAGTTATCTTCTCCCAACGGCACCGAATCCGTCACGGTCACTTTTCTCCATTTGCCACCCAAAAAAAGCCGCACGCAGTACTTGCCTGCTGGGTTATAACAAGGCCTACCAGAAGGTAATTTGGGGTAGACGGATCGCCACAAATAGTGCATATTGCCCGCTGCACCTTCGTCCACCGTTGCTGCTGCTTCTCCTGCTGCTGCTGTCATGACAGCTGGCGCATAGCGTGACACAAGTCGAAATACGGAGCACATGCAGACATCCACTTCTGGTCCTGCAGGAGCCTCGGTCGTTACGTCACGATCAGCAACAAAAGCGGTAAATTGCGCCTGTTTGCTACTAGCCAAGGCTACAGCCTCTTCGTTCTCGGCATCAGCACTCGCTGCCGCCACAGCCTCGTTCATCTCCTGCTGCAGCTTATTGTGCTCCTCTTGTCTCGCCTTTTGGTCATCTGAATACACTCGTCGGAACGAAGACGAGCTGTTTGACACAAAGCCACTCACCGCGTCTTCTTCGGTCGACGTCAGGACCATGCGAGGAAGCGGCTTGCCTGCCTCGTCGAGTTCGGGCTCGGCCATCTCTCCGCCACCTGCTGGTGCACCCTTTTTTGCATCCTTGGCCTTTTTCGGGTCTACCGCCACCTCTTCGATGCCAAGCATAGCCTTGACTCCCTTGTACTCCTTGACCACAATGTGCGAAGGAAAGACTATCGCTGGTACTGCATCGGGAGCCAAGGTCTCGCTCCAATTCTCACCTGTCACCTCCCACTCAGGAAAACACTGCTCAATGTTAGCTATCGTCGCCTCCGTTGCCACAAACGGCGGTACTTCTACTCCTGGAAGCGCTACAGCTGGACGCACATAGTCCTCCTTATTGATCTCTATCTTGGCCCTTCCCGCACCTCCCTTCTTCTTATCATCCTTCTTTGGGGGCATGACGAACCTGCCCACCACCAAGGCACAAGACACTCTCTCGACACGCTGTAGCTATAACTGTTACAGGTTCTCGCTCTTTACGAGCTCAGCTCTGTGGGGCTTTCTCTATTCGCGCTTGTTGACTTGATTGATAGCTTCATAAAGTAGAATTCGGCAAAGGGCAAAGTCTCTTTTGGGGGTTATGCATAACCCAATCATAAACCATGAGAGGAGGAGGAAAAAGGCGCTTAAAATAAACATCCGGAATAGGCTAACGCTAATAAAGCGCGTAAGGTAAGACACACGAGGCAAAAAAGCGAATGCCAATGTGCACCTGTGTCCAGTACAGTAGCAGTACGAGAAGAAGAAAGAGGAGAGGAGAAGGAGATGACGATAAAAAAGCACTGGGTTCCAAGAGGGAAATACATTTCCTTTCAGTGAAGAGCATGTTTTTGAAGGCCTAGAAAACCTTCCACGATCCTTGCAACTCGACCTCAGTAAACACTCGTGCACACACGCACGCATATGTGCATATATATAATATATATAACAATAACCTATACTCACCCATACACACTCAAACACACTTGCATGATGTAGCAGCATTGAAATGAGAAAGAGGAAGACAGGAGGAGGAGGCGGAGGAGGCGAAGAGCGTCTGTCTCTTAAAGTACATCACGTGGACACGAGCCATAAGAGCCTCGAGAGATTTTATGCATACAAGCTCACGTGCGAGGCGACAGAGGAGCAAAGTAGAGGCGGAGTGAGCGATACTGCACCAACAGCAGCGGCAGCAGCAGCAGCAGCAACAACAACGACAACGACAACAACAACTGTAGAAACAGCAAACGTGAGTAAGCACATGCTGACAGCTTACATAATGGCCAATGGAATTTGCGTCTTGACAGCAACGTCCCCTTGGCTTGAAGGAAATGTTGTGAGCGTGTGTTTTGAAAAGAGCCTGTCGACTGAAGCCATTTCGGGGAAAAAGAAGAAAGGGGCACGAAAGATCAGGCCAGACACAAAACTTTGCACTATTGTGCTCGTAAACCAAGAAGGCCAGCTAGAGTCTCGTCGAGAGGTGCAACTTTTCTCACCAGTTGGAGGACAGGTTCTCGAGCTCAACACTCTGCTTGTCGAATCGCCGCTGCTCGTAGCAACGCAAGCCCTGGGTAGAGGCTTTGTTGCCGTGGTATTTCCAGACGAAGAGCTTCCGTCTTTAGAAAATGGCGGCGTAGTCAAGTCCAAGGACAACTTCTGCTTTGCTTTTCGACGAGGATCGTGCGTGCGCGGGGACGCGTGCAAGTTCAAACACACAATGGAATAAAAAAAAAATGCTTCAAAGTGTGTCGCAGTGTTGGAGAGAAATTAAAGACTTCTTTGGTTCAGACAAAGCCATGTCTCAAATGTGTAACCTCGCTGATATTATATCGTTAAACGCAAGTAAGTCGTTCGTACAATAATACTATTTTTTCTTTCGCATTAATCGACGAATGGAGAAAGCACACAGGGGACACACGAAAAACGAACAAACAAACACTAAGTGATACTTACTGTTTCCTATCGCTCCATCATCATTGCTCTTCTTCTTCGCGCTATGACGACGATGAAGTTAAGCAGCTTGGCGATCTCCTCCTTGAGAGACATGGACAAGGCGCCGCGAATGGTCGTATGTAAAAAATGAATAAAAAGCCCACGATAAAGACCAGACAAGCCTTGCACTTTTGCGATAGTGTAAAGCAAACATATGAGTCTTTTGATGTCTGAAAGAGGAGAAAAAATGGTTGCCTCGCCAGTCGTAGTAGAAGTAGTAGTAGTAGTAGTAGAAGCAGCAGCAGTAGCAGCAGCAGCAGAAGAAGAAGAAGAAGAAAAAGTCCCTGCTGCTGTTGCTGCTACTGGTTCTTCTTCTTGTACTGATGCTCCTGCTGTTGGAATTGGTGGGCAAGGAAGAGGAGGAGGAGAAAGAGCGACACTCACATCGGTATTCGTCATGATCATTACTTTGGCCCTAAGGATCGGAAAAGTGACGAGGGTCGCTATGGCCTTTGAGACGAGGCCTATGAGAAATGACTCGTGCACAATTAGCTTGTGTGCATCGAGTTCGTTGTGAGATATTTGCGTCTGTCCTTCAAGCACCCTGCGCCTATTGATGGCAAGCAGCTTGAGCAAGTCAAACACAGCATAGTGAATGGTTGGATTGGAGCAAAGAGCCAAAGCAGACGTGATACCCTTGTACTTTGAAAGGATGGAGGAAAAAGACCAGGAAGAGGAGCTCGAAGGATGAGAAGAATTGTTTCCAATTTGCACCGGTGATTGCATAATAATCGCGTCAAGAGGCACAAACATGCATACTGTTATCATTGAGGACAGATTCGACGCTACTGCATTTGTGCCGGCACTTCGCTTATTGTTTGTTCCGGATAGCAATCTTGCTAGTTGACGATAAATGAAGTAGTAAGAAAGCGTCGTTAGCATGGTGTGGCTCAATCTTAAACCAAAGCCACGATCGAGCAGGATTTGTCTAATTTGAGTCACCAACGATTTGAGGCGTGCTACGACATCATGGCTGTTGCTTTGCTGGCTCGCCTCGGTTTGTGTTTGAACACGAACACGCAGCACCTCGATGGGGTAAAACAACCCCAACGAAACCGTAGCAGCAATCGCACCCGAAAGGGCCTCCTCCAGCTCCTCCATGTCAATACAACCTCCTCCTGTACTGGTAGTTCAATTAAAGTTGCGCTCGGGCTCTGGCTCGCGGTCCGATTTTCGATTATTCCGTTATTATTGCAAAAACAAAGTGTCCACTGCCGTATTTGATACACAACTACATAACATGTATAAGGGTTTGAAATACTGCAAAAAGAGGGGCTACTAGCAGTTCGCAGGTAGTAGGCAAAAAGAAGGCGGTTCCCGTTTGTTTATCGATCGCCCACAGAAGGAACTCGTGGGAAGCGTTGTCTTTTTTCCATCTCACCTTGTCGGAGGTCTAAAGCTTAAGAGCGAGGCGATGGGCGAGCGCCTGGCCAAGCGGGCCGACGGTGGCGCATCAGCCCCCCCTAGCTATCTGCATCCTGAGGTGCACGCTACTTTGGTGCATGCTGTCCCAGTGGAAGGAGAAGCGGTGGCAGTGGTGGCAGGAGGAGAAGGAGGAGGAGCAAGCAGTGGTGGAGGTAGAGGAGGAGAAGGAGGAAGAGGAGTTGGCATAAATGAAGAGGCGGTGCTTGCGTTCCTTTCTGAACATCGATGGCCACCAGGGCTTAGAGCAACCTTTATGACCAATGTGCGAAAGAGCACGATGCGATTTTTTATCTTAGATGATTCAGGCTCGATGATTACGAATGACGGAAAGAAGACTGTGACGAGTGGAAGCGTTACAAAGCAAATATCTTGCACACGATTTGAGGAGCTCAAGGGTAGCGTTTCTTTCCACATTGAGCTCGCACGGAGAGGAAACATTCCAACTGAGTTTCGCTTCTTAAACAACTGTCCGGTTGTTAAAGTAGGTGGGGCAGATGCTACACCGAATGGCGTGAACATGCTCATGGACACGTTGTCAGGGAATCCAAGTGGTGGTACTCCTCTTTGTCGGCACATCAACGAATGCACGCGGCAAATACGGGCAAATGAAGGTCAGCTGCGACAAAACAAGACACATGCCGTCCTCATTATCTGTACTGACGGCGAATCGAGCGATGGCGACTTAGCAAATGCGATGCGGCCTCTTGAAGGTCTACCCGTGTGGGTGGTCGTAAATCTCAAAACGGACGAGGACCGGATCGTTTCTTATTGGAATTCTATTGACGAACAACTCGAACTTGAAATAGACGTGCTCGACGACTATGCGAGTGAGGCGCAAGAGTGCTATGCAAAGAACCCGTGGTTGACATACTCGAGTGCAATTCATGCACTTCGAGAAGGCGGGATACGAATCAAGGAGTTTGATTTGCTCGACGAGGGCAAATTAAGTTTAGAGTCTTGTCGGTTTGTGTGTTCCATGCTGCTCGGTGGTCGAGTAGATGATTTCCCTCATCCCGAAGTAGACTTCGAGGCATTCCGTTCATACGTGAGCAATCGCCTCGAGACCGTTCCCACGGTCTACTCTCCTGTCCACAAGTCACTACGGCCCGTGATTGACATCAACGCTCTGTCTCAGTGTTACGGGAAGCGTATGTGTGTGATCATGTAGAGGGCAGAGAAAGGAAAACCGAGAGCGTGATTTTCTTCGTGATTTTTGAAAATTTAACTTAGCCCTGTCCTTTGGAAGGCAATTTTTAACATTGTGTGTCTCTTAAACAAATTGAAGCTTGCGTATTTTGTGATGAAAGACTTTCTTAGATGTACCAACCCCACCGAAACCAGTCGGCAAGGAGTAGAGATGAAAAAAACGAGGAAAATTTACCTGATTAGTAGAAGCCCTGTTGCTGTTGCTGTTGCTGTTGCTGCTGTTGTTGTTGTTGTTGTTGCTGCTGCTGTTGCTGCTGCGGGACCCAGAGTCCGCCTCTCCCACCTCCTCGACCGCGGCCTCCACGTCCTCCGTACGTGCCACCTTGGTGACTACCAGTAGAACGAACGTAGCCACCGCCACCTCCCCCACCTCCTCCAACACCGTCTGCCCCTCCTCCACCTGCACCTGCAGCAGAAGGTGAGCTGGGGCCTGCTTCGCTTTGCGACGTGATGTCCAAAAACGCATTCTCGAGGCATCTTCTCACGTCAGAAAAAGACACGACAAGCAAGTCCTTGTTGTCTCTCGAGCTGAGCAACATCTTCTCATTGTCACCGCAATCGAGCTTGTTCAGAGCAGAGACAACGTGGCCAACGTCGAGCACGGGCACCCCCTCTTCGTTGCACTGGTGAAAAACATAGTCGCGAAACAGCTTGAGAACGTAGCGATCGCCCGTCTCGCTCCACTGGGGCGATCTGGCAAACTCGGGGCGCTCATTCATAAAACCAAGCTTGAAGAGCAAGCGCAGCATGCGCCCGTTTTCGTACTCGCTGCGCAAATGACTGTGCAGGGCATCGTTGGCCGCCATGGCCTGGTCCAACTCATCGTGTACGCGCTCCGAGATCAAGTGACAGATTTGGCTTACGACGGCCTTGCCAACAAGAAGCGTCGTCACTACGTGGTGAAGATCGTTGGAAAAATTTTGCGACATGAACGCCAAGGCTTGGTCAACGTTCTTGGGATTGACCACGTAGCGAGCCGAGAGAGAGAGAATGAGGTATCCAAGCTTTACAATGTCCTCCATTTGCATCTCGGCGAGAGACTTGCGGGACTCAAACTCGAGCACGTCCACAACGCCTACTCCGCTGAATCGAGCCACCGTGCCAGAGGTGAGCAGAACGTGTGTTGTGCTAACGTTGCGAAGAGCCATACCTCGCAAATGCACGAGACGCACACCAGACAAGAGCTGCGTAAGGACGCGCCAAAGCAATGCCTCACTCAGCAGAGAGCCCCGCTGGTCGATGAATCGCTGACGAAGCGTTTGTGCGGCGGGGTGATAAGCATGGGAGAAAAAAACGGCTCCTCTTTCTTGAGAGATGGAATAGAGAGAGACGATGGATGGGTGGCGAATTTCGCACCACTTGGTCATGGCATGCTTGACCACGGCGGGCTGCGTGCGCACATTGTCGAAGCGTTTCAAGGCATACACTTGACTATCGGAGCGATCCACAACCTTGTAGACAGAAGAAGGGTAGCCGTAGCTTCCGCCGCTGCCACGTTGAGATTGTGCATAGGCGTCATCAAGGACAAAGGCCGAGTGGAAACGATTAGGCATCTCCTTGTATCTTTCGTCCTCAGGAGCCATTTGCTTTAGTGTTTCAAGGTCCAGCGACTGAAAGTGTTGACGAATTGGGTCGGGAATGCCGATGGTTTGCAAGCTGCGTTTGGGTGGCGCAGGCATTGTAGTTCCGCTATGTGCCAACAAAGAGCCAAAGTCGTCCAGCGCGCTTCCAGTTACTGTGGAGCCATCAGCAGCATCTATGCCTTCGACGCCTTCTCCTCCGGCAAGGTACTCTGCTTCTGGCACGAAAAATGTTTGACCATTTGGCATAGTAACCGGGACCATTACTGGTTCTTCACTGCCGTCAGCGCCAGCACCAACACCACCGCGCGGCAATGGTGCCGAAGCGCTTCTTCCTCCCATCTTTGGAGGAACCCACGCCGAAGCCTTACTGTTCATACCCGCCATGGACGATATTGGCCAACCACCTCCACCACTACCACCACCACCACCACCTGCAAT
>Ga0136644_10002739_pt1 | contig 13324 bp, 8 predicted proteins | sample C_130820_EF_Meta_FD_94780 | JGI IMG/M metagenome (GOLD analysis project Ga0136644, IMG submission 94780) | Freshwater microbial communities from Lake Croche, Canada to study carbon cycling - C_130820_EF_MetaG (v2) (version 2) | ecosystem: Environmental > Aquatic > Freshwater > Lake | place: Lake... | reverse complement strand
TTCTATACATTTACGTATTTGACAATGAATGTGTTTTCGACAAAGGGGATTCACGCGGCCTACTATATGCAGGCCATCTATTTCCTCCATTTGCCGTTGAAATTCGGATTATCCGCCTATACCAATCTCGCAATACATGTGTTCGCCTGGCTGGCGCAAGTGGCGGGCCATCGCTTCTTCGAGAAAAATACGCCGGCATTCTTAGACAATTTGACCGAATCCTTCCTATATGCACCCTATTTCACCTTCTTAGAAACGGTATATCCCACGACCTTTATCGAATCCAGTAAACGGTATACTATATTGACCCGCGGATACGACGATACGAAGAAAACCATTCTCTATTTCGCCGGACTGTTTCAACGTACCGACAAAGAATTTCGGCTGGTGGCCGACGATTTACCCGAATATAATCATATTTTCGTCCATTTCGCATTTAAGCGCGGAGATATATTCCGGCAATACATTCCCGACATTATTGACGACATTGGCAATATAAACATCGAATGTGTAATCGGATTTTCATTTGGCGGAGCAATGGCCCTCACGTTCAAAGATGTGTATAGGGAAAAGACGGGCAAAACGGTGAAAAGTATTTTAATCTCCCCCGGGGGATTCAATACAAATCGCACCTTGGAAAATATCATATCTTGGACGGGGCGTCAACTCTATTTCTGGTTTGCGACCGATAAATGGTATATGATTTCGAACTATCCGACCTATCAGAACTGGTCAACTTTGTCTAAAGAGGGTGATTATGTGATTACATCGGACAGTGACGAAATCCATCACCCCCATTCGGCCGCCATTCAAGACCATCCAAATCGCCTAAATATAAAACACGTCGACCATTTGAACATGATTTCGATTATACAAAAACAGCGTCTAATTAGGCAGATATTGGATTGTATAAATACGGGGTCGAACCTGACGGATATACGCGTTAAAACCCCGAGTAGTCGCCTAAACCGGTTATTATTCGGGGGGCATTTCTATCCGTATCATTCGAGTCTATGGTTGGGTACAGTGCTCTATAATGGTTGGCACTTTTTTGCGGCGGAGTATCCCGCCATCTATTTGCTATATGGATTCCTATTTGCGTCAACGTTGGGGTCACTGACGGAATACTTGTTCCATCGGTTTCTATTGCATAAATTCATATATGTCCATCATAAAAAACATCATACACATCCCAATAAAATGTCGATTATACACACACCGATGAGTGTCGTGGTATTGAATTGGCTCGTTTACTATTTCATATTCCGTCAATACTTTTCACGCCCCTTTTTGCTGAGTTATTCCGTCTTTTTTCCCCTAAATTATCTGGCCTTTGAAATCACCCATTTGCTCTCCCATAGTTATAGGGGGTCGAACAATATAATACAAAATGCGAAATATTACCACAAATGTCATCACGTGACCGAGAATACCAATTATAGTTTTATGACGCCCTTCTGGGATTATTTATTCGGGACATTATCGCCTAAATATCGCGTCGGCCTGGATGAATTGGCATTCGGATTCATACCCTTTTATTCCTTTTTCATACATGATTCGGAAACGAACGAGAAATAAGGGCGGGACAAGAGAAACCGATAAAAATGATATAAATGTATTGCATTATATCATTCAAAATGAGCGAACCGGTGCTACACTTGCAAAATGCCGCACTAATGGCGGTGTGTATGGCGTCGACTATATCCTGTTTTTATTACGACTATATGAATTCCACGGAAACATTCAATGCAACACAGGTCGCAATTGCCCTTTTTTCAATCGCCGACCTCTATTATAATAAATCCTATGAATTGAAAATACATCATGTATTCACACTGGGCATTGTCGGCTACAATTTCTATTTCGGGGTCGACTATGCCGATAGTGGCATTATTGTCGCCTCCTGCTTTAGGACGGAAATGTCCACTATATTCCTTATATTGAAGGACTATTTAGACAAACGTGGAACGGCCTATTTAGTCAATTCGCTCCTCTTTTTCGCCCTCTTTTTGAAATTCCGTATTTTCGACCTATATCAAAACGTCATTTGTCCGGGTTCGGCACTCTATTTAGTATCCGATAAATATACCGGTAGTGACGAAATCAGTCACTGTATAGGCCGGACAGTCTATTATGTAAGTACATATGGACTATATTCACTAAATATCTATTGGTTTGCAATTCTATCGAAAATACTATACAAAACCCTGTTTGCAATGAAATCGCGACTACTAGAATCAATAAATTCGGAGAAAATGTGCCAGTGGCTCTGCTCATATACGCTTTGGTTCAATGTCCCAATTTGCATTTGGAACTATATGGATACTGTGGCCGCGCCATCTCGGCCTTATTTAGGCGGTCATCTCATGGCCAGTATAATTCTCGCCGTCTCTTCTTATAAATACCACAATTACGTATATCAGCAATATCACGAGGGAAAAATAACGGAATATCCTTATCCGGACATGCCGGGGTTGTCGCACTTATTAAGTGACAAATTGGCGATTCATCTTCAGTCGGTGGCAACCTTGGTCTGTATCAATCGCCTATACAATGCATCGCCGTATATGCTCGCCGTGTCATTGATTGCCCATTTAACATCGATTAATTCGGCGGTCAACCATATGCTGGATTTCTTACAAGACGATAAAAATCCGAGAATGGGGTTTTTTGAAAAGACACAATTAATTACTATCATTCCAGTAGGTTTAGATATAGGAATGATTGTATTGAGTGCAAATTCACAGAGCGCTATACCATTTATGTGGGCGAGTATATGGATGGCCGTCATTGTTCACGTCCAACCCTTCTATAAACTCAACCATTTCGCACTCCATTTGGCGATTATTGCACAGACCTATTATGCATGTACTATAGCATTACGCACGGGTGCATAACTGAGCCGATGACCCCGTGTGATGCCGTGTGCCTTGATGCCGTCCATGTGTTTCTTAGTCCCATACCCCATATTGGTGTCCAGGCCGTATTTTTCGACCAATTCGGGGTATTCTTTGCATAAATCGGCAATATAGGAATCCCTGGCCACTTTAGCCAAAATGGACGCTGCCGCAATGGCCGTATATGAATTGTCGCCGCCCGTTATTGTCTCGTGTCTCATACATTCTAAAGTGCCCGTCTCGGCATCGAACCGCGTATAGGGTTTGAAATCATTCCCATCAACTAATAACATATAATCTTGGAAAGGGGGGTCGACACCATGATCAGCCGACATCTTTTTCTCCAATATGTCGGTAATACATTGGTGCATAGCCTTCAGGACGGCCTGGCGAATATTAATCCGGTCGATTTCCTCGGCCTCGATGTATTGGACCGACCACGCCACGCTATTTTCTTTGATATATTCCGCCAAATCGGCGATTTTCTTCTTGGATGTGAATTTCTTGGAATCGCGCATTGCGCCATGATTAAAACTGTCATCTTTAGGTAAAATCGCGGCGGCCACATAGAGACGGCCGAATAGGGGGCCACGTCCGGCTTCATCTATACCAATCTCATACCGATTCTCGGGATTAAAACAGGTCAATAGAGTACTACGCTTATTCTTTGGACATGTATTCTCCATTTAGATATAATACCATATGATTATATCCAACTAAACATATCAATTTGTTGCTATATATTTTCGTCATATAGAATATATATTCGGATGTATAAATTGAAATTGACACCACTGATGTTATTTCTAATTGTAATATTCGCCTTGGTCATAGGCGTTTTATGTATCAATTGGCTTCCGTTGAATATGTCGTTTTCAGAGGGGTTCGTATCATTCGATTATCACGCAAACTCTCACGGTGGAAATTCGATTGTCATTCCGCAATATACGAATCAATATCCCGTATATCAGGTGTATGACAGCATCTTTTTCGACCAGACTACGGGTAATGTGATACAGGTGTTTTCTTCACAACAACAGACTGGTGCAGCGGATATGTCGGGGACATCGATTAGCAAAATTGAAATAGTGTCTCCAGGATATACCAAAACTGTGGTGAATACTGAAATGAACAATGGCGTAATTACGCCTATGAACTCGGTTGCTGGGCCATCGGCGGCGATTTCAAGTAATTATAAATACTGGGTATTCCCAAAACAGGCCTACTACGCAGACGAAATATATCAGGTGATATACACACCCTGGGATATGAATAATATACTCACCGTTTGGGATATAAATTCTAAAAAACTGGTGTTGTCGACTATGTTTGGAAATGAATTTCCCATTACGTATACCTATACCAACCCACCTGTGTTGCCATCATTTAACACCTATGTTAACGATGCCTCTAATATCAATTATTTCACAGATACGACCAGCGCAGATACGTTATATGACCCGTCTCATAATGCATCAGTTTATGTATTGAGTGATTATGTGCGGTTTGATACAGCAAACGGGTATTTGATTGTCAGTACGGGTGCAGTTTCGTCGGCTAGTCATACATTGAATATATATAACAATTCAGGTACTAAGGTTACATATACAAATAAATCAAATACTCCCAATACAATTCCATCTGTTACATCATTTTCTCCATTTGCAGTATTGGATACAACTGGAAACAATATTGTTCTTTATATACCAATTGGACAAAAGGCAATGATTGTATTATTGGGTCCAGATGCAGGTAATAAAAATTTATTGAAAATCCGCAATTCAGTTATATTTAATCCTGCAGTTTCGGGCGGTATAGAAACGAAATCGCCATTTGCAACGAATTATTCTCCATCAGATAAGGGTTCTTCAAACGGTGATAAGAAAGATTCAAAAGATGATGATAAAGATTCAAAAGATGATAAGAAAGATTCAAAAACCCCTTCAGTGTCGAGTGGAAATCCGCCTACACTTGATAGTGTATTAGCAAATGCAACATCGGAATGGTATAAAAAATACTTCAATATAGCTGCGGGTGTAACTGGTACATATAGTAATGACTTTCTACTAAAGACTCAGATGATTCCACCTATATGTCCGACTTGTCCCAACTGCCCAACTTGCCCGTCTAAAACTACGTGCACGAATTGCGGTGGAAATGGGGGCGGTGGGACGGTGGATGCAAGCGGTAATCCGATAGGAACGGGTGTGGGTGGCGCGATTGGTGGTGCAGCCACCGGTGTAGGAAATGCAGTCAGTGGTTTAGCTAGTGGCGTAGGAACGGCAGTAAGTGATGTTGGTACTGGCGTATCAAATGTAGTAGGTGGTGCCGAAGTATTAGGTGGTGGAGCTCTATTGGGTGCAGGCGTACTTGGAAGTAGTGCTATTAGTGGTGTTACTAATGTAGCTACCGGGGCGGAAAATATAGTTGGAAATGCGGTTGGTGGTGTCGCGTCTCTCGGAAACAATATTATAAATACAACGGGTGGTCTTGCTAATAAGGTACTAAACTTAGGTGACCGTGCAATAAACGATAATAGGTATAATTATGGATACTATGGGTACTATGGAAACAATTATGATAGAGGTTATGGTTATGGTTATGACAGTGGCAGAGGAACTGGTTATAGCAATAATACGGGTGGATATCCGTATGGTGGATACGGTCAACCGCCACAAAGTAATGCCTTTTATAATACATCGGGTAATAAAATGGACCCATATTCCTATAGTGGAGCACTTACATCGAAAGGTGGTGACCCGATGCCGGTGACGACCGATTTCAGCAAATTTGGTAAATAAACAAACGCTGTTTGTTTATAACCTTAACGAGGTAAATAAACAAATCCAATTACAATATTTTCTTACGATAAATGCTAAGAAAATATCGAAATACTGTTTCAAAAAAGCACACATACAGTGCTCGCGGCAAAAACGCCTAAATATAATACCCAAATATACAAATAGAGACATTCCCCCATACATACAAAATGGCCACCCTCGATTATAATCAAATCTTAGACCGCGAGGATATATCAAGTAAAATCGAGACGTTTCTCAAAGATTTCGACGCAAACCATAAACACGTCACATTCAAGAAGGGAGTCTATATATATGGCGCACCCGGTTCAGGAAAAACCGAATTTGCCCTAAATATTCTCAAAAAGATGGATTACGACGTCATCAAATTCGACGCCGGCGATGTCCGAAATAAGGCCCTAATCGATACTATAACAAGCAATTCCATTTCGACACGCAATGTCTTAGACATGATGAACAAAAAGGTGAAAAAAATCGCCATCTTAATGGACGAAATCGACGGAATGAATAATGGCGACAAGGGCGGTATTACCTCCCTCATCAAACTCATTCGCCAAAAAAAGACGAAAAAACAGCGTCTCGAAAATGTCACACTAAATCCCATCATTTGTATCGGGAATTATTACGCGGACAAGAAAATCAAAGAACTCACTAAAGTATGTCATGTATTTGAAATAAAAACCCCCACCGAAGACCAGGTCGCCCAACTCCTCCATATAAAAACCCCCACCATCTTAGAAAACCCCTCACTATATCAAAAAATACAACACTATATCCAAGGCGATATGCGGAAACTCGATTTCATCGAACACGTCTATCTTAGAAAACCCGCGATTCTAAATGCCGATACATTCGACCATATACTCCAACTCAAATTACATAACGAGGATTCCAAGAAAATTACCGAAACCCTTATTAACACCCCCGTCCCCCTAGAAGACCATAATGTATTTATGAATGAAACCGACCGCACCATTGTTGCTCTCCTATATCACGAAAATATCGTCGACCCTTTGGCCGATGCGCCAAAAGAGCGGGCGTTCCCCTTTTACCTAAACATCTTAGAAAACATGTGTTTTGCAGATTATATCGACCGTATTACTTTCCAGAATCAGATATGGTCGTTCAATGAAATGAGCTCACTGATGAAAACGTTCCATAACAATAAATTGTATCACGACGCCTTTCCCGAGAATCGTGGGACCTATCGACCCACCGAAGTCCGTTTTACCAAGATTTTGACTAAATATTCCACCGAATACAACAATCAGCTTTTCCTATACAATCTTTGTCAGGAATTGGGGATGGATAAAAAGGACGTCATCGCCCTTTTCCAAGAATTGCGATTAGTATATGATTTGCACGACGGAAATGCAGAGGGTATGGCCATTGTCGAAGATTTGTTCGAGGATTACAATATCAATAAATTGGATATTCGGCGAATATATCGATATTTAGACAAAAATATTAAAAAGGAGTTGGTTTTATTGGGCGAGGACGATGGCGAAAATGACCCCTTCGATACAGATGATTTATAGTGTGATGCGTATTTCCGGCTCCGATTTGCTGCCCCCTTTAGCCAAAGGGGTATTTGCCCCCTTTTTCAAATCCGCAATAGTCTTCGATTTTTCCAAGAGTTGCAATTGACTTTGTTTAGCCGTTTTTTCCATTTCCAATATCCGATTTTTCAACATGGTTATTTCGGCCGTTTGTGCGTCAATCTGCTGTTTTTGATGATTTAGTATATTCAATGCATCTTGGACTGTCATCTCGCGCGGCGGTTGCCCCTCCTGTTGAAGCATCATACCCGGCATAAGTGGTTTATTGAGTTCTATTTGTTGTTGTTTTTGTTGCTGTTGCTGCATTTGTCGCCGGGTTTCTTCGATTTCGGCGATTTGTTTCAATACATCGGGTTTCATTTTCGGTAGGCCGGGTTCATAATTTAGCAATAATTGGTCTATATCAACCATGAAAAACTGTTTAATGTCGGCCTCCCATGAATTCTTGATAAACATCTCCACCGTTTTAGGCGATTCTTTGAATACATGTTCGTTCTGCATTTCTAATAGTTTTCGTTTATCGAATGTATTATGCTCATGGGAAAAAACGAGGATGGTTTTCATCGGGTCCAGTTGGACAAAAGGTACAGTATAATCCTTCAAAAACGCCTTTTCCTCGGCCAATGCCGCCGTTTCTTCGTATTTGGTTTCATTTAGGAGTTCTTTGCGAAAGGCGAATGTCCCCGCGGTCGAATGACTCGGTGAATAGGGGCCTGCCTGATACATTTTCTGTATATGTTTGAAATAGAGGTATATTTCACTCGAGCCCGCACACATTGCATGTGGATTCGCCAATAGTGTATCGACCGCATGCTCGACGCGCTCGGGTGGATAGTAATCGTCGTCGTCCATATAGACAATGAAGGAACCCTTGACGAAGGAATGCATATAGTTCCGTTTGGCACCCAGGGTCATTTTTTCGGCGACGGGGATATACCGGATTTGCTGTATTCCCGACTTGTCTACCAAATCCTGTATTTTATCGGGGCCGTCGTCCACAATAATCCATTCCATCCGATTCTTAGGATATGTTTGGTTTTTGAAACATTGGAACATGGTTGGTATAAAGGGTCGTCGGTTGAAAGTCGGCGTACAAATACTGACAAGGGGGTAGTACTTTTTCGATGGTTTAGACATATCTTAGAAAACACACAATAAGATATGTATTGGGGATTGTTTATATATTTTGGGGTATAATCTCTAAACCTGCTTTTTTCAATTACTATTTAGGTGATTTATATGAAACTACTACACTCCAAATAATACCGACCCAAGGGTATTAAGGATAGGTTGGCCATAATTTCCGGAACTGAACGATGTTTTTTTGGGTTGAACCTGTTTCTGTTGAACCTGTTTCTGTTGAACGGGTTGTTGTTGAACGGGTTGTTGTTGAACGGGTTGTTGTTGAACGGGTTGTTGTTGAACGGGTTGCTGTTGAACGGCTTGAACATTGTTTGTATTCGTTTCTTCAACTGGACCTGGAGCTTCTTGCTCTACTAGACTTTCATCTGTTGGACTTTCATTAGGTGGACCAACTTCACCTTCATCGGTTGGACCAGCATTACCTTCATCGGTTGGACCAGCATTACCTTCATCGGTTGGACCAGCATTACCTTCATCAGATGGACCAGCATTACCTTCATCGGGTGGACCAGCATTACCTTCATCAGATGGACCAGCATTACCTTCATCAGATGGACCAGCATTACCTTCATCGGGTGGCTGCACATCACCCGCGCAAACCTGCACACTTTCATTAATATCTTCCATAGTTATACCATTTGCCAGGGACGCTTCGGCCATACTCTTTCTAAAATAAATCACCGCCAAAACAACAAATATAATAAACGAATTCAATGCCACCATGAGTGCTTTCAAACTCACCGTCGATACATTCGCCGTATAGTCCGCCATACCCAATAAAAGGACAATAATAATAATGATTTCATACAAATAAGTGAACCAGTTTTTCATAAACCATTTTATCATATCCTTTATACGGTCACCTAAAGTGATTGGATTGCATTCGTCGTGATAATCGGGTGCACACATATCATCTTTCGCAATCGGTTTACCATCTTCATCGGTTCCGCTAATATAGTAATTAATGTATTTGATAGTCTGGAAAAAGGTGAATTTCGAATAGAATGCTATTGAAAAATACGACATCATCAATATATAACCGCACATGAGCAAACCGGCCAACCAGGCAAAACTCGATGAAGAAATAACGTGCAATATATAGAAAAGGAAGAGCAATATAACGCCGAAAATATTTAGTAGAAATACTACACCAGTCACCATCAAATTATCGGGATAAGCAACCGCATAAACGAGATATAATCCCATTGCAATATACATCATTATGGAGACCACGCTACTGGAGTTATTGTTCTGTTTCATGTAATCCGAAAACGAGAGTAAAATACTATTACCGACCAGCTGAAAAAATAAGATAATGAATACCAACAATGCCATAAATTGGAGTTTGCGATTCATCGAATCACTCAGTCGTGGAACCTGTATTTTTTCGATTAAATATGGCATGCCCTCATTAAATGCATAATCGACGACGGCGACGGGAACCAGGATAAAACGAGCTAAAAACGCAATGATTTGATTATAACTGGAGAATTCGTTGATATTGACACGTTGAATCTTAGGTCGATTTCCTTCAATGTCTTTATAGACCATTACAAAATACCAATTATAGACTACAAAAAAAGCGAATAAAAGAGCAATGAAATCCAATATATGTTTGTATATTAGGTCGAATTCATTATGGTCGGTCGACCCCCCCGATTTATACAGTATGTCCGTGGCCGTTTTTGCAATCAAATTGGGATAAGTGATAAGTATAGTATCTATTGCATATTCGCAAAACCAGGTCATCCATTTGAATATGGGGGTCACTATACTTCCAATTACTTTACCTGCCGTATCTGCTTCTTCCTCTATATCGCCGTCTGCCCCCTCTTGAAACCCGTCTTTCTGTGGTAATCCGAATAGGGTACTTGCCAATTCTCGAATGGGTTTCAATATATCAATATTTCGTTGATTCTTTGTATCTTGGGTCGTTCCTTGGCCCGTTCCTTTGGTCGTTCCTTTGGTCGTTCCTTTGGTCGTTCCTTGGCCCGTTCCTTGTCCAATTATTTTCTCATAAATACTTTGCAATGGCGCCGTGGTAAAATTCAGTGGTTTCACACCCCCCTTCAATTGAGACAATTTAGTAAAAATAGGGTCATCGGAATATTCTTTTTTCGAGGGAATTTTCCATTTAGTCGTTTTTTCTACCATCTGATATTATATTATAATAACTATAATATAATACACTATTTTACCCATTGAATATCGACACTAACAATAATGTCCAAACCATTCCCCCTCCTCAAACCCCATATTATATCCCCGTTTCAAATTCTTAGCAATATCGGCCTTTTCGACGTCCTCGTCACCACGAGCTTTTTCGTTAGTGTCAATATCAAAACACCCATATAAACATCCTATAATACATCCATCTAAACAACCCAATACAAAGAAACAATTAGTTGTGATATATCGGTGAAACCAATCCCGTTTATGCATCGCCGCCACTGCCTTCCGTCTAGTCATATATATTCTCTCCGATTTTGTATTATACCCAAAATAAGCAGGTGTTTATCGCGCATATAACATGCCGCAATTCCCCCCAATAAACGACAATATATTGTATCTCTCTTCGAAAAGTGTCATATCGTAATTGTATTCATATAACATCCAGGACGGTTTTACCGAGACACCTATAGGTGTCCCATCCGTACCACATATCACATTGAAATAGGCGCCCGAGCTGTCAATTGTCGGTATATAGGTCGTCACCTCTAGTTCAATATTCTTGAATCGGCTCAGATTAATTGCCCCCGATGGCTGATATTCAAATGGACTCGTATTTAGGCAGAAATTGTAACAATAGAGTCCGTCTTTGGCGGAGCCATTCGTTCTCACGTATTTCTCTATATAATCGAATATACCCCGCGTTTGCACATTTTCGCGATAATCCCCGTCCAGTAAAATACCCATGGTTTCTAAGATGTCCTTATGATTATCCGAAGAATATGCCCCCGTGATATAGTACCCCGTGTTATACCCGGAAACGGGCTGAATAATGGGTCCCGTCGTAACAGTCGAGCCATTGGAAAGCTTAATATTGGTCTGACCCTCGGGCAAATAACTCGGCGCAGGAACAACGTCCTGTGGTTGTGACAGATATGGCCAATTTGTATAATTACTCCATTCGTTCCGCAAATTGACATCATTCCGGCGCAAATACCACATCCAATTCGTAATCATACCGTTCGAATTCAGCTTGACGCGACTACTTCCGGTCACATTCAAGAAATCGTATTGGAAAACGTCTTTGACTAAATAGACCTGGTCCTTGGCCGCAAACAACTTCGATTCATCGTTCGACAAGAAACAATAGGTCGACATGAGGTGTATGTCCGCATTCCACGTCATCGTCGTATTCACATATGCCCCCTGTGATATATTGGCCGCGGGCGGCGTCTGTAGAAACCGATACAACTTCATTCGCTCTAAATTATAATCGGGGGCGACATAGGGATATAAATTCGTATAGTCGAACACGTCGCGGACTTGGAAGAGTTCTTGCGTCGACCGCATAGTCACGGTAATAATCAATTCATTGTATTGGAGTGATATTAGGGGGAATGCGCACCGACTGTCCAAAGTGAACCACGTATTAATCGGTATATAGAGAGTCTGACCGCGAATGGACGGCTCCTCGCCCGCCACCGCACCACTATAAAAAGCCGACGGATAAGCATTTGCCCTGTTCGACGTATTAGCGGGGTCATAGAAATAATTCGTATTACCCGACATACGATTAAACAGGTCCTTCTTGTCGCTGTTGAAATCGCGCTCTACCATTGCGGCTAAATATTCGCCACTATATCGCTGAAGGGTTTGCGACCCACAGCTGATTTCTATCCATTTAATCATATTGGCACCTATATTGCGAATCCATCTAAACTCATATGGCGCCCAGGTATAATTATTTTCCGGACAGGGGTGATATATCGGACTCCATATATCCGGCAGAGTAACGACCAAATACGTGTCCATCAGCAAATCGGCGTAACGTTTCATTTTGAATGTAAATACGGATTCTTCGGTCGGTCTCAAATCGCGCGACCCCTCATAATCCAGCCGGAACTTCTGAAGACCGAAATTAGTATATTTAGAATAGGTGACCGTGAAAAACGTTTTCGACGGATTTCCGGTCAACATGACATTGGCGCTTCCTTCACTAATAATATTGAGCAATCCGCCGGCCATAATAATAATATACTATATAGTGTTACATTTTATCTTATTTTATACTCAGTTATATTATATGCATTGGATTCGATTGTTCACTATAGGAATCGTTTTCGTTTTATTATTTTACATATTTTATCGCGTTTTACAAAGATATGGATTGTCCCCCCAGTCTATTACCGAATCGCCGGGTTTGGTCGAGGGCTTTAGCTTCACTCTGACGCCCACTCCCGCATCCGAACTTGCGCAAATGCAGATGTCTAGTCCACCGGGAGTAGTGAGTACGACGAGCAATTATCCCCTCGGACAATATGCGATAAAGGGGTCGTATAATTCCGCCTGTAGTGGAACCTTGGTCACCCTTCCTGCGCTCAAATACGTATTATCGCGCGGTTGTCGATTCTTAGATTTCGAGGTCTTTTTAGTGAACGGCACGGTGGTCGTTTCGGTTTCCACCGACTCTGCGCATTTAGTCAATCCCAGTAATGTCATTCATTTAGACGGTAATACGGGGATTTTAGCCACTTTAGCCACATCCGGGTTTTCGACACCCTGTCCGAATCCGGCCGACCCCCTTTTCGTCCAGTTACGTATCAAGTCCAATAATAATGATATATATCGTCTCGTCGCTATGGCCATTGCCAATAATTTCGCCAATAGTAATCTATTGTTCAATGGTCCAGTGACGGCCAGTACCCCCATGAGCGAATTAATGGGGAAAATTGTCTTG
>Ga0136644_10002736_pt1 | contig 13329 bp, 10 predicted proteins | sample C_130820_EF_Meta_FD_94780 | JGI IMG/M metagenome (GOLD analysis project Ga0136644, IMG submission 94780) | Freshwater microbial communities from Lake Croche, Canada to study carbon cycling - C_130820_EF_MetaG (v2) (version 2) | ecosystem: Environmental > Aquatic > Freshwater > Lake | place... | reverse complement strand
GAAAAAAAATTATTCGTTTTAAACTCATCTAGCAATTGGAATGATTCATGTGTTTTTAACGAGAACTCATTACCTGGTATACTTTTTTAGAAATTTCGGCTGATACCGAAGGTAAAGATTTTATATCTTTTCCTTTGGTCATAACGGAAATAATGTAAGGCGTTTTTCCACAATACACAATAGCAGCTTCGCTGAAATTAGGTTCTGAAGTTGGTCCACCTTCACCAAATTTGTGACAAACAGTGCAATTGGTAGGTAACCCGCTAATGATCCCATCTTTAAATTCCGTTTTGCTCAACAAGGAAAGGCATTCTTCAGAATTTTTAAAACTTAAATATGATCCATTATATAGCTCCTTTAAAAAAATAGAATAATCTGCTACATTCATTTTGTAATCAGATGCTTTATAATCAGGCTCCTTTAATCCGATGTCTGTAAATATTTTGGAAAACACCGACTTATCAATCAATGCATTCAACAACATGGTAGCATCATTATCTGAATAAACAATCATGAATTTAATTAATTCCCTTACTGTGTACTTATTACCAAGCTTAATATGATGAGTTGTTTCAAAATTTATAACCCTATCTGATTTGGTTTTATTTACATCCGTGTATTCAATTAATTTATCTAAAAAACCAGGTTGTATCTCATTCATTTTGTAAAGTGCCATTAATTCAGGTACTTTTAAAAGTGATCCCGGACTATACAATTCTGAAGGATTGATTGAAATCCATTGCGCTTGGGAAAACTCTCTTACATATACAGAAGCAGAAATTATTTTTCCATTGTACTTATTGTTTTCGATAATCTGATTGATTTGATTTTTACAATCTGCTAATTCCTCTGATTCACATTTAGGCTCGGCATATAACAAAGGATGAATGTATTGGAAACCTTTAAGCCTCCCGATATTTAAATTACAAAATGAACCATTTGTCTGATTTAGTGAATTGTCAGTTTCAGAAATTTCGCTTTGGGAATTTGATTTTATACAAATGAAACCCAAAATTGAAATCAATGAAGAAATTAAAAACGTAAGGATTAATAAATAAAAAGGAACTTTTTTTGTTAACATAGTTTGGTTTTCTTTTAAAGACGCTGCAAGATAAACAAACGTTGTTTGTTGTATTAAAAATTCTAAAATAATTTTTAATCGCAACCTTAGCAAAGTGATTAAAATTTTATGATTGTGGAATTTGCTTTGTTGCCTAAATAACTACTGCAAAAATTTAGATAAACATAACAAATCAAAATTGAATTCTCATTGCTTTAAAAGAGCATTTACAGGTTATTAAATAATCACCACCAAACCACCCACCATTTCATTTTTATTCTTGTTGACTTCAGACAGGATAATTATTTTGACTTAAAAAAAGGGTATAAATTTTAATATTGGTATTTTTATAATTCTCATTTCAACTATCTATGAATTCCTGATTTTTTAAAAAAAGGCATAGCGTTTTTTCCAAATTTAAAATGGGTAGTATTTATAAATAAATCAATTAGAAAAATATTGATTTAATTTTAAAATTTTCTTTTGTAAAAATTCAAAGTAAATACAATTGTGAATTATTAAAATAATAATTTCGTAAAAAATATTTTGAAGTATTGAAGAAAAATCTATTTACCACTTTAATAATTATTGTTTCTTTCCTCAATTCAAATGCCAATACTACAATCGTAAATAGTTTAGTTGGTTTGACAAATGCCTATACAAATACTTATCCTGGAGATAGTGTTATAGTAGCCAATGGAACATACAACTGGGGAGAAATTACTTTAAGCAATAATCATGGAAATGCAAATCGGAATTGGATAGTTGTTACAAGTCAAACTTTAGGCGGTGTCATTTTTTCTGGCACAACGTATTTAAAATTTGATGGAACAAAAATCTTGATTAATGGGTTTAAATTTCAAAATGGAAATGCAGGTACTAATCCAGTGGTTTCCTTTAGGACATCAACATCAACTTTTGCAAACTATTCAAGAGTAAGCAACATAATCTTTGATAATTATAACACACCATCTCCTGATGGAAATATTGAAAATGAGTGGATTGGAATTTGGGGTATTAGAAATAGAGTTGATCATTGTAATTTTATAAATAAATCAAATGCCCGAGCAACGGTTGTAGTTTGGTATAGCAATGCAACTTTTCCAGATAAGTCTACATCTACATTTCATAAAATAGATTCAAATTATTTTGCTGGTAGAAGTTATATGGGAGGTAATGGGGGAGAGACCATAAGAGTTGGTGTAGGAAATAATTCAAGAACAGATGGTTACAATATTATTGAATACAATTTATTTGAAGGTTGCATTCAAACTGAACTTGAAATAGTTTCCAATAAATCTTGTCATAATACGTACAGGTACAACACATTTAAAAATTGTAATGGTGGACTTACTTTAAGAATGGGAAAGTATTGCGAAGTTTATGGCAATTACTTTATCAATGATGATCCAACAAAAACAGATTCTTACGGGATAAGAATTATTGACAAAGGGCACAAGGTGTATAATAATTATTTAGAAGGATTATTAGGAAGTCAAACAAGTAGTACAACCATGAGAACACTTATTGTTATTTACAATGGAACCTTTGCTTCGTCTGATAGTCTAAATCCACTCATTTTGAATGGAGAATATCTTCCAGCAGATAGTTCGATTGTTGCGTTTAATATACTTGGCATGGAACAACATATACTACATCAGGAGATTATAGTTGGACGGGAATTAATTCAGTTGGGTGCGATTCTATAGTTTCATTGCACTTAATTATTACAGGTAATCTAATTTCTGATACAGCTGTTGTTTACCCTAATCCATCTCCTAATGGATTAATAAAAATTAATCTGGAAAAATTTCACGTTTCAAATATTTCTGATAAAGAAATTCGATTGTCAATTTATAACGCAAGAGGAAGATGTTGTTTGGTTAAATCGTTATTCGAAAAGGTGACTTTGTTGAATATTAATCAATTATCAAAAGGGATTTATTTTATAAATATTGTTTCTAAAGATCAAACTATAAAATATAGTTTTAAATTACTGAGATAGTTTGTAATTAAACTTTTACATGTTTTATAAATTAGAAAGCCAATTTTTTCTAATTGCTTAGGGTATAAAAATATCGAGAAAATAAATTAGATATTCATTTGGTATTGATACTTTAAAATGTATAATTGTATTTTTCAATTCGCTCACAAACAAAAAGGCCGTTTTAGAAAATGAAATCTAAGACGGCCTTTTCATCAAATGCGAAATAAAAAATTCAATTAATTATTTTAAGCGAAAAGTATTTTATGGTTTTTTATTTGCTGGGGATTCTAATTTCTTTTTCATTTCCTGATGTTCTTTTTCTGCATTTTCAATACTCTTACTAAATGCTTTTGCATGTGCTTTTGCTTTACTTATATCAGGATTGGTTTTATTAAGTTCTGATTTTAAATTTGAAACATGTTTGGTTGCTTCTGCATGATTTTTTTCAATCGCTTCGCTATGAACCTTTACTTTTGCTTTATCTTCAGGTTTAATGGTACTCTTTAAATTTTCATGTGCTTTTTTCGCCATCTCAAGATTTTCTTCTGCATTTTTTGCATGATTTTTATGCTCTTCTAATGTTTTAGATTGTCCATTTGCAATAGCATTTGTATGATCTTTTGCAATCTTGTGATGAGATGTTAATGCGGCATGATTTTCAGTTTTTGTTTGTGAAAAAACACTTTGAGACATTAGTGTTAAACAAGCAATTGAAATGGTAAATAAATAATTTTTTTTCATGATAATATTTTTAAGTGATTAATAAATTTTAAACAAAATAATAAAATTTGATTTTGCGCTACAATGAATAAAAACACAAGTGATTATGAGTTATATCATCAGTCAGAAGATTTTACACAGTAAAAAAATAGCATCCAGATTTTTTAATTAAAATAACCCTTACAACCATTGTTTAAATTTTTTGATAAAAATCATTTTTACAAATTGAGTAAGCAAACAATAACAGAAAAGGATTAAAAATAACCATAAAAAATACTGAAGTGGAAGTGCCGTAAATTTTAAAGTGTCTGCAAAAGAAGAGAATGGAATGAAAATTCCAATTGCAATAACTATTATTGTAAGTGAAATTACAGGCGCAGTTGCTCTACTTTCTATAAAAGGAATTTTTCTGGTACGAATCATATGAACAATTAATGTTTGTGAAATAAGCCCTTCAATAAACCAACCTGATTGAAATAGATGCTGATGTTCAATATCATTGGCCTTAAAAATAAAATACATGATGGCAAAAGTTATATAGTCGAATAAAGAACTTATTGAGCCTATATACATCATAAACCTCATGATGCTTTTTACGTTCCATTTTGATGGTCTCGCTATGTATTCTTCATCCATAGTATCCCATGGAATAGAAGTTTGAGAAACATCATACAATAAATTTTGAACAAGAATTTGAATGGGTAACATAGGTAGAAAAGGCAGTAAGGCACTTGCACCAATCATGCTAAACATGTTTCCAAAATTACTACTAACTGTCATTTTGATATACTTGATAATATTTCCAAAAGTTCTTCTACCGTAGATTACACCATCTTGTAAAACCATTAAATCTTTTTCCAAAAGAATAATATCAGCACTTTCTTTTGCAATATCTACTGCTGTATCCACAGACACTCCGATATCTGCGTCTTTCAGTGCTGCTGCATCGTTAATGCCATCACCCATAAAACCAACTACGTGCCCTTTATGTTGTAAAGCCTTTACTATTCTTGATTTTTGGGCAGGATTTAATTTTGCGAAAATATTAAGTGTATCAATTTTATTTTCAAGTTCCTCTTCATTCATATCATCTAGTTCGTTTCCCAAAAGAATATAATTTGTTCGGATGCCAATGTCTCTACAAATTTTTTTTGTGACCACTTCATTATCACCGGTAAGAATTTTTATGGATATCCCTAATTTATGAAGAGACTCAATTGCAGGTTTGGCAGATGGTTTTGCCGGGTCTAAGAAACCGATGAATCCTGTAACAATCATATTGGATTCGTCTTCTATTTTATAATTATTGGGTCTTGGGTCAAATTCTCTTATTGCTACCATCAATAACCTTAAACCATCTTCATTTAATTTCCTCGCGATATTAATTACATGCTGTTTTGTTTCATTGTCTAATGTTATAACCTTATCTGATTCGATATGTAGTTCATGGTCATCTCCTGGATCAAATGCATGCGTGCATAGATTTATCATTTCTTCAACCGCGCCTTTACAAATCAGCAGTTGTTTATTATTCTTTTGTTCCAACACTACCGACATTCTTCTACGTTGAAAATCAAATGGGATTTCATCTATTTTTTTATAATGCTCATCAACTTTTATATGGTCATGAACTTCGAGGTGTTCTAATATTGCAGCGTCCATAATACTTCTTAATCCAGTTTGATGGTAACTGTTTAAGTATGCCCATTTCAATACTTCTAAATCTTCATCTCCATTAATATTAAGATGTTTTTCCAAAACAATTTTGTCAAGTGTTAGTGTTCCAGTTTTATCCGTACAAAGCACATCCATAGTGCCAATATTTTCTATAGCATTTAATCGTTTTACAATTACCTTATGTCTACTCATTTTTATCGCACCACGCGAAAGGTTAGCCGCCACAATCATTGGAAGCATTTCTGGTGTTAATCCAACTGCAATAGCAATAGCAAATAAAAAAGCTTCAATCCAGTTTCCCTTGGTTAATCCATTAATCAAAAAAACCAATGGAACCATTATCAGCATGATTTTAATGAGCATCCAGCTAACGGATTTTATACCAAGGTCAAAATTATTTTCAGGATTTTTCTTTACAATAGATTTACTTAATGTGCCAAAATAGGTATTGCCGCCGGTATTGATAACAATTGCCTTAGCTGAACCACTGATGACTGTTGTGCCTAAAAAACAAATATTATTTAATTCAATGGTCGTATTATTTTTCTCAGATAATATTGATTTATCTGTCTTTTCCATAGGCATTGATTCTCCACTTAATAATGACTGACTGATAAATAAATCTTTAGCTTGTAAGATTCTACAGTCTGCAGGAACCATATCTCCTGCCGAAAGAAATACAATGTCTCCAGGTACAAGATACTTTACCTCTAGATTTTGTATTTCTAGATTTTGTCGTAAAACATTCGCGCTTGTTTTAATCATATTTTTTAATTTCTGCGCTGCTTTATTGCCTCTGAATTCTTGCCAAAATTTTAGCATAGAACTGAAAAATATCATTACTAAAATCACGTATACGGTTTTAAAGTCTTTATCTCCTGATTTAGAAATGATTTCGTCCATCAGTAAAGAAATAATCGCAATAAAAAGAAGAACTGCATTAAAAGGTGAAAGAAATGATAGTCCAAACTGGATATACCATGAAGGCGCCTTTTCATATTCAATTTCATTAAGCCCCAATATTTTTCTTTTTGCTACAACTTCATCTTCATTTAATCCCCTTTCATTACTATTCAAATCAATGTATAGTTGCTGAATACTTTTTCTGGAAAAGTCATTCAGCATTAATTCATCATATTTTTTATAATTATTAGAGAAGTTCATTTTGATCTTATTTACCTGAAAAAACTTTACTTATTAGCTAAGCATTTAAGGTAAGGGTATTAGATTATTTATAAAATGATTTATCACCCAACAATTGTTTTATACACTATTAATGTAAGTTTGTTTATTAATTAAATCAGATAAAATTACTTTTGTAAATCAATCCTTCAAAAATGAAAAACACACGTTATTTAATGCCATTGATGCTGGCATTTTTTTTTAATGCCACTGCTCAAACGAGTAATGAACTAAAAATTATTAAAACCTATTCTATAAAAAGTTCAGGAGGTTGGGATTATCTAGAATTAAATCCTTTGAACAATTGGCTTTATGTAAGTCATTCCAAACAAGTTAATGTAATTGATAGAACCTCCGGCGATTCAGTAGGTGTAATAGAAAATACATTAGGTGTTCATGGCATTGCTTTTGACAAAGAAAATGGGAAGGGTTATACAACTAATGGAAAATTAAATTCGACTACAATTTTTGATATTAATACAAATAAAATTATTGGTCAAATTGCTACTGGAAAAGATCCGGATGCAATTGTCTATGAACCCTATTCCAAAAAAATAATAACCTGTAATGGTCATGATAACAGCCTAAGTATTATTGATCCGTTTCAAGATAAAGTTGTAAATACTGTTGATGTAGGAGGAGTACCTGAAGCTGCAGTAAGTGATGAGATGGGTAAGCTTTTTGTAAATCTTGAAGATAAAAATGAAATTGTAGCAGTTGACACAAAGACATTTAAAGTGATAAACAGATATACATTATTGCCCGGAAGTGGTCCTACAGGTTTAGCGTATGACAAAAAAAACAGAAGATTATTTTCCGGTTGCGAAGATCTGCTAGTCATCTTAAATGCAGATAATGGAAAGATAATTGATAAAATAAAAATTGGACATGGTTGTGATGGCGTTGTGTTTGATGAAACCAGTAAAACAATCTACACTGCTAATGGAGAAGGTTCTATTTCAGTTATTCAACAAGAAGACTCAGACCATTACAGATTACAGCCAGAAATTAAAACAAAGAAAGGTGCAAGAACAATAACGATTGATCAAAACACACATCAGCTTTATTTGCCAACTGCTGAATTTGATCCAAAGGAACTCAATGAAAAAGGAAGGCCCAAAATGAAAGAGGGAACTTTTCAAGTATTAGTTGTTGGAGAATAAGAAACTTACTTTTTATTTCTGTATTCCATTTGTACCCCGCCACTGAAAACCTTTACTGGTAAGGGTTTTAAATTTTTGAATCGGGAAGTATTTAAAAAGAATGTTGAGTAGTCAATATCTTAATTTCTAATGTAATCTTAAAAGACGACAAATTTTAAAAAATAAATAGTTATCATAACGGGTTTAATTTAAATGATTTTAGCAACTTCATGAAATGCCTATAAAATCATCTTCATACTAAATAAAAGTTTGTAAAATTTTGGTTAAGTATGCTGTACAATTAGAAAATAAAGCGGCATTCCAATTGTGATATTCACCGGAAATGTAACGGCTAGTGCCATTGGTAAAAAAAGTCCTGGGTTTGCTTTAGGAACCGATACTTTCATTGCTGCAGGAACTGCTATATAAGAAGCACTTGCAGCTAAAATAGCAAACATAAATCTGTTACTGACATCGTTAGTAATAATCTGGCTGAGAAAAGCAATAACACATCCGTTAATCAAAGGAATGACAAAAGCAAAAACAACAGGAAACCATCCCAAAGCAAAAAATGATTTTAGTTTTCTTCCGCTTGTTATTCCCATGTCTAAAAGGAATATCGCCAGAAATCCTTTAAAAAGATCGTTTGTAAATGGTTTTATTCCTTCAGCTTGTTTGGCATTGGCGATATAACCGATAATCAAACTTCCAAGAATGAGCAAAACACTTCCGTTTGTTAGTGAATGTTTAATGACTGAACTATTATTGATGGTGCCTTTATCTTCTTTATTAAAAACTGAAATTAAAAACAGGCCAATAATAATTGCCGGCGACTCCATTAGAGCCATTATCGCCACCATGTGCCCATGAAGAGGGAGTTGTTGCGATTCTAAATAGGAAACGGCAGTTACAAAAGTTACTGCACTTACCGAACCATATGCAGCAGCAATGGCACCGGCATCAAATACATTTAATTTATTTTTCAATATAAAAAATGTATAAAGCGGTATGATTAATGAAATACCAATTCCAAATAACATGGACCACGCTACTTCAGTGGTAAAAGTTTCGTGTGATAGTTCCTGACCGCCTTTAAACCCAATGGCAAATAATAAATACAAAGAAATGAATTTAGATGAATTGGGCGGAATTTCTAAATCGCTTTTTAGATAAACAGCAAGTATGCCTAATACAAAAAAAAGTAATGCTGGGTTTGTAAGGTTGTCTACAAGTAAATGAAAGTTCATAATAGTATAATTTGTTTATGTTTATCTGAATTTTGAAAATTTTAATCTCATTCCTTTATTTGATTCATTAAAAATACCTTTTTCGTAAACTACATGTCCATTTACAAAAGTCTTGATTATGGTACTTTGAAATTTTTATCAGTATTTCATCATCTTCAGGGATAATAGATTTTACACCCAAATTCTTTTCAAGTAGGGGAGTGATTACATCCTCTTTTTTATGTTTGGTGGCAATTATTATTTTTCTGCCTTTAAACATGATTATTGATTTTTTTAGTCAATGTTTATATTTCATTTAATGTGATGTGTTTACCCTTACTTGTCAGCGGGCTTTGATTGGGTTGAACTTGATTTTAAAGCAAAAACAGCAGAAAAAAATGATAATGCTGTTAGTAAGTTTTCGACAATAACATCTTTAACAACAAAAGACATAATCATAAATACAATCATTAAAACGATACTAGTAAAGGTTTTTATTAATGTTAGATTCATTTTGTATGATTTTATATTGAAACAAATGACAAAGAATAAGATTTTAAATCGTTGGGTGCTCCAATTTTTTATAGTGCAAATTTGAATGTTTTATATCATAAATATTCATTTATCTTTGTAATTAAAAGCATAAAAATATTTTATGAATTATACGCTCAATCAATTACAGATATTTTTAAAAATTGTTGAATTGCAAAGTGTTACAAAAGCTGCCGAAGAATTACATTTAACTCAGCCTGCAGTATCTATTCAACTTAAGAATTTTCAAGATCAGTTTGAAATACCATTAACTGAGGTGGTTGGTAGAAAAATATATATTACTGATTTTGGAAAAGAAATTGCTGCAGCTGCAGATAATATAATCAATCAAGTAAATGAGATTAACCATAAAATGTTGTCATTTAAAGGTCAACTTTCTGGCCGGTTAAAAATATCAGTAGTTTCCACCGGAAACTATGTTATGCCTTATTTTTTAGCAGATTTTCTAAAGCAGCATTCCGGAATCGAATTGTTAATGGATGTTACCAATAAGAATAAAGTCATAGAAAGCTTGGAAAATAATGAAGTAGATTTTGCCTTGGTTTCAATTTTACCAGCTACAATCAATGTAGAGAAATTAGATCTACTTCAAAATAAATTATATCTAGTTGGTAGTACAAAAACAACATTTAAAAAAGAAATAAAAACAAAAGAAATATTTAAAGAGTTGCCTTTGATCTTTAGGGAAAAGGGTTCTGGTACTCGTCAAAAAATGGAGTCATTTATCGAACGCCATCATTTAGAGATTACAAAAAAAATGGAATTAACCTCCAATGAAGCCGTTAAACAAGCGTTACTGGCGGGATTAGGTTATTCTATTATGCCTTTGATTGGCATTAGAAATGAATTGCATAACCATGAATTACAAATCATTCCTGTTAAAGGACTTCCAATTACCACAACATGGAGTTTGATTTGGTTAAAAGGAAAGAAACATGCGCCTGCTTCGTTGGCGTTTTTAAATTACTTGAAAAAAGAAAAAGCAAACATCGTTCAAGATAAATTTATTTGGTATGAACAGTATTGATGAAATGGCTTCTTTTTAGCAGAAAAATTAATACTATTTTCTATTCCTGAATCCACCTCTGAAATCCTTTATTTGTAGAGGTTTTCAGAGGTGGATTTGTATTTACAATTGTTACATCAACGCAATATCCAACACTTGCATCATCGTTTTTACATAATGAAATTGAATGCCAGCAATAAATTTCGGATTGATTTCTTCTACATCTTTTTCGTTCTGCCAGCACATGATAATTTCCTTTATCCCAGAACGTTTTGCTGCCAAAACTTTTTCTTTTATTCCACCTACCGGTAATACTTGTCCGCGCAAAGTAATTTCACCAGTCATCGCCAAATAAGGCTTTATTTTTCTTCCGGTGAATGCGCTGGTTAATGCAGTCATCATTGTGATGCCCGCACTTGGTCCATCTTTTGGAACAGCTCCTTCGGGAATATGAATATGTATATTTTGCGTACTAAATAATGAAGCATCGATACCTGCTTTTTTTGCGTTCGCCTGAATCCATGTATAAGCAGTAGACGCACTTTCCTTCATTACATTTCCAAGGTTTCCGGTTAGTTTCAATTCGCCTTTTCCTTCACTGGTTTGTGCTTCAATAAATAAAATATCTCCACCAACATAAGTCCATGCTAATCCAACCGCAACTCCTGGCATATTCGCCATTTTATAGATTTCGTTGTTGAATTTAGATTTGCCCAATATTTTTTCTACATCAGGAGACGTTATGGTTGCTTTTAATTTTCCTTTTACCACCAATTCTTTCGCTTGATAACGCATGATGCTTGCCAACACACGATCTAACTCACGTACACCACTTTCGCGCGTATAATCTGTAATGATTTTTTCAACAACAGTATCATTCATTTTGAAACTGTTCTCTTTCAAACCATGCAATTGTTTTTGCTTTGGAATAAGATGTTGCTTGGCGATTTCAATTTTTTCTTCTATCGCGTAACCACTAAGGTCGATGATTTCCAAACGGTCTCTTAATGCAGGTTGTAAGTTGTTGATGTTATTGGCGGTGGCAATAAACAATATCTTGCTTAAATCGTATTCCAATTCAAGATAGTTATCATAAAAAGCATGGTTCTGTTCTGGGTCCAACACTTCAAGCAATGCTGAAGATGGATCTCCTCTATGGTCGCTACCAATTTTATCAATCTCATCCAAAATCATTACTGGGTTACTAGATTTTGTTTTGCGAATAGATTGAATAATTCTTCCTGGCATAGCGCCAATATAGGTTTTGCGATGTCCGCGAATTTCACTTTCATCATGTAAACCTCCTAAGCTCACACGAGTATATTTTCTGTTGATGGCAGAAGCAATGCTTTTACCCAAACTCGTTTTACCAATACCTGGAGGTCCAATAAAACAAAGGATTGGACTTTTCATATCACCCTTTAATTTCAACACCGCTAGATATTCTAAAATACGTTCTTTGATTTTATCCATGCCATAATGGTCTTTGTCTAAAATCTTTTTTGCTTTTTTTAAATCATAGGTATCTGCTGTATATTCTTCCCAAGGTAAATCCAATAACAAATCGAGGTGATTATAAATGATGGAATAATCTGGGGTAGAAGGGTGCATCCTTTCAAGCTTCTCGATGCTTTTATTGAACATCTCTTTTGCGGCAACCGTCCATTTTTTTGATTCCGCTTTTTTCATCATTTCTTTTACTTCAGCTGCATTTTCGCCACCCAATTCATCTTTGATGGCTTTCATTTGCTGTTGCAAAAAATAATCACGTTGTTGCTTATCTAATTCAGCTCTAGTTTTGTTGGTTACTTTGTTTTTTAATTCAGCATATTGAAGTTCAGTATGCATGAGGTTCATCAACAATTCGCCACGTTCTTTTATTTCATTGATTTCTAAAAGTTGTTGCTTTTGTTTTAGATCGCAGTTTAAATTACTGCTTACGAAATGTATAAGAAAAGACGGGTTTTCAATGTTCTTTAAAATGATAGCTGCTTCGCTCGGTAAGTTTGGCGAAAGTCCAACTATTTGAGAAGCCAAATCTTTGATACTACTAATCATAGCGTCAAACCCTGTATCAGCCACCATTTTTGTTTCTGCCAACAAACTGATTTTTGCTTTGAAATAAGGTTCTTCAGAAGTGATTTGAACCAGATTAAAACGTTTTTTTCCTTGAATGATAACGGTCGTTCCGCCATCAGGCATTTTAATCAGCTTTACAATTTTAGCTACTGTACCAATGGATTCTAAATCACTCGGAATAGGTTCTTCAATGGTGCTGTCCTTTTGAGCAATAACACCCACCAATTTATCTGATTTATACGCTTCTGTAACAGCTTTAATACTTTTGTCTCTACCAACAGTAATCGGTATAACCACTCCAGGAAAAAGCACCGTATTTCTAAGCGCTAAAATTGGAAGTTCGTCTGGGATGGGTTGGTCATCAACACTGGTATCTTCTTCATTAAGGGGGATAATAGGCATAAACTCCATTTCATCTTCACCACTATTCAAAAACATATTTTTATTCATATAGAAAATTAAAAAAACAATAAGTCTACAAATTTAAACAGAATATCCTGAAATTCTAAATGCAATTGGAAATGATTATTTAGTAGAAAATGAAAAGTGAAAAGTAAAAAGTCAAAAGTAAAAATTCAAAAGTGAAAAAATCAAAAGTGAAAAAATCAATGTTTGTATAAAATGATTTGGCCTATCTGTTTAGATAAACTTTTTTTACTTTTTACTTTTGAATTTTTAATTTCTAATTTAATCCTTTG
>Ga0136644_10002735_pt1 | contig 13331 bp, 12 predicted proteins | sample C_130820_EF_Meta_FD_94780 | JGI IMG/M metagenome (GOLD analysis project Ga0136644, IMG submission 94780) | Freshwater microbial communities from Lake Croche, Canada to study carbon cycling - C_130820_EF_MetaG (v2) (version 2) | ecosystem: Environmental > Aquatic > Freshwater > Lake | place... | reverse complement strand
ATTGCAAAATTTTCTTTTATAATAATTCTCTCTAATTTCATCGTCATCCCAATCGTAAAATGTAAAATCTCCTAGTTTTATTAAATGGTCACTAGTTATTATGCAACTTAAATAATCTGTGTCGATATTTTGGCATTCCATTGCTTCAGGATGTTCTTCAACAGTAATATACCAACTTTTATATTGAATCATATGAGTGCCTGTTACGAGTATTTCATTTCCATCTGCGCCATTATTAAATTTATAGAATTTATCGGTTTTTGTTTTTTGTATTTTCATAACTATATTCACTATACTTCCATTTTCTATACAATCACCTAAATTCAAATCTTTCATCTTTGTTAAATTTCCATTTTTCAATTTTACCATTGTGTTTGGATGAAAACAGTTCCCTGCTAATGACTTCACCATTTGCCCTGGAGGTCCATTCCAAACACTCTGCATTGTTTTAATACTGCCATCCATAACATACATTAAAACAACCATTACACCAATTAATTTATTTACTAAATCACGTATTCCTATTGTTATTTTTTGAAATTCAATAATTAAATTTAAAAATACACTCATTATGCTTTCTGCAATTGTTAACAAAAATGTTCTAATATTACTAATCATAACTCTTATAAAATTCAACGAATCAGTAAATCCGGAACCCAATGATGTTAAATTTGAAGTAATATAAGTAAGTGGTTCCAATAGGTAACCCATAAAATTAGTTTGCATATTTTGAACACAATATACAAAATCTTGTTCAATATTATCTGACAATGGCATAAAAATTGGGTTACATCTATATTTAGGCCAATTAGATTTTATATCACTTAAAGAACTATAAAAATACATTGCAACTATTTGTGCGATAAAACCTAAATTTACATAAATAAAATTTATCCAATCAACTGCTTTTGGCATAACTATATTATTAGTATATAATTCTTATATTTTACTATTAAATAAATAAAACGAAATTATTGAATCTTGAATCTTATCAACATTTTATTTAATTTCTTTTGCTTTTTTTCTTATTTTTTCTGCTGGGTTTTCTGCGTAGGTTTCTGCTGTGGTTTTTACCTGATTTTCTACTATGTTTTTTATTATGTTTTTTACTATGTTTTTTACTATGTTTTCTACCAGTTTTTCTCTTTTTTCCACCAGTAACTAAAGGTACATTATCCCCTTGTGATTGTACGAATGCTTTATTAGATATAGCAGCATTATTTATTTGTTGATTTTGTGGATCTTGAGAACCTGCAAAAGTACTTGTATAAATTGGTTTAATAGTAGAAACTTGTATATTACCACCACCAGTAGAATTATTCAAATTATTTAATTTGTTACTGGTGTTAAGACCACTTTGATATGCGGCAAAACGCGGATTTCCACCTTCTGGAGCAAATCTTAATGGTTGTAAAGTCCCATTATTTTGTGTTGAAGACATTTATATAATTATTTGATATTTTAATTTAAATACAAAATAAAATATTTCTTTATATGGACGATAACGCAAGATTACAACTACAAAAAATGATTAAGGCGAATAATGTGGAAGACCAAACGGATTTAATTCGGAGTTTGAAACATAGCGTTATACTAACAAAGGATATTAATTTACTTATTAGATTAAAAAATATTTATAATGATACACCTGAATTATTACATAGCATAGCAATGATTGATTGTAGTTTTTTATTTACTTATTATACTGATATTTACAATAAAATAAGAAAAGATGAAATAAATTTAGAAATTTTATTTAAGTTTTTAGATGTATTAAAACAGATTGAAAATGGTGATTTGGACCAACACGAGGGTTCTTTCACAGTTGGTAAGTTATTGAAAGAAATATATATAGATAGTGCTTTAAGAAAGGCTGAAAAATTAGACAAGGAACATAATGAACCTGAAAAACCAAAATCTGAACCAGTAAATATTAATTGGAAGCAATATAAATGTTTAATTTAATTTAATCGTCGTAATTCTCAAATGCTCGTATGGTATCACAATATTCCCTCGTTTTTTCAAAACCGCCAATAAATAAACCATTATGAAAAACAATAGGAAATGTTTTAATTTTCTTATTTGTTAATTCTTCCATTTTTTCCAAGAATATCTCTCTCTTATCAATTAAAAAAACATCACAATTTATTATTATAAAATTTCTTTTTTCATTTTTTAATAATTGTTTGACTTCTAAACAATATTTGCAACCACTTTTTGAATATACTGTATAATTTTCATTTAATGGTAAAATGAATTCTTCTTCCATTCTTATTTCTTCCATAAATATTGATTATATATTTTTAACAATTATACAACCCTCCATTCTTTTTTTTCTCTCTTTATTTCTTCCTGGTCAATTAATTTGTGATAATCTCCTTGAATTTCCACTTCAACTGTTAAAATCTTAACATCATCATCGTCTAAAATTAATTTTGGTTTATTATTTATTGAATGTTTTGGTTTGTGTTGTGGTTTTATGATACTTTCACAATATGAACAAAAATTATAAATTCTTCTAAAAATATCGTAAATTGAAATTGAAATTATAGGTTGATTCATATATAAATATTTATTTTATTATATTTATGTTTTATTCTTTTTTGTATTTCTTGTTGATATTTTTTTATTTATTCTTCTTTTAATTGTTTTTTTCGGGATTTTTGTTTTCTTCCTTTTAATTGTTTTTACTAATTTATTTTTGTTTTTATTTCTATTCTTCTTTATAGTTTTATTATATTTTCTTTTTCTACTTTTACTTTTATATTCATACACTTTTTCGCCACCATATACTCCTACCTGTATAGGATTATTATTTGTAATATCACTTCTATAATCATAATCACTTAATTGCGTGTTTATTTCGTTTGTTGAACTTGTTGCGTTTGTTGAATTACTTATAGAACTTAAGTTTTGATTTTTTTCTTTCACGTCATCTACATCTAATTTTATTTTTAATAAAGAATTTTCAAAATCTAAATATTCATTCTCATCATTTAAACTTTCTACATTGAATGTTTCATCGAAATAATATTTATCGCAGAAATCATTAAAATTTTGGAAATTTTCAGAAGGCATTTTGAATATGGTTGAAAGTATAAAAAACTCATTTAATACCGTGTATATGTCAATGTCATAATTCCCACCACCTTTTATCCTTTTTTTATTAGAAAGATTGTTAGGACTGTTGGGAAATTTACGTTTTTTTGTATTAATATAACCTTTAAGTTTTGTAGTTTTTGCAGTAAATTTAACTGTTGAAAGGTTTGGCACTGTCAATATATCACCATCTCTATTGCAAAACGCAAAACTCGGATTATATCCAACAACATTCATATCTTGTGTTTCCATATTTTCAATATATTTAACTCTGCCTCCAGCGTAAACTGTATGAGAATTAATATTTACATTTTCATCTTCCATTCCATATAATAAAAATAAATTTAAAGCAGCAGCAGGTTGGTCTCCGTGTAAAGATATAAACGGATAATCTTCATATGGAACCACTGTATTATCATTTAATACTAATCTATAATCTGCATCAGTTTCATCTTTAATTTTATTAAAATCTTGTGAATTCGTAATATAACCACCATATTTCAACATTCCATTAAAATATTGTCCGAAATCACACAATCCTTTACGAACTAAACATATAATATCACAATTTGGATTCTGTGTTTTAATTATTTTTCCAAAATCACCCTCATCTATTTCAATATTATTGTTATTGTTATATGATAACGGAACGTTTGTAAAAAAATAAGGAAGTAATTCAGTGTCTACAGTAATCTCGTTATTAATAGTATTTTTATTATTAATAATTTCATATTTATATTTTACATTAAATAATTGTCCCTTATTATTTTTTCTCTCTATATTTATTTCTTGATAAATTTGGTTTCTCTCTATTACATTAATATCAGGAAGTATATCTTCTGAAGTATATATTGATTTTAATATTAAATATGGTGAGTTATTGTTATTTTGCATTTCTTTAATTACGAATTTGATATTATAATTAGAAAATTCATAACCAGAACTATTTTCAATACAACTTTTTATGCTGCCACATTTTCCACCTGCACCATCATACAAACTGGCAGGTAATGTTTTACAATAATTAGTTATATTATAATTTAGATTAAATAATAATGGGTATTGTGCAACATTATATTCGGTTTCTAAGAAAATACTTTCATCGTTTAATAACATTAAGGCATTATTAGATACAAATTTAGAATTACCAGTTAATTTCTTTTGTGTATCATTATATATTTCTATGCTATTATCACGAGAATTCGGTGAACTCGTTTTGATTATAGTTAATAAAGACCTTAATTTACTCATCATATTAGTTTCAAATGCGGCGGATGTTAATAAATCAAATATTTGACCAGGTTTTATATATGATACACCTGAATTATTAAGACCAAGACTTGTATTTAGGTCGGTCCATTCTTTAAGTATTAAATCTAATTTACTTTGCAAGTATGATTGGCAATCTTTTTTATAAGTATTTTGAGTTTTTTTATCAACAGATAAGCACGTTGTTTTATTACGAAAACCATTTCTAAAATCGTGATATGGGTCATAAATAAATAAACTAATTAAAAAAACATAATATACATCTATTCTTAATGGAATAATTAATTCAGGTGCTTCTTTATTTGTTATTTTGGATAATTTGTCAAATAATTTTAAATTATTATTTAGTAAAGCCGCATTATCAATATACACGGTGCTTGTTGTTACTACTTCTTTTTTAGTAATGTACAGAATTATTTTATTTTGTTTAGAATTAATATAATCAATATTGTTATTTGATATTTTGTCTTCATCTTTATATTTATTAATATTATCTATAAATTTATCATAAGTCCATTCACAAATATTAAATTCGTCAAAAAATACTCGACCACTTCTTCTAATAGTACTTGTTGGAAGTGGAAGTGAATAAGCAGGTATTTTGGTGGCGTCTGTCGAACTAACAAATTTTATCAAATCCCCAATATTTAAATTACCCGCTATTTTAGGTCCCCTCTTAAAATTATCATTTGTTTTTTTATTTATTTCTTCTATAAATAAATTTATATATTTTCCATCTTTAATAAAATTATTGAATATTTCATTAAATGGCTTGTTTGGGTTTTGGTTTTGTATTTGTTCCCATAATCTTATAAATTCATTATAATCTATAACAATTTCATATTGTTTTTTCTGTAATTTAGATTTACCCATATATATTATATTTTTATATAAAAATAATTTTTATATAAACATTAACAATGAAATATAATCTTTCAAAAACTCTTATAATTGTTGAGTCGTATTCTAAATGTAAAAAAATAGAAACATACTTAGGTAATTCATATAGTGTGTTTGCTTCGTTAGGTCACGTGAGAGAATTAATATCGATAAAGGACATTGATATTGAAAATAATTTTAATCCAAAGTATTCATTAATTTCAGACAAAAAGAAGGCAAAACATTACGAAAATCTGAGAAAAGAAATTAAAAATGCAGATGAAGTTATTTTGGCTACAGATGATGATAGAGAAGGTGAATCGATTGCGTGGCATATATGTATGTTATTTAAATTACCGATTGAAACAACAAAACGAATAGTATTTCACGAAATAACAGAAAATGCTATAAAGAGTTCTTTAATAAATCCACGAACTTTAAATATGAATATAGTTTTCTCTCAACAATCAAGACAGATATTAGATTTATTATTAGGACATTCAATTACTCCAATATTATGGAAACATTTACCCGAGTATAATAATGAAAAGAATAAAACATTATCTGCTGGTCGTTGTCAAACTCCTGCTTTGAAAATTATTTATGATAACTATATTGATATTAATAATTCATTATCTCTCAATAAACAAGTATATAATACTATAGGATATTTTACAAGTAACATAATACCTTTTGAATTAAATAAAAACTTTGAAATTAAAGAAGATTTAGTTTGTTTTTTAAAAGAATGTATAAATTATAATCATTCATATTCTTGCACAGAACCAAAAAAGAAAATTGTTTTCTCTCCAGAACCATTAATAACATCAAGACTTTTACAAGTTTGTAATATAGAATTAAAGTTGTCTCCAAAAGAAACTATGAAAATATGTCAAAAATTATATGAGGAAGGTTATATTACATATATGAGGACAGAAACAAAGAAATATAGCAAGGAATTTATAGATTCAATAAAACAATTTATAAGGAAAGAATATAATGAAGAATTTATAAAGAGAGAGATAGAGTCTTTGGTTATAAACCTAAGTTGTGTGTCTCCAGAAAATCCACAAAAAAGTGAAGCACACGAAGCTATAAGACCAACTGATATTAAAACCAGAAGTTTATGTGAAACACTTTTTTCAACCAAAGAGAGAAAAGTTTATAATTTGATATGGGAAAATTCAATAGAAAGTTGTATAGCAAATGCGGAGTTAGTTACTATAACTGCAAAATTTACAGCACCAACAGATTTATTTTTCTCTCACCAAACAGAAATGTATACTTTTTTAGGATGGAAAATTATTAAAAACAAAACTTTAAAATCAAATATAAAAAACTATTATAATTATTTTCAAACAATAAAAGAAAAAACAATATTAAATCCGAAAAAAATAATTTCAAAAATATCATTGATAAATACAAAAAGTCATTTAACAGAATCCAGTTTAATCCAAATATTAGAAGATAAATATATAGGTAGACCATCGACATATGCAATGTTAATTGAAAAAATAAAAGAACGTGGATATGTTAAAATAGAAGATATAAAAGGGATAAATATTGAATGTGAAGATTATACTTTAGAAGACAATATAATAAATAAAATAGTAACATTGAGAGAATTTGGAAATGAAAAAAACAAAATGGTAATTCAAGAATTGGGGTTGACTGTCATAAAGTTTTTAACAGATAATTTCAATGAATTGTTTGAATATGAATATACAAAGAACCTAGAATTAGAATTAGATAAAATATCAAATGGGGATAATTTATGGTATGTCTTATGTGGAAAATATTATAAAGAAATAAAAGAATTATGCGATGCAATGAATGATTTGGTGAGAGAACCAAAACAAAAAACTCAATCAAAACAATTAAAAAAACAACTTAAAGAAAATGAAGTATTATTGGGAAAATATAATGAAGAAGACCTGATATTAAAAAAGGGAATATATGGGTTATATGTAGTTTGGGGAACCAATCAGAAATCGTTATCTTGTTTTGGAAATAGACCAATTGAAAATATTGATTATGATGATGTTTTGAAAGTTATTGATAATGAAAAAACAGATATTATTAGGGTAATTGATGATAATATCTGTATTAAAAATGGAAAGTACGGTCATTATATATGTTATAAGAGTTTAAAAATGAAAAAACCAAAATTCATTAATTTATCTAATTTCGATTACGATTATATCACGTGTGATGTTAATATAGTGAAGAATTGGGTTTTATTAAATTCTTAAAATATTATTTATTTTTTTGATGATAAAGCTGAAGAACCATAAACGGAATTTGATGAAGGGTTGTAAGTAGTATAATTTCTAAGTATTTGTGGAACTAACATTTCAAAAATAAGATTAAATGAATAATTAAAGTTTCCGAAATTTACTGGACGACCATCGTGATATCTAAATTTAACCTTTATTTTATTCATTCTCTCTATTGGGGGATTAAAAACAGTAATTGTTTCATTGTTTATATCATAAAATTGTGATATTGGCACTGAAGCAACTGCCAATTTTGCGAAAGAAGAATTATGTACTCCTCTATTTGAATTAGTTATTGAAACATATTTATCAGAATTCAAGGAAAATGGCGTTGTTTCATCAATAGAATTAACGCCTGCCAATTCCATATAAAAATAAGCATCTCCTAATAAATTTATTTTACCAGGTGCCTCTAAAAAATAAACAGTTTTTGTATTATAAGATGTATCTGGTATAAGCCAATATCCATTATCTCCACTAACTACATCCCCATAATAAAAACGCGGATAAGTTCCTGGATTATAATTATCTAATGAATTGTTTGAAATACTAGTTACTGGACATTTATTAAATCCCAAATAATAAGGTAATCCCCAATTACTAAATTCGTTGATACTTAAATTATTAAACAAATTTGTAGGATTATTACAAAAAACAGAATTTACAATTTGATTACTTACATTGTAATAGTTATCATCATTTGTAATAATAAACCCTGAACTCTTATTTCCAAACCAGATTGATTGTGTGACTTCATTGTAAACAATAACAAATTGATTATATCCGCCACTGTTTATAAATTCTGTAACATATTCAGGATTATTATTTTTCATAAAAGTTAATATCTTGTTTGTAACTTCATCATTAAATCTATTTGTTAATTCTGTTGTTATTTGTAATGGTGTATAGAATCCTTCTGAAATAAATATGTAATAATAATCATCTATATATGAATATAATGCTTGATAAATAATATTAAGTAATGGGTCATAGAACCCATTGTCTGCAGGATTATAAGGTCTATCTATTTTAAAACTCATTGATACATTGTTTTGTTGTATTGAGAAAACATTATAATTCGATGGAAAAGCATAACTACCTAATTTTATTGTAGTTACATTACAATAATCAGTTGGAAGTGTAATTTCAAAACTGTTTGAATTAGGATACTTAATTTTATCACGGTCTTCTGAATGAATACTTATAATTTGATTAACTATCATATATTCATTCGCATTTCGAATAATTGGATGATTTTCACTTTCAACATTTATGTTACTATTAATTGGGTTTATTTTTTGATTAAACATATATAATTATAATATTTTTTAAATTTATATTATTATTAAATTAAATATATAATTTTAAAATTAATAATATAGATTTAAAAACTTATATAATTATATTATGAGACATTCAAATTCAGGAAATGTAAAAAGTCAGGCACCAGTAGCAATTATTAATAATTTAAACAAAAGATTTTTATGGACGAATGTAAATTATGATAACATTCCATATGTAACACAAATAAATAAGAGTTCAAATTTATATGTCCAAAATGATTTATTAGTTGTAGGTTCTATTAATAATTTTTCAGATATTAAAGTAAAACAAAATATAGAAAATTTGGATTTAACAATAACCGATGATTTATTGAGTATTATCCCAAAAAAATATAATTTAATAAATGATAATAAAACTCATTTTGGATTTTTAGCACAAGATGTTGAGTTATATTATCCCAATTTAGTAAAAAATATAAAAACTGAAGAGAATGATTATGTAAAAACTGTAAATTATCTGGAATTTATACCTTTGTTGTTATTAAAAATTCAAGATTTACAAAGTCAAATAAACGAATTAAAAGAGAGAGATAAAGAACAAAAAGAAGAACAAAAAGAAGAGAAAAATAAAGAACAAAAGGAACAACAAAATGAACAACAAAAGGAAGAACAAAAAGAAGAACAAAAAGAAGAACAAAAGGAAGAACAAAAGGAAGAACAAAAAGAAGAACAAAAAGAAGAGAGAGATAAAAAACAAAAGGAAGAACAAAAACAAGAACAAAAAGAAGAGAGAGATAAAAAACAAAAATAAGAGAAAAATAAAGAAAAGAAGGGATAAAGAAAATAAAAATTAATTCTAATTGTAATATATGTTAACACAAATGATTAAATCCATAATTTCAATAATTTATTCTACCTTAATAATTGTAGGAGTAATATTATTGCTAATAACGCTAGGAACAATTACAAGTTCTAGTATAGTTGGAAGTATGGTTGGTTATTCATTAATTGGAGGAGGAGTATTATTATTAATTTCAAATTTAATATATAAATTATTAAATAATAAACATAGTAATATATTTTCATACATTTATACTGTTGGTCCATTTTTAATTTTATTGGGAATCGTAATATATTCTTTATACTTAATAATAACCTATAACAGCAGTATTGTTAATGGCAATGTATCATCAGGATATGTAAAATTTACAAATATTTCAATAATATTAATTCTATTACAACTATATTTATTTTTTGTTGGAACTAAAAATGAAAATGAAATAATTGACAAAAAAAGTAGTATGTTATTATATCTAATAGGTATAATAAATATAATAATAATGATAACTTTAGGAATTATTTTGGCAAGTTTTACGACAGATGGTTAGCTTTTTGAAATTTATAAGTTAAACCATAATGGGTTTCTGTTTCCCATATGCCAGATATTTTTAACATAAATAAATTATTTACAATGTTCTCATCATTATCTAAGAAGAGTTTTATATTGCCATTTTTAATTTGGTCATAAATTTTATATTGTGGCATTTTATTTCTTATATTACTTTTTTTCAAAATGTTTTCTTCTATAAATTTACATTGTTCAATAAATTCTTTGTGGGTTTCTGTGTTAAAATTGCATTTATATTTATTATAATATTTATCAAAGGTTACATCATTTAATTGAATAAATAAATTTATCCCATTTAAAATAAACAAAGAATTTGAATAAATAATTCTAATAAAATAACCGTCATTCATTACATTATTTTTAATTGGGTCACAAAAATAAATGTCATTTTCATCATATTGTTTAAAATCTTTAACTATATTCATTAATATTAAAATAATAAATGTTTTTAAATTAAAAAAGATTAAAGAATTTTAATTAAACTAGTTATATGACTAAATTTCGTGAAACACATTTTGAAGAATATATTAATTCAAGTATTAATGTGAATTTACATCCAAAAATAGAAAAAATATTTAATAAGTTTCCAAAAAAAATAAATAATTTAAAAAATGTAATATTTTATGGTCCTCCTGGTGTAGGAAAATATACTCAAGCTTTAAAATGTATTAAAATGTATAGTCCGACTGATTTAAAATATGAGAAAAAAATTAGTGTTACCTATAATAAACAACAATATTATTTTAAAATAAGTGATATACATTATGAGATTGATATGTCAATTTTAGGATGTAATTCAAAATTATTATGGCACGAAATAATTACTCAAATATTAGATATAGTTTCTGCAAAAGTTGAAAAAAATGGTATTATTTTATGTAAATATTTTAATGAAATACATAATGAACTTTTGGATAATTTCTATAGTTATATGCAGCAAAATTATTATATTCCGATAGATTTAAAATATATTTTAATAACCGAAGAGTTGAGTTTTATTCCGGATAATATATTGAATTGTTGTGAAATTATAAATATACCGAGACCTTCTAAAACAATATATAACAAATGTTTAAAAAATAAAATACCAAAGGGTTTTTCATTAGATGAAATTACAAATATAAAAAGTTTGAAAACGACAACAACCCAATTAATGAAACCTTATAATTTCATTTGTGACAAAATATTAGAAGTTATGATGAATATAGATGATATAAAATTCTTAAAATTTCGTGATTTAATATATGATATATTAATTTATAACTTGGATGTAACTGATTGTGTATGGTACATAATCTCAACATTAATTAATAAAAATAAAATTAAAAAAGAACAGATTAATGATTTACTAATCAAAACATACGTTTTCTTTCAATATTACAATAATAACTATCGTCCAATTTACCATTTGGAAAACTATTTATTTAGTTTAGTTTGTATTATACATAATTTTGATAATTAAAAAAAATGTTATAGAAATGAATAATACTTAAAATAATAAACTATTTAAATTAAATGGACATAAAATATGCTTGTGAGATATTAGAAATTGAATATAACAATTTATCATTAGAAGTATTAAAGAAACAATACCATAAATTATCTCTCAAACATCATCCAGATAAAAACAATAATTCATTTGAATCAACCGAAAAATTCAAATTAATTAGTGAATCATATAACGTGTTAAAGAGTGAATTAGAATTTATAGAAAAGGATTTTAATTCAAATGATGACTATAAAACGCCAGAATATATAAATGTTTTAAGTATATTTATAGAAAGTATAATTAATGGGAAAAATAGTAATTTTATTTCTTCAATAATAAAAGATATTGTGTGTGGATATAAAGAAATAACAATTAATTTGTTTGAAAATTTAGACAAGGATAATTTAATAATAATATATAATTTTATAGTCAAATATAAGGATGTATTACACATAAATGAAAAAATATTGGAAAATGTCAGACAAATTATTTTAGACAAACACAAAGATATAAAAATATATGTATTAAATCCAAAAATAGAGGATTTGTTTAATAATAATATATATAAACTTGAGATTGATAATATTTTATATTTTGTTCCATTATGGCATAGTGAATTACTTTTTGATGGACCGGAAGGAGATATAATTGTTAAATGTATCCCTGATTTACCTGATAATATGACAATTGATGAAGATAATAATATAACAATTTGTTTAAATATCACCTTTAATTTCTCTCTATTAAACAAAGAATATTTATCATATAATTTAAATGAAAATAAAAATATATCTATTCCATTAGACAATTTGTATATAAAAAGAAACCAAAGTTTTGTATTGAAGAAAAAAGGAATAACAAAAATTATTGAAAATGATTTATATAATGTTGAAGAAAAAAGTGATATTATTGTTAAAATTACATTTATTGAATAAGTTTTTGAAAATATTTAATTCTAATTAAATATTTTTTTAGTTTATATATTCTTTTTTATATTCTTTTTTTATATTCTTTTTTATATTCTTTTTTTATATTCTTTTTTTATATTCTTTTTTATATTCTTTTTTATATTCTTTTTTATATTCTTTTTTTATTTATACTTTCTTTCTAACAACCTTCTTTTTCTTTGTATCTTCTTGTGCTTGAGAAGTTGTCTGTAATGCTGGTTGACTTGCTACGGTTTGACTAGGTTCAGGTTGTTGAGAAGTGTCTTCCTTGACATCATCGTCATCATCAGCATCTTCTTCTTCACAATCCGAATCATATACTATTACACTTTGAGGTTTAGAGCAATTCTCATCATCAACAATTGTATCAGTAATTGGTGGTGGAGTTGCCTTCAATTTTTCCTTGTCAGCAGCTTTCAATTTAATGAAACATTGTCCGGTCAATGACGCTCTAGGTTTTTGAACAACTGCCTGTAACAATTTCCAAGTTACACCAAATTTACCATTAGCAAACCAAATACCACCACATTGCATTAATACAGCGACATTTGTTCCTTTTTGAATAAAATCAATTGGTGATAAAACAGAACTGTCTAAACTAGGAAATAACTTGTTGCCATCTTCATCATAAATCTCACACTTCCATACACCTTCCCAAATTGGAATTTTAACACGAAGTGT
>Ga0136644_10002734_pt1 | contig 13331 bp, 13 predicted proteins | sample C_130820_EF_Meta_FD_94780 | JGI IMG/M metagenome (GOLD analysis project Ga0136644, IMG submission 94780) | Freshwater microbial communities from Lake Croche, Canada to study carbon cycling - C_130820_EF_MetaG (v2) (version 2) | ecosystem: Environmental > Aquatic > Freshwater > Lake | place... | reverse complement strand
TCCACGGGTCTGGCTTCGAACTGACGTCAGGCCCATCGCAGGCTGTCACCCGTCTGATTGAAGTCCAAGTCCAAACTTCCACAAGCGCTACAGCAAGGTGGTGAACTCTTGGGCCTTCTATGACAGTTATCGCCGCCCCCCGAGACTGATTGACTGGAGCGACAAATGAATACTAAAGACATACGCACCTCCGCTGACCCAGATTTAGCAGGCTCCTACGCGGCAATGCTTCGTGCAGCGCGATCAGCAGAAGATCTAGCCATCAAGACCAACACCAGCATTCTTGTGTCACATGATGGCAAAGATGTGGAGTTAACTGCGGCGGATTTGGTCAAGATGCGTGAGAACGAAGTACATAAGCCACGCCAGTTAAGTCCATGAAACCGTCCGCCGTCCTTGCCCTAAACCGCGCGTTCATCCGCGCACTTGTGCTGGAGCATGGTCTGTCGAACCCACGAGTTTTTTGCTCTGTTATACGCAACGAGGACTCGGAATCCAGTGATCTCGACGTCTTGGTAGACCCGGGGCCCGGGGCTTGTTTACTGGACATCGCCAAGCTGCAAATGCGCTTGGAATCCGACTTGGGAGTCATTGTTCACCTGGCAAGGCCAAAGGGCTTGCCACTGGCAATTCGCGACGCGGTACTAGCGCAAGCCGAGGCCATTTAACTGATGGTCTTGACGCCAGCTGTTAAGACCATATAGATCGATTCACTTCCATGTGAGATCTAGCTTGCGGTTATGCGCCGCGCAATCCCGAAGATACAAGTTAATTAGACTTTGATAGGGAATTCCGACCTGCTCGGATATGCCTTTGAAATACCCAATGGAGTCTTCATCCAGACGGATCGTGATCTGTTTTTTTAACAGCGACGCATAGGGATTCTTGCGGGCCTCTGTAAAGTCGTATTCTTTTCTCATTGGTGTTCAACCTTTAATCGTATTGCTTGGCCTCGTGCGGCGAAGCCTTTCGGGCGGAAATGATGCGGATGACATTACCTTCTTCCCGGTAGCAATGGCATACGAGAATGACCCGGAGTGTGCCGCTGAGACCCAGAAGGACAAAACGATCCTCTGATTCCGAATGATCTGGATCATCGATCAATTTCGCCCGCTCATCAAAAAATACGGTTCTAGCTTCGTCAAACGATACGCCGTGCTTTTTTTGATTGGCAGCCGCTTTTTTGGGATCCCAGTCGAAACGCAAAGTACTCATAACTACAGTGTAGTTTCGTTTGACACAAGGTACAAGCGTTCTTTTTGACCCACACTGCTTCAAGGGGTAATTACCCATAGTGCTTGTGGCGTGATGTTGGAGACAGGCCCCAAGATCATGCTCAATCCACTCAGGGAACCCTGCCCACTAGCCTCGCCTTTCCCAGACCAGCACATCAACCTTCAGGCTTTACCTGAGGTTCCTCAAAACTCACCCAAATGCATCGCTGTCGTTCGCAAAAAAGCCTGGATGACTACAAAAGCGAAGCGCTAAAACCCCTCAAAACAGCGTCGCAGCCACCGTCCGAATACACGTAGTGCTGGCGCCACCGATCAGCGCTTGCAGGGCTGGCTAGGTGCTTGAACCTGAGTCAGCACTCTTTCAGTGCCCATTGATTTCCAAAATCACGAAAAATGTAGCTTATTCGTGATTAAGGGTTAAGTCATTGAAATCATTGAAGAAAAATTCACTGAAAAAGTTATCCACAGACTGTTCTATCTGGGGGTCTTGGCAGCGTGGATCTCGGTGTTGATCTCACCCAATCTAGGCCCATCGCATTCAATGCTTGTGTCGATCGTCCACCCAGAGTCCGTCCAAAGTGGCGGGATACCGGTTGTCCAGATAAATAACTGAAAACATACTGCAGTTGTTGCAACGCAATGATTTTTAGGAGACTTTGAAATGGCACAAGCAAGAACACTTTCCCCCGCAGAAATGGCGCAGGTACTGGCCTACACCGAAACACGCAGCCACGCAGCGCGCAACCGCGCCATGCTACTGCTCACCCACTGGGCGGGCTTGCGGGTGGGTGAAGTAGCTTGTTTGCGCTGGAACGATGTGGTGGCGGCAGATGGCTTAGTCAAAGACGAAATCCGCTTGCTGCCCGACATGACCAAAGGCCGCCATGCGCGCACTGTGTTTGTCAGCATCCGCTTGCGGGAGGAGCTGCAAGCCTACGCCGCGCAGGCCAAGTGCTTGGGCAGCGAGTACCCGTTTTTCGCCAGCCAGAAGAGCATCAAACGGGGGTTTAGCGCTAACAGCCTGTCCCAGACGCTGACTTTGCTCTACACCGGTGCAGGCATTAACGGTGCGAGCAGTCACAGTGGCCGCAGGTCGTTCCTGACCACGCTGGCCAACAAGGGCACGGCTATCCATATTTTGAAAACCCTGGCGGGGCACCGCAACATTGCTACCACTGCGGCTTACCTTTACAGCAGCCCAGCGCAGTTAAAGGCGGCAGTGGAGTTGGCTTAAAAGACATGCAATCTAGCAAAGCGCTGCATCGAAGACGTTGATTCGGGAGCGGGCATTCGCTAAAGTCAGTAATATGCAATTCTGTTGAGCCGTTTACCGAGGTCCATTTGAGGAGCGATTTACCACACCGCGAGGCTTATTAGGCACTCCGCTGTTTTCTTAGTCGCCTATATGCGTTCGGTGTGCTTCCCGTCCAACTATGAAAGGCACGATGAAACGATGGAAGGTTTTCGAAACCTACCTTTGATGCAATTTGACCAATCGAATCACGGGTTTTCACTAGCCAATCGATCGCCAGGTCTCTTCGCATTTCATCTTTGATGGACTGAAAGGTTGTTCCTTCATTTGAGAGCTTTCGGGTTAGGGAACGGCTTGACATGAAAAGAGCAGCTGCGGCTTCGTCAAGAGTCAAGTCAAGAGACTTTCTCTGCGACAAGTAGCGCCTAAGGCGTGTGCTCATGACGTTATGGTCGAAGGTCACGAATATCCAATCGTCCGGCGCACTTTTTACAAACCTGATTAACTCCACCTTTGACTTCTGAAAACCCTTAAGCAATTGCTCATCTGAAAAAGTCAAGAAAGTATATTTTTGGTCAAACGTAACCGGTCCAGGAAATAAGTTTGCGTACTCAGAAAAGTGTGCTGGCCGTTCGAACCCGAAACCAATTGCCTCAATTGGAATTTTTTTGCCAATGAGCCACGATGCAACCCCATGGGTAAGTTTCAACATCAGCTCATGTCCAAAGACAATGGGCCGTAAATCTTTTACCAATGGTTTCAGTGCAATTGTTACCATATGTGCGTTTTTTCTGAAGTCCAACTGGTAATCATCCAGCAGCAGATTCCAGAAACGTGTGAACCGGTACAAAGCAACCAAAAGAGTAGGTGCGTCCAGCAGACTCAGTCCCAGGTACTTCAAAGTCCCGGAACGGATCGGGCGAGACCACAACCCCAGCATCTCGTCGCCAGTGCTAACGGCAATGCGCTCGTATAGCCGGACAAACTGCTCGCGCGTCACGCGCGTAGACGGCAGTTCTAATAACGAGAGAGGTATGCCTGCTTGCTCAACCAGCGCCTCAATCTGCTGCGGACTCATTTTCTGCCTCGCTCCCGCCAACATGTTGTGCACAAAGGAAAGTGGGATGGTGAGGCTACTGTTTTGCATCGCTGGGTACAAATTGCTGCATCGGATCAACTTGGCTGGAAATGCAATAAATCGGTCTTGAAATGCAATTCACTTAGACGGGATCATACCTAATATTCGTGGACGCACGCCGCACGCAGGAGTGTATTTGTTGGCGCGTAACGCAATTTTCGGAGGATCCACTTATGGTGTACGAATTTCTGACTACGGAATCTGACGGTGATATTCGCATCATCACATTGAACCGTCCTAGCAAACGCAACGCGATCAGTGACGAAGTACTGGATGAATTAGACCGGGCGTTTTCTTCGCTGGGTCCTGAAGTAAGGGCCGTAGTGTTGGCGGCTAACGGTCCTCATTTTTGTGCTGGCCTAGACCTGAGCGAGCACCATGCGAAAGCTCGTACCGCTGCCGAGTTCATGCACATGTGTCAGTCATGGCACAGAGTGTTTGACAAGATCCAGTACGGTGGCATCCCGGTAGTCGGCGCACTGCATGGTGCTGTCGTTGGCGGTGGGTTGGAGCTAGCTGCTGCCACACACATTCGAGTTGCCGAACCAAATACTTACTTTGCCTTGCCGGAAGGTCAGAAAGGGATATTCACGGGTGGGGGCGCCACGGTGAGGGTGGCACGCATCATTACTCCAAGTCGTATGGTGGAAATGATGCTGACAGGTCGTGTGGTGGACGTACATGCCGGCGTCAGCCTTGGGTTGGTCCATGAAATTACAGAAACTGGAGCTTGCCTTGACGCGGCACGAGCTTTGGCCAAAAAGGTGGCTGGCAATGCACCACTGTCCAACTACGCAATCGTGACGTCAATCAGCCGGATCGCTGAGATGTCTTCAGCCGAAGGCTTATTCACTGAATCACTGATGGCCGCGGTAGTGCAAACCGGAAATGAAGTGCAGTCGCGTTTGGGGGCCTTCGTAGACAAATCATTGCCCAAGGTATCACTTCAATCGATTTAATTAATCGACATTCTTAAGTATTTTTACGTTACTAAACACCAGTCATGACTACACCTCACAACACTATCCCAGCTTCGCTTAGCCAAATAACCTTGATGATGAGCCCACGTATCCGTCGTTCCCCGTTTTACGAAGCGACGGTGCGTGACGGCGTGTCGCACTTCACCGTGTACAACAAGATGTTGATGCCAACGTCCTTTGGTAATTTGGAGGCTGAACTTCACCGCTTGATGCACGGTGTTGCCATGTGGGACGTTGCTGTTGAGCGGCAGGTAGAGGTAAGTGGCCCGGATGCTGATAGCTTGGTACAGCATCTTAGCGCCCGTGATCTCTCCAAAATGCGCGTGGGACAAGGTAAATACGTTGCTATATGCGATCACCAAGGCAGGTTGTTAAACGATCCCGTATTGCTAAAGCTATCGGACCGCTATTGGTTTTCCTTGGCGGACAGCGACATGTTGCTCTGGGTGCGCGCGGTTGCAGGTGAGGGAAACTTTGACGTCACGGTGTGCGAGCCCGACGTATCCCCGCTGGCTATTCAAGGTCCAAAGGCTGAGGACTTGGTTGCAAAGCTCTTTGGCCAACATATCCGAGACATTAAATATTTCGGTTGCATCGAAACGAGTCTGCAGGGCATACCACTCGTTTTGTGCCGCTCGGGATGGAGCAAGCAAGGGGGCTTTGAGCTATTTCTGCGCGACGGAAGCAAAGGGGATGCCCTTTGGGAACTTGTGAAGTCGCAAGGCAAGGAATATGACATTGGTCCAGGCTCACCCAATCATATTGAGCGGGTGGAAAGCGGACTGCTTTCCTGGGGTGGTGACACCACACCAGACAGCAACCCCTTCGAAGCCAACATGGGCAAGTATGTCGACGTCAACACGTCAGTCAATTACATCGGTAAAGCGGCACTTCAACGCGTTGCTGCTGAAGGACCTCACCGACTGCTAGTGGGCCTTGTTCTTGACGGAACCGCTCCGTCTGCCTGGCCCTTGGTTGAGCGCGTAGCTGTGTCGGCCAATGGTGAAGCAGTCGGAACAATGTCTGCCGTCATTTACTCACCGCGTATGGGGCGAACCATCGGGCTCGCACAGATCCAACGCATGGTTGTGGAAACAGGCGCAAAGCTTTCAGTGCACGCACCCAACGGAGTTCAAGGCGCAACATTGTCGCCCTTGCCGTTTCTGTAATCACCTCTCGAATGGACCCGCCATATTTGGTCGAACCGCTCTAATTAGTATGAGGCTAGACGCCGTAACCTATGAGCCCCTTAATTTCCAGAAAATCATGCATGCCCCAATCCGCATATTCGCGTCCGTTTCCTGATTGCCTATAGCCCCCAAACGGGGCGTAGACATCCCAATCAGGGTAATTGATATGGACCTGCCCGGCGCGCAGCTGGCGAGCCACTGCGCGCGCATGTTGCAAGTTGGCAGACTGCACATATGCTGCAAGACCAAAGACGCTTTCGTTGGCAATTTCAATCGCCTCTGCCTCACTGTCATAGGGCATGATTGCCAATACCGGTCCGAAAACTTCTTCCCTAGCAATGGTCATGACTCTTGTCACATTGCCGAAGACCGTGGGGCGGGCATAGTAGCCGCGCACAAGGCCCTGCGGCTTGCCTACACCGCCTGCAACCAGCGTTGCACCCTCTGCAATCCCAATTTCGATCAGGTCCTGGACCTTGGCGTATTGTTGCTTACTGATCAAAGGACCCATAGTTGAGCGCTCGTCGCGTGGATCGCCCACAACCTGTTCAGCGGCGGCGGTTGCAGCAATTTCCAGCGCCTTGGCATGCAGTGCGCGCGGCACTAGCATGCGGGTAGGTGCATCGCAGGACTGCCCGGTATTGCTCATGCAACTCTCAACACCTTTTCGCACTGCATTTTCGAGGTCGGCATCCTCCAGAATAATGTTTGCTGATTTGCCACCAAGCTCCTGCGCAACGCGCTTAACGGTGTCCGCGGCGGTCTTCGCAACCATGACACCTGCACGGGTAGAGCCGGTAAAAGACACCATGTCCACGTCTTTATGGGCCGCCATGGCCTGCCCTACGGAAGGCCCATCGCCGTTGACCATGTTGTACACACCCGGCGGCACACCGGCATCATGCAATATTTCTGAAAAAACGATGGCACTGATGGGCGCAATTTCACTGGGCTTAAGAACAACGGTGCAGCCGCAGGCAATAGCCGGGGCCACTTTGCACATGATTTGATTGAGCGGCCAGTTCCAGGGTGTGATCAGGGCAACTACGCCGATACCCTCCTTCATTACACGCGTGCCGCCTCGCTGGTATTCAAACTCGTAGCCCTCCAGCGAAGCAATGGTTGCCTCCAAGTGCACTTGCCCGGCCCAGGTCTGCGCATCGCGGGCCCATGAGAGTGGTGCGCCCATCTCGTCCGAGAGGGCCTGCGCAATCTCGTTGGCACGGTCGTTATAAATAGACAAGATGCGCCGCAAAAGCGAAAGTCGTGTTGCCTTATCGGTTTGGCTGAAGGCCGAAAAGGCAGCGCGTGCTGCAGATACGGCCTTGTCCACGTCAGCCGCGCTGCCCAGTGAAATTCGGGTGTAGGCTACCTCCGAGGCGGGGTTGACCACGTCAAAGCCTCGCGCAACCACGGGATCAACCCAGGCGCCATTGATATAGAACTGTTGGTGGTGAATCATGGTTTATCAGTAACCGGCATAAATGACGAATGAGAGGTTTAGGCAAACAATTCTTTTCCTGATTTGCCAAAATGCAGTGTAATGCTTATACTTGCAAAATACAAGTTAAAAAACCAACCTCTCGGGTTGACGATCCCGTATGAGCTTCGCAACCAGCGCTGACGGTGTCCGGCTTTATTACAGAACTCGCGGCAGGGGTGAGCCGTTGCTGCTAATGGCAGGACAGGCCTGCGACCACAGGGACTGGGACCGCGTCGCAGAAGACCTCATGGGCCACTTTGAGGTGATCGTGTGGGACTACCGAGGTACTGGGCAAAGCGACAAGCCTCAGGAGCCACCTTACAGCACGCGAAATTTTGCTGCGGACGCTGTGGCCGTGCTTGACGCCTGCGGTCATGCGCGTGCGCACGTATATGGATTCTCGATGGGCGGACGGGTGGCGCAGTGGTTCGCAATCAATTACGGGTCCCGCCTAGGCAGTCTAGTACTGGGCGCAACCTCACCCGGCAACCGTCATGGCGTGGCAAGGAACCCGGATGTGGACAAGGCGCTCCGCAGTGGAGACATCGATGAACTGCTGCTGACCTCGTTCACACAACAGTGGATCTCTGCGAATCGCGAGCTAGCCGATGAAATCGCTAGCTTGTGGAATCGTCCGCTACCAGCGCAATTAAGGCACATGCACTACCAGGCTAGTCAGGCGCACGACACATGGGACTTTTTGCCTTCAATTCAAACCCCTACGCTGCTCATTCATGGAAGCGATGATGAGATTAACCCTTGCGCAAATAGCGAACTGATTGCGCGCCGCATTCCGGGCGCCTACCTGTACGTTTTGAAGGGTGCAAGGCATTGCTACTTCGAGGAGTTTCGCACTGTGGCGTCGCAAATGGTTTGTGACTTTCTCCTAGCGCACTCCATTGCTAGGTCGTGAGCGCGTGACATCGAAAAACGTCAAGAACCAATGGCTTTGAGGCTTGCATCTTACAAGCAAACTACTTAAACTTGCTTTTCGCAAGTTAAGAGAACTTTGCGAACGCTGTTTAACCCAATAGATAAATAGGAGACAAAAATGGACAAATTCGACAACGCAACTCACTCAACCTTGATGGTAGGCCGGCGTAAGCTGCTTGCCGGAGCATCAGCCCTCGGACTCTCGGGACTTGCAGTCCCTTTGCCCTCAATGGCTCAAGAAAAACCAAAAAAGGGGGGCACGCTTCGCATGGGGATGGCAGGTGGATCCGCATCCGATAGCCTCGACCCATTGGCCGAGGCTGACGCCATACCATTCATGATTGGGTACATGTTGTACAACAACTTGTTCGAAGTTGCGGACGATGGCAGCGTCCACGGCGAGTTGGTCGAATCTTGGGATGTCAAGCCGGGTGCGGCCGACTGGACACTCACATTACGTAAGGGCGTGACCTTTACTTCTGGGAAGCCCCTTGATGCGGACGATGTGATTTACTCGCTGAACCTGCACAGGGGCGAAACAAAGTCTGGTGCAAAGGTGCTTTTGGCCGATGTCACAGATATCAAAAAAATATCAGCTAGCCAGGTACAGATCCTAATGAAAAACGGGAATCTTGATTTGCCCTTTAACCTGTGTGCTCCAAGCATATTGATAGTACCCAATGGTTTCAAGGATTGGAAAAATCCAAATGGAACCGGTGCGTTTACCCTGGAAGATTTCAACCCGGGCGTGCGTGCCACCTTTAAGCGTAAACCAGGAGACTTCTGGAAGCCTAATCGTGGAAATTTTGACCGGGTCGAAGTGACTTATGTCAACGATCCAACCGCTCGTACAAATGCCCTCATATCAAACCAGGTAGATGTAATCAACCGCGTTCCCTCAAGATCAGCGGCCTTGCTTGGAAAAAATAAGAACCTTGTTATCTCTCGATCCTCCGGAACGGGGAACCGGTATGGCTTTGCAGCGCAGACCGACAAAGGGCTATTCTCAAACAAGGACCTCGTGCTTGCGATGAAATTTGGGATTGATCGCAAAAAGATTGTTGAAAACGTTTTTTCGGGTTACGCGTCTGTGGGCAATGACCACACGGTGGGTGCCAAGATGAAATTCTATGACAAGTCGCAATCGCTCACCTCTTATGACCCTGACAAAGCCGCCTTCTACTTCAAGAAGTCGGGAGTCTCCTCACCGATTGAATTGATGGTGTCCGATGGTGCGTTCAATGAATCGTTGGATTGCGGACAACTATATGCTGAATCCTTGTCAAAGGCAGGTATCAAGTTAGACCTAAAGCGCGTCTCTGGTGACGGATATTGGGACAACGTTTGGATGAAAGCGCCATTCTGTGCGACCTATTGGAACAACCTTCCCACGATTGACATACAACTGTCCCGCGCTTTTGCCAACGGCGCTGCCAACTCGTGGAATGAAACACGATTCGATAACGCCGACTTCAACAAACTTATGACAGCGGCACGTGTGGAGATGGATGAGAAGAAGCGAGCCCAAATGTACGCAGAATGCCAATCCATTGTTCGACTGGAGTCTGGGTTGGTTTGCTTTGCAGTGGCCGATTATCTGGATGCCGCTTCTACCAAATTAAAGGGATTGACTATCTCTGGACGCTACGACTTGGCGGATCTGCGGATACCGGAAAAGGGCTGGTTCGCATAGGGCTCACCAACGACTGAGCTAGTTTTAAAGTTGCGTGCACGAAGCTGCTGATGTGGCTTCTGTGCACAAGGGGCTGTAGTCAATAGCCCCTTTCTTTCTTATGCCAGCAGGGTTGAAAAGAACGTCTAACCGATTTGCGGCGAACACGTCAACATGGAGAAAAGGGTCACATGCAATTTGACTACATCATCGTTGGTGCAGGCTCCAGCGGATGCGTTTTAGCGAATCGGTTGAGCCGTGATCCCGGTGCACGTGTTTTGCTCATAGAAGCCGGACCGGAAGACACAGCTTGGTCATTAAAGATGCCTGCGGCGATGCTTTTAAACCTTAAAAAGACATCGGTCAATTGGGCATTTCAGGGCGAACCTGAACCGGAACTCAATGGCAGGCAAATGAAGCATGACCGCGGTAAAACTCTCGGCGGATCTTCCTCCATCAACGGAATGGTATACATCCGAGGGCACGCTCAGGATTTTGAAGGCTGGCGCCGGGCCGGGTGTGAGGGCTGGGGATACGCGGACGTGTTGCCCTATTTCAAGCGCATGGAAAGTTATGGCGGCGGCGACTCAGAATTCCGAGGCCGAGATGGCCCGATGTATGTCTCGAGGCCAATACCTGAGAACCCGCTGAACCTTGCATTCCTTCAAGCGGGTAAAGAGGCAGGTTACCCAAGTTCAGATGACCTCAATGGGTTCCGACAGGAAGGATTCGGTGTGTTCGACCGGTCGGTCTACAAAGGGGAACGATGGAGTACTGCGCGCGGATACCTAGCCCCCGTGCGTGCAAGGCCGAATCTTCGGATCCTCACCGGATGTTTGGTGCATCGGGTGCTGATCAGAGACGGGAACGCCATAGGTGTGGAATACAAGGACCCCAATGGTAATGTTGTTTCAGCCAGTGCGGCTAAGGAAGTCATTCTGTCGGCGGGGGCAATAGGTAGTCCACACCTTTTGATGCTTTCGGGTATTGGCCCTCGGGAGCACCTAAAGCAAATGGGCATTGGGATTGTCGCGGACCTTTCGGGCGTGGGGCAAAACCTTAATGATCATCCCGACTTTGTGATGAAGTTCAAATGTACAAGGCCGGTATCAATTTGGCCCCAGACCCGGCCTCTGGCAAGCACCCTTGCCGGAATTCAATGGTTTATGCGCAAAACCGGAATTTGTGCAACGAATCACTTCGACGTGGTCGCCTGTGTACGATCGCAATCGGGGGTCCAGTACCCCGATATTCAATTGACTCTGTCGCCAGTTGCGGTGGACTTTGATACCTGGGCTCCATTGCAGGAGCATGCGTTTCAAATCCATGTCGGCCTTATGCGAGCCTACAGCAGGGGTTGGGTAGCTTTGCGAAGCGCAGACCCGGCGGTGCCGCCGCGAATACAGGTCAATTACTTGAAGGACCCAAGAGACCGTGAAATACTTAGAAAAGGGGTTGAAATCGTTCGAGAGCTGGTCGCCCAGCCGGCATTTTCCGACCTGTGTGGAGCCGAAATATTTCCTGGTGCCGATGTCCGGTTAGCGCCTGATTTGAATAAGCAGTTCTCGGACTACACCGCTTCGCAATGGCACCTATCGGGTACAGCACGCATGGGAGCCGCAGACGATGAGGATGCAGTCGTTGATACAGAGGGAAGGGTGAGAGGCGTTAAAGGTCTTCGAGTCGTTGACGCGTCGATCATGCCCATGGTAACCAACGGGAATACCAATGCTCCGACCATCATGATGGCTGAGAAACTGAGCGACGCGATTCTTCGCATGCCTACGCTGCCCCCTATTGAGAAGCCAATCTGGGAAAACCCCTGCTTCGACAGAGAACAGCGCTAAGGTGGATCCCAACCTGCGTACTGGGCCTGGCACAACTGAGCAGTGCGACCAACGAAATGCAAATCACCAACATTGAAGCGATCTGGTTGCGAGTCCCCGCAATGGGGGACACCGCAGAGTGGGGAGACGATGCATTCATCGTCCGAATTCATACCGACAACGGGCTCATCGGAATTGGCGAGTCAGACAGTTGTCCTGCGGTTCTCAAAGCAATTATCGAGACCCCCTCATCTCATTCGACTTGCAAGGGCCTTCGGGAAATACTGTTGGGCGAAAATCCGCTGGACATCGAACGGTTGTGGCGCAAGATGTTCGAGCAGACTTCCTACATGGGCCGCCGTGGCGCTGTCATTCACGCCATAAGTGCCGTCGACATTGCACTTTGGGATATTGCAGGAAAACACTTTGGCGTACCGGTGTACCAGTTGCTTGGGGGCAAATTGCGTGACGACATTGAAGCTTATGGAACGTTCATACCAAGGGACGTTCCCTGCGAAAACTCTGAAGTAGCCGCGGGGATGGTTGATGCCGGCTTGAGGCTGCTAAAGCTGGGCGGAGGAAACTTTGGAATTGATCCGCAACATGACCACACTGTCATGCGCTATGTACGAGACAGCGTCGGGCCGGACGTAGAGTTGGCGGTGGACCTGGTCTATCGATGGAAAAACTTCCCCAATGCGAAAAAACAGGCAGAAAAGCTTTATGAATTTGATTTAGCCTGGATTGAAGAGCCTATTCCCGCAGATGATCACATCGGATTGCGCCGCCTTTCGCAGGCAATAAGCGTAAACGTATCCGGCGGAGAGTGTCTGGCGACTTTTGCAGAATTCGAAGAATTCGTTCAGGAGACGAGCCCAGACATCATCCAGCCCGACATTACGAGGTGCGGCGGAATCACTGAAATGAGGAGGATCTACCAGCTTGCAACGCGCCACAGTTGCCGGCTCGTCCCCCATGGCTTTAGCACGGGCATTCTGCTTGCAGCGACTTCGCAGTTCCTGGCAAGTGTTCCGAACGGTGAGCTGATTGAATATTCCAACAGTACGAGTCCACTTGCCACTGGGCTGGTTGCTAACCACCTGCCGCTTGTCAATGGAAGAGTTACGGTAAGCGATGCCCCAGGGTTGGGGTTAGTTCTGAATGAAGACTTTATATCGCGATATGGGGTAGAAATGAATTTTTCCGGCAGGATGTTAAACGGGTTTCGGTGACGGCAGTATGCAAAGACGAAACCTGATCGCAGCTTTATCCAGGAGGTTAGCGCGCGTGTAAACGCTCAGGGAAATGCTTGACAGACTCAACGGCTAACGCCGCATTGCGCTAGCTCCTATTGCAAACTGCTAGGCAACTCCGCCACCTAGAGATTCTTCATCGACAGAAGCTCAATAAACGATGAATAAACTTGCATTTTGCAAGTCATGTGTTAAGCTTGCAAAAAACAAGTTAAGACAACGCATCCATGGAGTACGACTTATGCAAAAGGTATTTTTGACAGGTATCACCGGCTACATAGGGCAGCACTGTGCTGCGGAACTATTGCGGCAAGGATATGAAGTTGTTGGAGCCATTCGTTCGCGCTCAAAGGCTGACGAGACGCGATC
>Ga0136644_10002731_pt1 | contig 13340 bp, 7 predicted proteins | sample C_130820_EF_Meta_FD_94780 | JGI IMG/M metagenome (GOLD analysis project Ga0136644, IMG submission 94780) | Freshwater microbial communities from Lake Croche, Canada to study carbon cycling - C_130820_EF_MetaG (v2) (version 2) | ecosystem: Environmental > Aquatic > Freshwater > Lake | place: Lake... | reverse complement strand
CGACAGCCTGGTGCGTTTCGTGAACTCGCTCAGCGCGGTCGCTCGCGCTTCGAGCCCGGCTTGCGCGCGCTAGCAAAGGCCGCCACGCCCTAGGATGCTCAGTCGCCCCGTGGACCGCTTTGTGCGAAGCATCGACACCGCCAAATTTTTTCTGCTGGTCGTGCTCGTGTTAGGGGGCTGCGCAGCCCCCCCGCTAGCCACGCCTCCCGTCGCCGCGAAGGCGCCGCCCGAACCCCCGCCGGGCGCTGCGCAACGTCGCACAAAACCAATCCCGGACCGCAGAATTGATCTCGAAGGGCACTGTCAACAAAGCGAGGAGGATGGTTTTCGCGAGGATGCGGTTCTGCGCATACGCAACGATATCGTGCAGGAATTGCGCTGGCGGCTCTGGGTGGGACACCGAGGCACCTGTCACTTTGAGCTAACCGACTTCCGTCAGACCCAAACGCACCCTGTCATCGAGCTCCGAACCCGGGATGGGGGTCTCTGCCGCCTGTTGGTATGGCAAGAGCCCGGTCGCGTCACACTCGCCCATGCAGACTGCTCGGGTCGTTGCACGCCGGGAATCGAAGCGTCGGCCTGGCCGGTCTCATTTGATTCGACGAACGGCGGCTGCAGCGCACGCTAACCGCGGTTGCGATGGCCTCCACCCAGGGGCTCGATCAATTTAGCGCGTTACGGGCCTTCACGATCGCCTGCGTTTGCGATTGGCCCTAGCCTTCTGGGTGACGGGAACGGCGTGCCCCGTCGCACCCCCTGGGCCCGGGCTGCGTGACCCGTCCCACCCCCAGTCCTGGGCTGCAGGCCCCTTCAAAACCTTCGGATCATCGTATTGCCGACCCTGAACCGTGAATTCGCGCTCCAAACGCAGCGTCTCCTGAATGGTTTCAGCCTCGCGGTTGGCGTTCTGGTGCTGTCTGGGGTGGCTTTGAGGGCGTGGTTAGACGCGCGCCAAGGCCTTGAATTGGCGAGCGAGATTCTCGCCAACCGCCTCGAGGCCCAGGTCGAAGCCCTGGTACACGAGGTCGACGCGATCGCCGCATCGGCTCTGCTGGAGGCCCAGCTGGAGTCCCCGTCAGGCCCGAACGGAGCGCCTTCGACAACCCTGGATGCCTGGTTTGCAGCGCTCAATCGGACACCCCATCGCCGCTATCGTTTGTTTGACCAGAGCGGCGCCAGCAGGTTGCCTAAAGGTCCAGCGGGAGAAATTCCCAGGCACGCCGTGCTGGAAGTGTTGCAAGGCGGCAAACCGATCCAGCTGTTGCTCGACCCGGGTCCCTTGGGTGCAACGCTCACGGTCTTACAGCCGATCTTCTCCAGGTCGGCAATGCGGCCAGTTGGCGTCTTCGCGGCTCAACTGAGCCCGCTACTGCCCCTGCACACCAACCCGGGCGCTTCGGCGCAGACGCCATTGAACACCCTAGCGGGCACGGACGAAGTCAATCTCGAGCTGCAGCCGACGACCCCAGCCTCTTGGGGTAGCGTGCGCGTGAGCCGGGCGATCAAACAACTCACAACCGCAAGCGGCGCTCCCGTCCGGGTCGGCATCGAGCGTTCAATCTTGCGCATCGCCCTGGCACCGCTCGGGGTGCTGACCGTTTTGGCATTTTGTCTACTGGCCCTGCAGGTACGCATCCGCAGCTGGGCGAATCAGGCCAGCGCCCGCATGACCGAGCGCCTCGACCAGTTATCGGATGTCTGCCTACGGATCGCGGCGGGCGAGCCCGTGCTGCCGGACCCCGACCCGACAACCGACGAAATCGGCATCCTGACGCGCGTTTTGCGTGCCGCCATGCAAGCGCAAGTCCAACTGACCGAACAATTGGAACCGGCGGCGATGGTCCTGCGTAATGTGCAAGAGGGCGTGGTGGTGACCGACGATGGTGGCCGCATTACCCAGGTCAACCCGGCGTTCCTGAGAATGACCGGCTGGCAAGCCGAGACGCTGATTGGTCAGCCGGGCGGAGTGATCTACCGCTCGAGCGATAACCGTCGACAGGCCGCAGAAATCGCCCAGGCGGTTCGCTGCACGGGACAGTGGCGGGGTGAAACAAAAATCCTTCGTGCTGACGATAGCAACCTGCCGGTACTGTTATCGATTGCCGCCGTTCACGATTCCACCGGCGTGCGACGCGGCAATGTGGCTCTGTTGGCGGATATCAGCGAGGCCCGCAAAACCTCCGACCGATTACGCAAAATGGCGCTCACCGACCCCCTCACGGGCTTGTCGAACCACGCCGGTTTCGAACCCGAGTTGCACGCCGCCTTGCTCGCGTGCGTCACCCATCCAAGCGGCGCAAACCAGGCACGCGTGGCCCTCGCCTTTATCGATCTGGACCGATTAAAGTTCCTCAACGACTTGTTTGGCCATCGCGTCGGCGACGAAGCGATTCGCTTGGTCGCGCGCCACCTCAAAGCCGCGATGCCGGCGGGGGCGATGGTTTCACGCCGCTCGGGCGACGAGTTTTTACTGTTTGTCCCCTTCAACGGTTCGCTCGAGCCGATTCGTAGTCTGTTCGAACATCTGCTGGACGATCTGATCCTCGAGGATCCGCAGTTGCCCGGGGGCCGGCTCACCCTGAGTCTTAGCCTGGGCGCCGCGATCTGCCCGGAACACGCGAGTACGACCGCCGATCTGATGGTCGCCGCCGACTCCGCCTTGCGCGAAGCCAAGGTACGCGGGCGCGGCCAGGTTGCCTGGTACGACATCAACATCGGTCGCCAACTGCAGGCCCGGCTACACCTGGAAAATCAGCTTCGAACTGCGCTCGAGCGCAACGACATCAGCGTTGCGTACCAGCCCGAGATCGATCTAAACAGCGGCCAGATATTGGGCTTTGAAGCCCTTGCGCGCTGGAAAAACGCACCGATGGGCGAGGTCTCACCCGCCGACTTCATCCCAGTCGCGGAAGACGCAAAACTGATTGACGAGGTATTCGACGCGGTTTTACAACGGGTTCTGGTCGATTTGCCGCGTATTGCCGAGCGCTTTCGCGACGCCCGCGTCGCCATCAATGTTTCACCGCGACAGTTGCGCGATGATCGCCTCGTACAACTCCTGACCAAACACCGGCTGAAGATGCCGAATTTGGGAGATCTGCTCGACCTCGAGATCACCGAAACCGACCTGGCCGGAGAGGAGAGCCGCATCTCGGCGCCCTTGCTGGCGCTTGCCGCCCTTGGCATGCGCATTGTGATCGACGATTTTGGCAAGGGTCACTCGTCGCTGGCACGCCTGACTTCACTACCGATTTCACGCCTGAAAATCGATCGTGGTTTTGTTGCTGGCCTTGAACACAGCTCGCAGGGCGCTATCGTGCGCGCCATTCTCGGCCTCGCCGAAGCCGCCGGGCTCGCGGTCACCGCCGAGGGGATCGAGCAAACCCGGCAACTCGACACCCTGCGAAACCTGGGTTGCTCGCGCGGCCAAGGCTGGCTGTTCTCCAGGGCGCTCCCGATCGAGGCCGCGCTGCGGTTGCCGCGCTGTCTCGACCTCGCCCGCTCCGGTCAAACGATCCCCCTCGGCCTCGCCCCCGCAACCGGGGCCTGCGCGGCCCCCCTTAAGGACTCCAAGCCATGCATCCTCGCAATCCCCTGCTGACGCCCTCGTCCCCTCTTTGGAATGCCCAATGGGCTGCCGGCCTCACTTGGTTCGAAGGGAGTCAAAAACTTGCTCAGCACAACTGGAGTGCTGTCCAACGTTGGGCGCATCAAACTGGGCAAATCGGACTCGAGACGCTCAACCGATCGTCCGCGGCATTCGCTGAACACGCGCTGGCAGCAGCGCCACGCGATCCAAGTCCGCCAAGCGTGGCCATCGCCGCCAGCACAAACCCCATCGGAGCCTTCAATCCGCTCGAATGGAGCCCGCAGTTTGTCCACTGGATGCGCACCGCGAACGACGCGTTCAACGTGTTTCGCGGGCAGGGCTCGTCAATTTCAAATTAGGCGCTGGCTGCCGATTCGCCCACGGGATCGGGGGCGAGATCCTCCACGCTCACACTTACCGTAATCGTGTGCGAACCTCCACCGCGAATGACACCCCGGATTGGCGCCAAATCGGCGTAGTCGCGGCCACGGGCGAGGGCGACATAGTCGTCACCCGGGGCACGCGAATTGGTCGGATCGAGCTCAAACCAGCCAGCCTGGGGACACCAAATCGACACCCAGGCATGTGAGGCGTCGGCACCAATGAGCCGCGCTTGCCCGGGCGCCGGGATGGTGAGTAGGTAGCCGCTAACGTAGCGCGCTGCGAGTCCAAGCGAACGCATACCAGCGATCATTACGTGGGCGAGATCTTGGCAAACGCCCCGACCCAATTGGAGGGCCCGAACAGCGGTGGTCTCGACGTCGGTCACGAGCGGTACGTAGCGGATCGTTCGGTGTACCCGCGACATCCAATCCAGGCTTGCCTCTCGCAAGGGCCGTCCCGGCACAAACGACTCCATCGCCAGCTTGCGCAAATCCGGGTGGGCAAACGCCAGCTCCGAGCCGCAGGTGTGCACGGCGGCCTCGAGCCACGGTGCACCCGCACGGTATTCCAGCAAGCCGGTGGCGTGCTCCCACGGCAGATCACTCAGGGCCGGCAGTTCTGGGCGTTTGATACTCAGGCTCGAACGGCTCGTCACGACGAACTCGCGGTGCGGCGCGTCAATTTCAATCCGTATTTCATTGACTCCCTGCGAGTCCCAGCGTTGGGTACGAAAGCGTGGCGCCGGATCAATCTCCAAGCTAAAACGATCGAGCCGCTGGCGCTCATCCTGTAGCGGTCGCAAACGCAACCAGTGGTGGGCGTGTTCGACCAGGTAGCCGTAGCGATACCGCGTCTCATGCACCACGCTTAGACGACGCACGACGGATCGCCTACGTACGGTAGTTGCGCGGACTGAGGCGCGCATGGGTGAACCACGCGATGCCGATACGATCCGACATCGCCCATACCGCAGTCCGGCAAGCCGCCAAGCGCGCGAGAAGCGACTGCGGGCGGCCCGTTTCGTCGAGCGCACACAGCGCCTCGAGCGGCCACTCTTCCACCCGTGGCACGAGGCCGGCCAACGCACTGGGGTCAACATCGGTAGCGGGCGCGGGCAGCCTCGCCAGGCGTCCGGCGAGGGTGCGCGCAACCCATGCGAGTGCGCGCGGATTGTCAACATCCAGCACGAGCGTGTCCAGTAAGGACGCCAAGCCAAAGCGGCGCTGATAGCGCGAGCGATAGGTAATACTGCTATCGAACGCGTCCAGCACAAACTCAAAGCCCGCCTCGTGTTCAAGGGCACCCGACTCGAGGGCAAACTCAAGGACCGTACTAAGGGTGGCCAAGCGCTCGATTTGGCGCCCAATCGAGAGCAGGCGCCAGCCATCGTCGCGTGTCATACGATCGGCCTGCGCGCCGGTAATGGCTGCTAACACGGTTTCAAGGTGCAACACCGCCCGCCGCAGCCCCCCGTTGCGCGCCCCTGCCCCACCCAGTGCCGCAATTTGATCGGCCTGGGCGCAATCCAGGGCAAATCGCTCGCCGGCATCGCAAATCATTCGCCAGTGTGCCGAGGAGAGCCGGTCGCGGAGTTCGCCCGCCGTGCGGCGCATGGCTGCAAGATCGTAGGCCAAAGACGTATGACCCTGCTCGTCACGCATCGCGACGATGAGCGCCTGCGCCATTTGATGAATTGACCAATCGCTTTGCCGCCAAGATTCGCTGGATGCGAGGGGCGCAGAATCGGCGGTCGCCTCAATGGGCGACTGCTCCATCGCGTTGGCGTCATTGACCAAGCCAAGCTCAGCAGCAAGCTGCGCCATGGTCCGACGCAACGCGATGGGGGGCGTCTCGACCGCGTCGCCCATCGATAAGCCAAGACGCACCAAACGCGCTGCCAACTCGGCGCGTTCGGTGTATCGCCCCAGCCAGAACAAATTTTCGCCAGCGCGACTGGCAACCGGGCGGCGCCAGCGATGAACGTCGTGTAATCCAATCTGGCCGGGCAGCATCGTACTGTGGTCGACTTCGCCGTCGGTCATCACCCAAACATCGGCGCTGCTACCGCCCAACTGCATCGCCACGCTATCGGACTCGTCACGGGCCAAGCGGGCCAATCCTCCCGGCATCAACTGCCAGGAGCCATCGCCGTCGGCCAGCGCAAAAACCCTCAGCATCGCCGCTCTGGGCACGATGCAGCCGGCCTCCCAGGTTGGCGTCATCGACAGAGGGATTGCGCGTTGCGCTGTCCACTCGACCCCTTCGCGAGCGAAGCGCTCGCTCCACTGGGCGAGCTCGCCCGCCGTCATTCGCGCCGCAGAAAGCGCCTCAGCCCTACGCTCTCGGTGCCCATACGAAATCGTCGGCTTAATCCAAGTCGACGCAAGATTGGGACCCAGATCCAGACGCGCCGCCTGTTCCCCGCACCACCAGGTGGGCGCCGAGGGCAAGGCCAATTCTTCGCCCAGCACGCGCTGCGCAAGGGCAGGCAAGAAACCTAAGAGCGCCGGTGATTCAACAAACCCCGAACCCGGTGCATTCGCCACCAACACTTGCCCCGCCCGCATGGCCTGCACCAGCCCAGGGACTCCAAGCGCCGAATCAGAACGTAACTCCAAGGGGTCGCACCACTCGTCGTCAATGCGCCGCACGATGACGTGGACGGGCTCTAAGCCCTTGAGGGTTTTTAGAAATACCCGATCGCCACGGATCGTCAGGTCGCCGCCTTCGACCAGCGTGATTCCGAGGTAGCGGGCAAGATAGGCGTGTTCAAACCAGGTGTCGTGCGCCGGCCCTGGCGTCAGCAAAACGACCCGCGAGTCCTCCCCCATCGGTGAGCGCTTGATCAAAGCGCGCATCAGCGCGCGGTAGGTGGCCGCCAATCGCTGTACCCCAAGGGCCTGAAACGCTTGCGGAAACTGACTCGCGACAATCACGCGGTTCTCGAGCAAATAGCCCAAACCGACCGGCGTCTGGGTGCGCTGCGCGAGCACCCACCAGCGCCCCTGAGGGTCACGCGCAAGGTCGAACGCAAGAATCGGAAGCCACTGCCCCCCTGGTGGGCGCAGGCCCTGCAGCGGACGCAACCAGCCTGGGTGTCCGGTTACCAGGGCCGCCGGTAGCAAACCCTCTCGCAAAAGACGCTGCGGACCATAGGCGTCGGCGATGATCGCCTCCGCAAGACGCGCACGCTGAAGAACTCCCGTTTCGATCTGCGCCCAGTCGGCGGCCGACAGCAGAAACGGGAACAGGTTCAGCGCCCACGGGCGCGGCCTTCCCGCCAGTTCGTCGTGCGTACTAAAGGTGACGTCGTCCTCGCGCAGGGCGCGGGCCACGCGTTCGGCACCGGCATCAAACGCCTCGGAATCAACCGCACCGGCGTTGGCAAAAAACTGCCCCCACGGTAGCCGCGTCTCGGCGTTCTGCAGCGGGCCCAGGGGGCCACTGAATCGACTGGCCCAATTTGCATCGGTGCCACTCTGCGTCATCTCATCCCAGTGGCCACTGGGAGGCGGCAGCAGCAGCGCATCCAGGGAACGGGGATCGCGGCTGGACGGATGGTTTCCGTCCGCCGGACAGACAGCCTCGGCAGGAAAATCAAATAGGCTCAACGCAGTCGATCAAACGGGGGCATGACGCAAGCGAAGTCTAGAGCACGTCAACAACCCGGGGGGGGATCAGAGCCGTCCGACCGATTGCCGCAGATCGAGCGTAACGGGGAAGGTTCGATCCTGGCGAGGCGTCACGGGGTGAGAACGTCCCGCGCTGTGCCCCATGCGCAAAAAGCGCGACAAACGTCGACTCTCGGCTTCATGCGAATTGACCGGAAACTGTTCGTAGCTGCGTCCACCCGGGTGGGCGACGTGATATTGGCCGCCACCCAAAGACCGACCATGCCAAGTGTCGAACAACTCGATGGTAAGCGGTGCGTGCACCCCAATCGTCGGGTGCAGGGCATTCGGCGGTTGCCACGCGCGATAGCGAATGCCAGCAACAAATTCGCCCGGTACCCCGGTTGGGCTGAGCGGCACCCCGTGGCCATTGACAACCAACAAATGCCGTCCATCGGTCATCCCGCGCACCCGTAACTCAACCCGCTCGACCGAAGAGTCCACGTAGCGGACTGTTGTACCCGCGCCGCTTTGCTCCCCGAGCACGTGCCAAGGCTCGAGCGCCATGCGTACCTCGAGCGCAACGCCGCGCGTATTGAGGTCCCCGATACGCGGAAAGCGAAACTCGAAATGGGGTGCGAACCAGGCTCGATCGAGCGCGAAGCCCGCTCGCTCGGTTTCGGTGAGCACATCCTCCAGATCCATCCAGACAAAAGTCGGCAATAAAAACCGATCGTGCAGCGCCGTGCCCCAGCGCACCAAAGGAGCCGTGTACGGCTGCGCCCAAAAGCGCGCGACCAAGGCGCGCAACAAGAGCTGCGCAACGATACTCATCTGCTCGTGGGGTGGCATCTCGAAAGCACGCATCTCGAGCAAACCGAGGCGACCCGAGGCGCCTTCCGGCGAAAATAACTTATCAATACAAAACTCAGCGCGATGTGTGTTGCCCGTGACATCGACGAGCAAATTACGCAGCAAACGATCGACGAGCCAGGGCGCTGGCACCTTGCCGTCGCCGGTCAACTGGCGCATTTGCGCAAAGGCAATTTCGAGTTCATGCAGTGCGTCATCGCGCGCTTCATCGACGCGCGGAGCCTGACTGGTCGGTCCAATAAATAGACCTGAAAAAAGATAGGACAGCGAGGGGTGGTTGTGCCAATAGGCGATCAGGCTCGCCAACAGGTCGGGGCGACGCAAAAACGGACTGTCAGCTGGCGTCGCGCCGCCCAGGGTGATGTGATTACCCCCGCCGGTACCGGTATGGCGGCCATCGAGCATGAATTTTTCGGCGGTGAGTTTGGTCTGGCGCGCCGATTCGTACAAAAACGTTGTTCTTTCGACAATCTCGGAGAAGTTGTGCGCCGGATGGACATTGACCTCAATCACCCCGGGGTCTGGGGTGACCTGAAGCGATTTCAGGCGACGGTCGGGCGGCGGTGGATAACCCTCCAGCACGATCTTTTGCCCCAACTCGGCGGCGGTCACCTCAATCGCCGACAGCAGTGCGAGGTAGTCCTCCAGATACGCCAAGGGCGGAAGAAAGACGTACAGGTGAGCGTCCCGAACTTCGACACAGAGCGCAGTACGGATCAAGCCCGCAGCCGATTCGAAGCGTGAAGGGGGCGTCAAGTCTGCCGGCGCAACGGCGCTCTCCGCTCGCGCCGGGTTCGCGTTGGCATGGGCACCCGCATGGGCACCCGCGTGGTCCGCGGCGGCCGACTGCCAACGTAACCGAGCGGGGCTCGGCAAGGCCCGCAATTCGGCCATCGGGTCACGCGCGTGGTCGGCGGGCCGATCGGTGCCGTTAACCCAAGGCAAGGAATCGAGCGGCAAGCGCCAACCAAGCGCAGAATCGCCAGGGATCAAGTAGAGCCGCTCATCCCGCACAAACCAGGCGCTGGTACGCCAAGCTCTCGAGTGCCCGTCGCTCAGATCGACGCCGGGTTCGTGGCTACTGGCCGCGAGCGGCAGGACCCAACCAACGACCCGACTCAGCCCCTGATCAAACACCCGGCGCAGGCGCTCGCGCTCCAATTCGTCTTCAAGGCGCGCATCGAAAGGGTCGACGTTGATCGGCAGCCGACGCTCGCGCCACAAATAATAGAAGGTGTCCTCATAGGCGGGCTTCAGCGTCGACTCCCCCAAGCCCAGATGGCGACACAATCGACGGATAAATTGCTCGGCCTGGGCGTCGGTCGCGGCACCTGGCAGACGTTCGTCTGCGAACAACTCGGGCGCATGCCAGCACGGCAGACCATCGGCCCGCCAAAATGCCGACAAGGCCCAGCGCGGCAGCTGCTCGCCGGGGTACCACTTCCCCTGGCCGAAATGTAAAAAGCCGCCCGGCGCCCAACGCTGCGCGAGCCTGCCCAGCAATTCAGTCGCCAGACCCCGTTTCGTTGGGCCCAAGGCTTCGGTGTTCCATTCGGCGCCTTCCCGATCGGTCGCGCTCACAAAAGTCGGCTCGCCGCCCATCGTCAAGCGCACATCACCCGCTTGGAGGGCGCGATCGACGTCACTGCCCAGAGTGAGGATCGTCTCCCATTGCGAGGGCGTGTAAGGCCGCGTAACACGCGGTGATTCGAACAAGCGCAGCAGCTGCATGCTGTGCTCGAAGCTCACCTCGCATTTCTCAACCGCGCCGGTAACTGGCGCCGCACCCGCCGGGCTGGGCGAGGCAGCAAGGGGAAGGTGTCCTTCGCCCGCCAACAGTCCGGAAGTCGGATCGAGGCCGACCCAGCCAGCACCGGGCAGGAACACCTCACACCAAGCGTGCAAGTCGGTGAAATCGCGATCGACGCCGCTTGGACCGTCAACCGCCTTCTGATCGGGCTCGAGCTGGATCAGATAGCCGGACACAAAACGCGCTGCCATCCCCAAGCGGCGCAAGGCTTGCACCAGCAACCAAGCCGAGTCCCGGCACGATCCCGAACCCAGTTCCAGGGTCTGCTCGGGACTCTGGACGCCCGGTTCGAGACGAATCAGGTAACGGATGTCTTGCTGCAGCTTGCGGTTGAGGTCAATCAAGAAATCAACCGTCCGACGCGCGGAGCGATCGACCCCGCTGAGCCAACGCACCAATCTGGGGCCAGCAGGCTCACACTCCAAGTAGGGCGCCAACTCGGTTCGCAGCGCATCCTCATAGACGAACGGCGCCTGCTCCGCTTGCGGCTCGAGAAAGAAGTCAAACGGGTTGAATACCGCCATTTCGACCACCAGATCAACGGTGACCGTGAATTCGGTGACCTTCTGCGGGAACACCAAGCGCGCCATCCAATTCGAAAACGGGTCCTGCTGCCAATTGACGAAATGCCCTTCGGGCTCAACGCGCAGGCTGTAGGACAAGACGCGCGCCTTGGCGTGCGGCGCAGGACGCAGGCGAACCACCTGGGGCGAAAGCGCGACCCGGCGGTCGTACTGGTAGTGCGTGCGATGGGTGAGTGCGACGTGAATACTCATCGATTCAATCCGTTGATTCCATTCGTTTTTAGAGGCACCACCGACACCGGGGCGCAAGCACGGCCGGGGTTAGCGTGTTACGTTAATTTCCTGACGAAAGCAATAGTCGCACCGACCATTGACCCGCACCGCACCGGTGCGGCGGTCGGTTTTTGATTGCAGCGCAGATTCTCCGGGAGTAGGATCGCGGCCGATCGAATCCAATAATGTTGATACATCGGGGTCAACCATGTCTGCTCACAATCAAGAAGAACACAGTCCAAAAAAATTAGGGCCGCTGATTTTGGGGGCGCTCGGTGTAGTTTTTGGCGACATTGGAACGTCGCCGCTTTATGCCCTCAAAGTCTCGATTGAGTCCTCGGGTGCCAAGAGCGGTAGCGAAATCGTCCAAGCGGTGTCTGGAATCCTGTCGCTCATCACCTGGGCCTTGATTTTAGTGGTCACCGTTAAATACGTTCTGATCATCATGCGCGCAGACAACCGTGGCGAAGGCGGCGTCTTCGCCCTGACGGCCCTCGTCGCCAAGGGAGTGGAAAATAACCCGACTGCGAAATGGGCTGCAATGATTGCGGGCGCGCTCGGCGCCGCCCTGTTTTTCGGTGACAGCATGATTACCCCGGCGATTTCGGTGCTGAGCGCAGTCGAGGGCCTTAAAGTGCTTTCGCCAGATCTCGAGCAATACATTTTGTATATTTCGCTGGGTTTGATTGCCGGGCTTTTCGCGATTGAAAAGTACGGCACTAGCAAAATCGGTAAAGTCTTCGGCCCCATCATGTTGATCTGGTTCCTCTCACTGGGAACCTTTGGGTGCATGGAGATTCTGCAGAACCCAAGCGTTTTGGCGGCACTCAATCCGATGGCAGGCGTTGGGTTTTTGATCGAACACCCTGGCGTTGCCGTTGCCATCATGGGCTCGGTCGTCCTCGCCGTGACCGGGGGCGAAGCGCTGTACGCCGACATGGGTCACTTCGGACTCAAACCAATCCGCAGCGCCTGGCTCATCATTGTGTTTCCGATGTTGCTCCTAAACTATTTTGGCCAAGGTGCGCTGCTGATCCGCGACCCTGCCGCACTCGACAACCCGTTCTATCGCCTGACCCCAGAAGCGCTCCTGGTACCGATGTTGTTCCTGGCTGCCGCTGCCACCATCATTGCTTCGCAGGCGGTGATCTCGGGCGCGTTCTCCATCGCCAGCCAGGCGGTTCAGCTTGGCTACATTCCTCGACTGCGGGTCAAGCACACCTCCGATGAAGAGATTGGCCAGGTTTATATTTCGAAGATCAATATCTTTTTGTTTCTTGGCGTCGTGGTCTTGATCCTAGGCTTTCGAAGCTCGGAAAGCTTGGCTTCAGCCTACGGTATTTCGGTGACGGGGGCCATGGCCGTCGACACGCTGCTCGCCGGTTACTACATGATCTTCATGCGCGGCTGGAATAAAGCGATCTTCCTGCCGCTGTTCGCCCTCTTGTTCGTGATCGACTGTGTTTTCCTAGGCACCAATTTGTTCAAATTCTTCGAGGGTGGCTGGCTGCCCATTGCGGTGGCGACGGTGATTTTGCTGGTCATGGTCTCTTGGGTGAGCGGGCGCGACCGCCTGCTGAAAGCCCGTTGGTCCGGAGCCATGCCGATTGCGGAGTTTCTCCAAAATATTCGCGCCACCCCCCCGCACCGAATCGACGGGACCGCGATTTTCATGGTTCCCCATCAAGGCATCGTGCCGCGGTCCTTGCTGCACAACCTGAAACACAACAAGGTGCTGCATGCAAGGGTGGTCCTGATGAGCCTCGAATCGGTGCACAACCCCTACCTCGAAGACGCGGAACGATTCGAGATGTCCCACCACGGCGAGGAGTTGCATTCGATTCATGTCCGCTACGGCTACATGGAAGACCCGAATGTCATGCGCGCGGTGGCCTTGCTGCGTGCCCGCGAATTTGCAAACCTGCACCTCGCGGACGTATCTTTCTTTGTCGGTAAGGAAAAAGTGATGGCGAAAGAGTCCTCAGGGATTCTTACCACCGGCTTTATCTTCATGCATCGAACGATGCAAAGCGCAACCGAGTTCTATCGCATCCCATTTGATCATGCGATTGAAATCGGTGGCCACGTCGAAATCTAAGCGCTCCGGAGCCCGGCGAATACCTTTCTAACCGGGCTCAAAGCTTCATTTCGACGCCAATACCCACACTGGTATAGCCGCTACGGGATGCCGTGGTGGCGTTGCCGTTGACGAGAAACGTCCTCGACACACTGTCGAGTGGAAATAGCTGGTTCGCGGAAAACCGAACCGCCAAGGT
>Ga0136644_10002730_pt1 | contig 13344 bp, 17 predicted proteins | sample C_130820_EF_Meta_FD_94780 | JGI IMG/M metagenome (GOLD analysis project Ga0136644, IMG submission 94780) | Freshwater microbial communities from Lake Croche, Canada to study carbon cycling - C_130820_EF_MetaG (v2) (version 2) | ecosystem: Environmental > Aquatic > Freshwater > Lake | place... | reverse complement strand
TTATATTTTTTATTATAAATTTTATTTTATTACCATAAGTACTATGAATACCTGTAACAATTATTTGTAATGATTAATTTTTCAAATATGATCCTAATTAATGACTATTCATATTTTCTATAATATTATTTGAATCATTAAAATTATTATTTATTAAATTTATTGCTTCATCATAAGAATATACTTTTTTATTATTAATTTTATTTACTTCATTATGAATATCTATTGTCCATCTTAATAAATTATCATCATTTGCTAATACTGTATCAGTTAATGGATATTTTTCTAAATGATGAGCATAATTTTCACTACATTTTGTACATGGTAATACTTTACCTAATGTTATAAAAAAATTTTTATAATCTTCTTTTTGTTCTGATGTTGGATTACTATAATAAGATTTTGCTATTTTATGTATAAATTTCCATCCCCATGGGCCCCATGTATTTGGTCCTTTCATTATTATAAATATAGATATTATTGTAATATTAATTTAATAATATCTTTTTTTAACATTTTATCCACATTTATATTAATATTTTTTCCTTGTAATATTTCTCCTAATTCTTTTTTTGTTTTCTTTGATAATGTTGATTCAGTAAATTCTTCTTTTTTAGTTGGTTTATTTTTCTTTGTTTTGGTTTCTGGTACAACTATTTCTTCTTTAATAAATGTATTCATTATATCAGTTTCAGTTATTATATTTTCAGTATCAATAATAACATTTTCAGTATCAGTTACCATATTTTCAGTAGCAGTTATTATATTTTCAGTATCAGTTACCCTATTTTCTAATTCATTTTTATCATCAACAAATAATAATAAATTATCATTATATTTTATTTTATTTAATTTTATTTCTAATTCAAATATATTTTTTATTATTAAATCATCATAATTAAATATTTTTTTATTATCTGATATTTGTATTATTGGTTCATACATACTATCATAATTAGCTAATATAATAGTTGATTGATATAATTCATAAATATCATTAGGATAATAAATATTTATTTCTTCATTTTTAAAATTTAATATTATTATATTAATATTTAATATTTTACATATCTTTTTTATTATATTTAATTCATTAATTTTATATTCTGATAATGCTTTTTTAAATTTTAATATTTCTTTAGTTTCATCATCATTTGAATATGTTATATAATCTAAATTTATAATTGTTAATAAACTACCATATAAACTCCCTTCTACATCATTATTATGATTGATTCCATAACGATAATAATTATTCATACATAATTCTTTAAACTTTTTAGGAAATGTATCACTATTATTGGTTATATGTTTTTTTGTTATAAATTCTTTATTTTCACTCACTAAATATTTAATTATTAAATCATATGTAATATCCATAATATTATTATTGTTAAATGTTTAAATAATACAATTTTTTTATGATTTAAAGTTATTTTATTATAAATAAATTATGGATATTGATAATCAATTTATACATTTATGTAGATTAGGAAATTTAGAAGAAGCAAAACAGTTATTAATAGAAAATTCTGATATTAATATTTCTGCTCAAAATAAATATGCATTTCTTGCTGCTTGTTCTAATGGTCATTTAGAAGTTGCTAAATGGTTACTGGATAAAAAATCAGATATTGATATTTCTGCTAATAATGATGATGCTTTTCTTTCTGCTTGTTATAATGGTCATTTAGAAGTTGCTAAATGGTTACTCATAAAAAAACCAAATATTGATATTTCTGCTTATAATGGATGCGCTTTTCGTACTGCTTGTTCTAAAGGTCATTTAGAAGTAGCCAAATGGTTATTGGAAAAAAAATCAGATATTAATGCTAAATATGCATTTATTTATTTTGAAGTAGCTAAATGGTTATTGGGAAAAAAACCAGATATTAATATTTCTGCTAATAATGAAGATGCTTTTCGTTCTGCTTGTTCTCATGGTCATTTAGAAGTAGCCAAATGGTTATTGGAGATTAAGCCAGATATTATTATTTCTGCTGAGGATGATTTTGCTTTTCGTTTTGCGTGTGGTAATGGTCATTTAGAAGTTGCTAAATGGTTATTAGAGATTAAGCCAAATATTGATATTTCTGTTTGGGATGAATATGCTTTTCGCGGGGCTTGTAGAAATGGTCATGTAGAAGTTGCAAAATGGTTATTGGATAAAAAACCAGATATTGATATTTATTTTGGTAATGAATATGCTTTTCGTTTTGCTTGTTCTAATGGTTATTTAGAAGTAGTCAAAAAGTTATTGGAGGATATTAAGCCAGATATTGATATTTCTGCTAAGGATTAATATGCATTTCGTTGGCTTGTAGTAATGGTCGTAATCGTTTTGCAAATTTAAGAGATTATGGTATTAAAGAAATGTAGTTCGTTATAGAAACAAAAAATTATGTCGGCGTTTACACCCTTGAAGATTTAAAATGCCGATTTTTACTCAACAAAAAAAATATTCAAGGTTTACCCGTTGCAGAGCATGTAAATTATGATTTTGTTAAGGCGTCAACCTTAACTGATTTATTGACTTTCTTTTGAACGACTTTTTTAACCTTTTCTTTTATTGGTTTTTCTACTTTTACATTTTCTTCCTTCTTCTCTCTACATAAATATTTAGGTCGTTCAATTCCATTAATTGCATTTTTAGCAATTCTATATATATTAGTGGCACCATTTACATCTCTATTCCATACATTAGAACAGTTCTTACAACTGATTAACCCATGGACTAAGATATCACCACTCTTATATGGTTTTGGATTTTCTCTTATTTGAAATTTTTCACATCTTCCTGTTTCTTCTTTACAAATTGAACACATACAACTTGTTCTAAATTCATCAACCAAATATGTTTTATAGTTATTTTGTCTAAACAACATTCTCATACCTTTTCCCTTAATTGCTTCTTTATATTTCATATGTTGTTTTTGTTCCCAATCGCCAAAAATTACTATTGTTTCTTCAGGTTTTCCAAATATTTTTCTAAAATTATTTATTAGTTTTTGTTCATTCTTTTTTCTATTCATATATCCATTTAATTTGAGTTTTCTGAATATGTATTTTTCATAAACCTTATATAATTTATTATTTATTTCACTTTTCTTTTTAATGTAGTCTTTGAAATCTTTTATTATTAGTGTTTTCCTATTTAATTTTGATAGTTCAGTTTCGTATTCTATAACTGTTTTTCCATCTATTTTTTCTTTCTTAAATTCTAAAATTATTTTAGCATACTTTTTAATTTTGCATTCTTTTCTTCTACTATCTTGTGTATATCTGAATTCATTTGCTTCTTTATTGTCATTATCAACACAATATAAAATATCAGATTTTCCTGGATCAATGCAAACAATCTTTTTATTTTTAATATTTGTATAATCAGACAGTTCATCAATATATTGTTCTGTATTTGAACCTACTTTAATATTAGGTATTCTTTTCCCAATCAAATCATTTCTTAACATTAAAATAGAACAACTAACCCCATCAGTTTCTATCATATGATGAAAAGTATATTTTGGTTTCTTAAAACATTGTTTTTCAGTTCTAAAAAAGAATTCCCATATTTTATTTTCGTATTTCTTCAAATTACCTTCTAATAAATAATCTGTCTTATTTCCTTGTTTTTGTGTAAAAAGTAAATGAACTAATGTAGTTGTATCTAATTTAATTGATTTCATTATAATATCATTTCTCATTGGAAAAACATTATAAATCATTACTTTATCTTTTTCTACTTCTTTCATCATTCTAATCATACAAGGTAAATAGTCTTGTGGATTACATTGTAAATCATAATATAAACTGTCTTTTTGATATTTATCTTTATTTGGTGTTATTATCTTCTTTATTTCTTTAATCCAATTATGATATTTTTCATCTGATTTATATTCTATAGTTGTTTCTAAAATATCAGTCTTAATTTTTCTTAATTGTCTGCAAAATTCATTAACTAATTCTTTTTGTTTTACTTCATCTTTATTTTCTTCTTTTATTTTAGTAATTGTTTCTTTCTTTTTCCAAACAATATTAACAAATCTTTCAATATACTCAACATAATGTAATTTAATATTATTTTCATACATTGTAATAATTCCAATTGTAAGATAATCCAAAACTGTATTAAGATGTGTATAATCTAAATCTGTGTCTTTAATTAATGGTTTATAATCAGAATTATAAAACTTTGTTAATTTATCTTTTAATTCCTTAATTTCTTTTTTTGGCGGTCTTCCTGATGCACTTTCATTACATAAAATTTTCATACAAGAATTAACAAATACTTTATCTATTTCTGGGAGTTTATTGTTCTTTTCAAAGTGATCTAATAAATAAAGTTTCATAAACATTAATGTGTTAATAACAATTTTATTGCATTTAATAACAGCATCTGTAATTTTAGGTAAATTAATATCTAGATTTTTTAGAACATGTTTAATTGGTATCTTAATACATTTGAAATAATCAATAGGTTTATCTGGCGGTTTAATCTTTTTTTCTTCTATATTACTCATAATAATATACTATATCTATATAACTTTAAATATATTTTAATTTCAAAAAATAAACGCTAAAAAATTGAATTAAATATTATTTATATTAATAATAAATTTATTCATGAATTTAAATAATATTAAAGTAAATAATGAACATATAACATCAGAACAAAATGATTTTTCATTAATAGGTGATGAAAAAGATATAGAAATATATTTTAAAAATATAGAAAAACAAATAATTAATAAAATAAAAAAATATAATCATGTAGTTGGATGTATAGCATGGTTAACAAATGAAAATATATTAGTTGAATTAGCAAAGAAAAAAAGCGTATTAATAATAGTTCAAGAAGAAGATTTTTTGAGACCTGATACAAATTTTGATGGAAATAATAAAAAATGGAAAAAAAAAATTTTTAAATTATATAATAAATTAAAAATAAATAAAGAAAATATATGGTTGGGTTGTGGAATAAGTTATTGCAGAACTGTTGATTCTGGTATAAGAAGATTAGGTAAAGTTAATGAAGGTAAATTACCTGCTTTTCCTAGAATGCATAATAAATTTATAATCTGTTATAATGATAAATATGATAACGAAATAAATGGTGAAATATTAACTGGCAGTTATAATTATACTGAAAACTCAAATAATAGTCTAGAAAATGTTGTATGTATAAAAGATAAAAAAATTGTTTCAAGATATTATCAACAATTTGCCGAAATAGCAATTATGAGTGTTTCATTAGATTGGAATGGTGAATGGAACCCTTCAAATAGTGAACTTCGGTATGGTTCATAATTCAAAAATATATTTCTTTGTTCTAATATCTTCTTTACTATCTTGTTTTATTCTATAATCATAACTATTTAATTTATATTTACTTTTTGTTAATTGTCTGATAATTGATAAATATGGTCTTTTTGCTTTTGTTGGTTCTGATGCTCCTATTATAGTTGAAAAACTATAATATTTTCTTATTTCTGGTATTAATTCTAATAGTTTATCTTGTTTTATTTTGTCATTATCAAGATTAAATAAAATAATACTATTTTCATTATCTAATTCTAAAATATTAATTATTTTATCTACTAATTCATCTTGTTCTTTTTTATATAGAATACTTTTTAATTTCATAATATTATATTATAATGTTATGAAATTTTTAAATAAAATTAATCTTTATAATTTTAAGGTTTCTTTTTATTTCTTCTAACTCTTCATATCTTTCAATCCATCTTTTCAGACTTCTTTCTGAACACTTAAATATTTCACAAGTTTTTGTATAATTGGTATCATTATCCAAATAATATTTAACTGCTGTTATTTTGTAATCTTCGCTTTTGTGTTTAGACATTTAATATATAATTATTTATATATTGAAAAATCGGCATTTTAAATCTTCAAGGGTGTAAAATGTAAAAGGTATAAATCTTCAAGGGTTTAAAAATATTTAAATCTATGTTCTTCTTCATCTGTAACATTCATATCAATCTGCATAAATATTCCAATACCTGTATAACTAATAATTTCTACTTTACCAATATTAAGGTTTTTTATTTTTTCTATCATTATTTTTTCATCTTTTTTAGATAATGAAGATATTTTATTATATTTTTCATCTCTAGATTTTTTCTTGAAATATAATAATTTTGGATCAGGATAAAATTCATCCATTTCTAATTTGAAATAAGGTAAAACTATTTCATCTATTAAATTTATTTTAGTATTATTATTCATAATTATACTTAATTAAATATATATTAATTCAATTTTTTATATAAGATAATTTATTTCCATAACTTGATTGTCCAAAACTAAATAATAATGGTTTAACTGGAAATGGTACAGAATAAAGATATGGATTTATAATTGTTATATTAAATTTAGCTTTAAAAGATCCATTTTCATACCATTCATCAAATGTTTGATTAAAATATTCATTATTATCTAATATACTAAAATTATCAGAATAAATTAATGTTTTGTTGGTAGATACTTTCCATGATATTTCGTCATCATTTATTTCTGCAATAACTATATTTTTTGTTTTTTTCATTTCATCATATAACCATTCATAAAATGATTTATCAACACTATAACAAAAATCTTTTATATATATATTTTGAATATTATTAATTGAACAATATGGAATTATTTCACTATTTATACCATATTCATCTTTCATCTGAAAAGGATAAAATATAACAAATCTATATGTTTTATTAGTCCCGGATATATTTGAATTAAAAGAAATATATGTAGAAAACATTTTATATATAGATGATTTATGAATATTTGATTCAATACATTTTTTAAAAAATGATATTATTTCATTTGCTTTTATTTCTTCGTTATTTCTCCAATGAATCATATAAATAATAATTAAAACTATTATTTATATTATTTTATTTATTATGACGGATATAAAAAAATATATTTGATTTATAATGTCTTTTTTTGTTGTGTTATATGATCTTAATAATAATAATATTTCATCTAATGAAAACCAACCGATATTTCCTATTTCATAATTATCTAATGAATAATATAAATTTTCTTCTTCTGAATATGCTATATAATATATATGTTTATAATTAATATTATTAGTTCCTGTAAATACTTCTTCAATACTATTTATTCTACTAAATACATTAAAATTATCTAAATTAGTTTCTTCAATAAATTCACGCACCGCACATTCATAATTATTTTCGGTTTTATTTCTTCTTCCTTTTGGAAATCCCCATTCAGGATAATCATATGTTGTTTGTAAATTATCTAATATATTATTATTTTTCAAATAATTAAATTTTGTTTTGGAATTTAGCATTTCTTTATTATATAATTTATTTTTTGCAGTTGCTTTCCATAAATTATCCCATAATTCTTCAAATGATTTTGTTTTTATTGATTCTAATTCATGTTTAGTCATTAATTCACAAATTGATTTTATTTCATTTGTTTCTAATTCATTATATCTACCTCTTATAAATTCAATATAAGATAAAGAATGTTTTCTTTGTATTAATAAAAATTTAATATTATTATTATGAAAATCAATTTTATTCAAATAATTTATATTTTTATAATTATATTCTTCAATATTCAAAAATTTATTATATAAATATAATTCTAATTTTTTTAAGGGAAAATTTTCTATTTTAAAACATATTACTCCACATGATATAATTGGTTCTTTACATATATTGGGTCGATGTCCTTGTTTCCCACAATTTATACAATAATTATTCATCTAGTTAAATATAACCCCTATTTTTTAAATAAAAATTTATAATAGTTAATTATATATTTTTATTTAATATTAATAATGTTTTTATTTTGTATTTTCATCAGAATCATTATATAATTGTATTGGTGAAACACATTCTATTGGTATTAATTCAGGTAATGAATCATTATCATTTGATTCATCATTATCATTTGATTCATCATTATCATTTGATTCATCATTATCATTATAATTATCATTATCATTTGATTCATCATTATCATTATCATTATCATTATCATTATCATTATCATTATCATTATCATTATCATTTGATTCATCATTATCATCATTATCATCATTATCATCATTATCATCATTATCATCATTATCATCATTATCATCATTATCATCCTTATCATCATTATCATCATTATCATCCGATTCTTCTAAATCATTTTTATACATATAATATTCATGTTGATTAAATGAAAATATTTCTAATTTACGATCAACATTTAATAATAGATACATTATATTAACTAAACTCACAACTAAATTAAGATCATATTCAATTATATTAACAATATATGTTCTAAATAAAACACCATTTAAAAATCCTAACATATATAAGAAAAATGACATTAAATAAATAATAAAATAATCTTTATATAAATTAAAATTTATTTTTTAATAATAAATATTTTAGTTTATACTTGATATATTTATTAGTATATTTATCTTTACTACCACCAGTTTGATTTTTAAAATCTTTTATATTTATAGTTAAAATATCATTAACAACATTAATTTTATCATTAAAAATACTTAATAATGATTCTAAAACTTCATCTGCATTCTGTGCTCTTTCAAAATGTTTTATTAATACTAGTGCTTGTAATTTTCCCAAATTATTTTTTAATTTACCAAAATTATTTTTAACATTATTACTATGATATTTATTTAATATATTATTTTTTTCAAATTTATTTATTTCATCATCACTTTCGAATAATTTATTAATTTGATTTAATTTATTAATATCTTTAATTTCTCTATCTAATTCTTCTTCACTAATTATATTTTTAATAGAATTAAATAATTCTTTATTTTTTATATCTAATTTTATTTCTATTTTATTTATAATATTATTTAATGTATTAATTTCCATTCTAATTAATATATATTATATTTTTTTTATTGGTGTTCATTTAGATACATATTTATTTAATTTTATTTAAAAAGTACTTTCTTTTGATGCTAAAGCATTATTTATTTTTAAATTATCAGTAGATTTAATTGGTTGATTTTTATTTATTTTAGTTGGAGTAGATAAATTATTTTTTATATCTACACTATTTAAATTTTGTTTCAATATTTGATTAACACTTGTTAATTTCATATTAAAAGCATTTAATAATTCGTTTATTAATTTAGAACTATCTTTTGTCTCAATTACAGTATTTACATTTCTTAATAAAATTAAACCTTGTAATTCTCCTAATAACATTTTAGTTTGGTTCCATTCATTTATACTTTCAGCTGAAATTTCATTTGATATTTGTTTTAAATCATCATCTGCTTTTAATGCATTATCTAATAAAATATGAATTTTATTATTACTTAATATACTATATTTTATTGGATCATCAAATTGTTTCATCTTTTCTAAAATAACAGTTTCCAAATTTAAAGGAAGTTCTAAAGTTTTAATAATTAGTTTAATATAATCATTAAAATTATTTATATTTTTATATTCAGGATTAATTGGTAAATTAGACATTATATATATTTATTTATATTTTAAATTTAAATATTTATTTTTATATTTTCTATATTTACTTTCATCATTTAATGGTGACTTAAAAAAATCTTGTTGGGAATCATTTGAAGTTTCTTCAGGTTGATTTAATTTATTTGTATTTCTTTGAAGATCATTTTCATTCATATTAACTACTTTAGTTGGTAAATTAAATCCTTCTTCCTCTTCAACACCACTATTTAAATTTTCTTTCAATATTTGATTAACAGATGTTAATTTCATATTGAAAGCATTTAATAATTCATTTATTAATATTGAACTATCTTTTGTTTCAATAACAGTATTTACATTTTTTAATAATATTAATCCTTGTAATTCACCTAATAATTGTTTAGTTTCATTCCATTGATTAATAACTTTTTCTGGTATTTTTTTTGATATTTCTTTTAACTCATTATCTGCTTTTAATGCTTGATCTAATAATATATGAATTTGATTATTACTTATAATACTATATTTAATTGGATCATTAAATTGTTTCATTCTTTCAATAATATTATTTTTTAAATCCTCTGGTAATTCTAAAGTTTTAATGATTAAATTAATATAATCATTAAAATTTTTAATATTTTTATATTCAGGATTAATAGGTAAATTTGACATTATATATAATTATCTACATATTTAATTATTTAATTTTAATTTATTATATTTATTTTTATATTTTAAATATTTTTCTAAAATAGATGAATTGCTTCTAGGTTTTAAATTTTTACGGGCATTTTGTATTTCTTCTTCAGAAAATGGTGATAAAGATCTTGGGTTTGGTTTAGTTTGTGATTCTGGTATTGGTTTTAAGTTGGATTTTGCACCAAGTATATTTTGTAATGAAAATGGTGATGATGATCGTGATTCAGTATTAGATTCTGTTTTCCTTAAATTATTACGTCCTTGTGAAATTTGTGATAAAAATGGTGATTTTGAACGATTAGATGGTGAATTAGGAGGTGTATTATATGATGAATTAGGAGGTGTATTATATGATGAATTAGGAGGTGTATTATATGATGAATTAGATGAATTAGATGAATTAGATGAATTAGATGGTTCTAATAGTGTTGGTTTTGTAATTAAATTTTCTACTAATATTGAATTAACTGCTGTTAATTTCATATTAAATGCTTCTAAAATATTTTTAATTAAATCACTATTATCATCTTTAACTAGTGCAACTTGAGTACTTTTTAATAATATTAAACCTTGTAATTCGCCTAATAATTGTTTTGTTGTTTCCCATTGACTTTTTACAGATTCAGGTATCTGTAAATCTAATTGATTTAATTTTTTATCTTCTTCTAATGCATTTCTTAATAAACTACGAATATTATCATTCATTACTAAACTTAATTGATTATTAGTTGTTAATTTTGTCATATTTTCTTTAATTTTATTTGCTAATTGATTAGGTATTCCCAATGCTTCAATCATTAATTCGATAAATTCATAAAAATTAGTTGCATTATTAAATGGTGGATTAATTTTTAAATTTTGCATTATATATTATATCTTATATAAATTTTTTAATTTTAAATATTTAATTTTATATTTCATATATTTATTATGATATACTAAATATTTATTTAATGTAGATGGACTATATGATAATCCTTTAAAATCAGTTTTATGTAATACATTTTGTGTATTTTTATTTGCTACTAAAAATGATTTTGATTTGTTATTTATATCTTCTATATATTTGATAATATCAGATGCTTTATATTTATCTTCATTTCTACTACAATCTTTATATTTAAGTTCTACTTTTCCTCTTAATTCTCTTAATTTTATTAATAATTCTTTAGCAGCTTTGTTTTCACCTACGGTCGAAAAATCTTTCAATTCATATATTTTATCTATTTCATTTTTAATTTGTGCATTATATTCTGCTAATATTTGACATCCTGTCTTTTTTATTTTTAATTTATTTTGTTTGTTTATTTCTTTAATTTTATCTTTTTTAGATGATATTTTTTTTGATTCTTCTTTAATTGGTTCTTCTTTAATTGGTTCTTCTTTAATTGGTTCTTCTTTAATTGGTTCTTCTTTAATTGGTTTTATTTTTTTAGGTGTTATTTTTTTAGGTGTTATTTTTTTAGGTGTTATTTTTTTTGATATTACGTCATTAGAAATATTAATTTCTTCTTCCATAGGTTCTATATTTTGAGTAGTATTTGTAATATTTTCTTTTAATAAAGTATTAATTATTTTTAATTTAGAATTTAAACTATTAATAACATCATCTATTATTTTTTGTTTATTATTAGTTAATATACTAATATTAATACTTCTTAATAATATTAAACCTTGTAATTCACCAAATAATTTTTTAGTTTCTTCAAAACTTATTTTATTATCATTTGATATTAATTTATTTAATTCTGCTAATTGTTTATCAAATTTGATTAAATTATTTAATTTTTCTTTTATTATTAAATTAGACACTATTTCATATTTAGTACTATCATTAAATTGTGAAAAGCTTTCTTTAATTGTATCAACCATATTTTTAGTAATTTCTAAAGATGATAGAATTAAAGTAATATATTCTTCAAAATTATTAATATTATTTAATAATTTATTATTGAATTTTAAATTACTCATTATAAATACTTACATTAAACTTTCTTTTAATTTTATATATTTTAATTTATATTTTAAATATTTTGATTTTGTTTTTTGTTGAGTTACTTTGGCAGAGTGCGGTGATTTAATATTATCTGCTAATATTTCATTTACAACCTTTAATTTTTTATTAAAAGCTTCTAATAATTTTTTTACTAATTCATCTGTATTACCTGTTGATTTAGCTTGATCAATACTTTTTATTATAATTAATCCTTGTAATTCACCTAGTAAATCTTTTGTAGTTTTCCAAGCAGCAATACCATTTAATTCACTATCTAATTTTTCTAATTCTTGATCTGCTTTTAATGATTCAGATAATAATGTTTGTAAATTTGGATTATTAAAAATTTCATATTTTTGATTAGTATTAAATTCTTTTAATTTATCAGCAACGATTGATCTATCTGCACCTTTAATTCCTAAAGAATCTAAAATAGCAGTAATATAATCAGTAAATTTTGAAACAGATTTACCATTTAAGGTTATGTTATTTTCAAAAGTTAATTTATCTACCTTTTGTGAAGTAACTTTTTTTTGAGACATTATATATTATAAGATATATTTTAAATATTTTTTTTATATAATTATATTATTTACTAAATTTAATTTTTTATTTATTAATGATATTAATTCATTCATATCTTCTTCATTATTTACTGTTATATTATTATTAATTATTTCTTTTTGTTCATTATTATTTATATAATATACTTTTGGATATTCTTTTATAATAGATATAAAATTTACAGTATCTGTATAATTACTTTTAATAAAATTATTTAATATAATTATAAAATTTTTTTTTATAAAATCTGGATTAAATTTAAAATAATTATAAATTATATTCTTTTCCATAAAAAAATCCCAAATATCATTATTATAACTACCTCTTCTACACAATCCAAATTCTTTTATAAATATTTTATGTTTATCGCATTTCATTTTATATTTGATATTTTTTTCATAAAATATTAATGGATCATTCATATCATACCATGGTACTAAATATAATCTTTTTGTATTTATTGTATCATAATTACTTAAATAATCAAATATTATATCTTGATTCATTATTATTTTTCTAATATTAAAATAATAATTTTTTTTATTATGTTTATTAAATTTATTAAAATTTAATTTAGTAAATAATATTTTTAAT
>Ga0136644_10002724_pt1 | contig 13361 bp, 10 predicted proteins | sample C_130820_EF_Meta_FD_94780 | JGI IMG/M metagenome (GOLD analysis project Ga0136644, IMG submission 94780) | Freshwater microbial communities from Lake Croche, Canada to study carbon cycling - C_130820_EF_MetaG (v2) (version 2) | ecosystem: Environmental > Aquatic > Freshwater > Lake | place... | reverse complement strand
GGGCGCTCCTTGTCGATGATGCGCTCGACCACCTGCCAGGTGATCGGCTCGATGTAGGTGACATCGGCCGTGCTCGGGTCGGTCATGATCGTGGCCGGATTGCTGTTGACCAGGATCACCCGAAAGCCTTCCTCGCGCAGCGCCTTGCAGGCCTGAGCACCGGAGTAATCGAACTCGCAGGCCTGCCCGATGACGATCGGGCCGGCGCCGATGATGAGAATGCTGGAAATATCGGTACGGCGCGGCATGTTATGCAGTCTCCATCAGGCCGATGAAACGGTCGAAGAGGTAGCCGATGTCGTGCGGACCGGGGCTTGCCTCGGGATGCCCCTGAAAGCAGAAGGCCGGCCGATCGGTGCGCGCCAGGCCCTGGATCGACTGATCGAAGAGCGAGACATGGGTGATGCGCAGATTGGCCGGCAGGCTGGCCGGGTCGACCGCAAAACCGTGATTCTGGCTGGTGATCAGGACCTGACCGGTATCCAGGTCTTTCACCGGATGATTGGCGCCGTGATGGCCGAACTTCATCTTGTGGGTGCGAGCGCCCGAGGCCAGACCCATGATCTGATGGCCGAGGCAGATGCCGAAAGTGGGCACACCACGGTCGATGAGTTCGCGGGCGGCTGCAATCGCATAGTCGCAGGGCTCGGGGTCGCCCGGGCCGTTGGACAGAAACACCCCATCCGGCTTGAGCGCCATGACATCGTGCGCCGAGGTCTGGGCCGGCACGACGGTCAGGTCGCAGCCCCGATCGGCCAGCATCCGCAGGATATTGCGCTTGACGCCGAAATCGAAGGCCACTACCCGGCGGGCGGGTCGGCCATCGGCCAGGGTGTCCTTGATTGAACCACCCTCGAGTCGCCATGAGCCCTCGCGCCAGGGGTAGGGGCTCTCGACACTGACCACGCGGGCGAGATCCATGCCGGCCAGGCCGGGAAAGCCGCGCGCAGCCATCACCGCTGCCGCTTCGTCGAGGGCCTCGCCCGGCTGGGCGCCAGCCACCAGACAGCCGCCCTGCGCACCCCCCTCGCGCAGGATCCGGGTCAGGCGACGAGTGTCGATGCCGGCGATGGCCGGGATGCCCTGGCCCTGCAGATAGGCCGGCAGGGTCATGGTGCTGCGAAAGTTGGAATGAAGCGGCGCAAGATCCTTGATGACCAGACCGGCCGCATGAATGCGGGTTGACTCGGCATCGTCGGGATTGACGCCGCAGTTGCCGATATGCGGATAGGTCAGCGTGACGATCTGGCGGCAATAGCTCGGGTCGGTGAGGATTTCCTGATAGCCGGTGAGCGCAGTATTGAAGACCACTTCACCGACGGTCTGTGTTGGGGCACCGACCGAATGGCCGCGAAACACCGTGCCGTCAGCAAGCGCGAGGACGGCGGGAGGCAGATGGGGCAGCAAGGACAGCTCCTGGGCTTGGACGCCCTCCCCTGCTGATGGGCCACGGTGAGCCCATGCTGAGCAGGTGCCCGAAAAATACGGACACTGACCTGGGGCGCTGTGCTGGATCGAAGGAGGGCTAAACCTGCGGATTTTAGCATGCGCTCGCGTGCGAACCCTTCATGCAAGCCTGACCGATCTGCTGCGACGCTGCCAAGGCCATCCAGCGCACACGGTGCACACGATGTTCAGCTCGAGGCGCCGGGCCCCCGGGTAGTGAGCAGGGTCTCGCCCGCGGGTACAGGCATTGCGACCAGCGGATCGCTCTGGGTGAGCGCAGCCGTGCCGACATCGGTCGACAACTCCTGCTTGGGTGCGAAGCGGACCTCCAGATTCGCGTATCCGAGCGGACGCACCAGCAGCGCAAGCGTATTGAAGGCAGACCGTTCGACCTGCGCCCGATAGCGCTCAGCCAGGCCCTGCGCCTGCGCCAGGGCATGGGCTCGCGCCGCGCCGATCAGCTGGTTCTTGTCGTCTTCCGAAAAACGCCCGTCGAAGAAGCCCTGCACCAGATCCGGCAGCAACCAGGGCAGCAGCCTCGATCGCTGCTCGTCGTAGAAGGCCAGATCCTTGATCGACACCTCGACCTTGCAGGGCGGCAGTGAAATCCGCGCAAGCGCCGGCGGCTGCGGTGAACCGGTGCGCGGGCCGACATCCGCAGTCGGGGTGATGGTGTCGATGCGGAACTGCTCGCTCTTGAGGTCGAAGCGAAAATCCATCTCGAACTCGAAGACCATCGCGAGCTTTTTCCGGGTGAAGGCCCAGGACAGGTATTTACGCCCGAACTCGCCGAAGGTGTGATCGCTGTGGGTGATCAGATCCTTGCTCACCGCCTTGAAGACCGACAGTTCGCCGATGGCGCGCAACTCATCGATCGAGCTTCTGACCACCAGTTCGCGCGGTGCGGCAGCGCGACGGCGCGCCTGCCAGAGCCAGCCGCCACCGAATCCGATCAGCAGGAAAACGATCAGTCCGAAAACTTGGGAAAGGTCCATGGATTGTCCGGTTGAAAGTTGGCGGGCAATGTTCGGCGGGCAAAGTGCGGCGAGGGTCGTCAGAGTCGCTCGGTTTCGCCGGAGCGCGGCTGCCAGGTCATGAGCCGGCGCTCGACCAGGCCCACCAGTGCATCGAGCAGCAGCGCAAAGACGGTGAGCACCAGGATGCCGGCAAAGACGCTGTTGATGTCAAAGGTGCCTTCAGCCTGGAGGATGAGATAGCCGACGCCCTTGGCTGAGCCGAGGTATTCGCCCACCACCGCGCCGACGAAGGCCAGGCCCACCGCGGTATGCAGACTCGAGAAGACCCAGCTCATGGCACTGGGAAGATAGACATGGCGAAGCAGATCGCGACGGCTGGCACCGAGCATGCGAGCACTCGCCAGGACATTGGGGCTGACCTCGCGCACACCCTGGTAGACATTGAAGAACACGATGAAAAACACCAGGGTCACGCCGAGCGCCACCTTGCTCCAGACGCCGAGCCCGAACCACACCGAAAAGATCGGCGCGAGGATGACCCGGGGCATCGAATTGAGCGCCTTGACATAAGGGTCGAAGATGGCCGAGGCGGTGGGCGAAAGCGCCAGCCACATGCCGCAGGCCAGCCCCGCCACCGTGCCGATCGCAAAGGCCATCAGCGTCTCGAAGAGCGTGTAGCCGAGATGCACGAAAATCTCGCCGCTGCTGAACCAGTTGAAAATCTGCGCGAGCACCTTGAGCGGCTCGCCAAAAAAGAAGGCCGCGCGATTGGGATCGTTGAAGTAGAGCGGCGGCAGCAGCGTGGGACTGGTGAGCACATGCCAGGCAAGGAACAGCGCGAGCAGCAGCAAGGCCTGGATCAGGCGCAGCGTCGTGGTGGAGAGGCGGTTGGACATCGGATCAGGGGAGTCTAAGCATCAGGGGCATCAACCGGCGAGCTGCTGCTGCGCATAGCCGCGCAGCACCTCTTCTTTCAGGACCGCCCAGATGTCGGCATGCAGCCTGGCAAAGCGCGGCAGCGACCGGATCTCGGCGACATCGCGCGGGCGCGGCAGGTCGATGACAAATTCGCCGATCGGATGACTTGCCGGACCGGCCGACATGACCACCACGCGATCCGACAGGGCGATCGCTTCGTCGAGATCGTGGGTGATGAAGAGCACTGCCTTGCGGCGCGCGGCCCACAGCTCGAGCAGCTCGTTTTCCATGAGCTGGCGGGTCTGGATGTCGAGCGCCGAAAAAGGCTCGTCCATCAGCACGATATCCGGATCGAGGATCAGGGTCTGCGCGAGCGCCGTGCGCTTGCGCATGCCGCCCGACAGCTGATGCGGAAACCGGTCGCCGAATCCGCCCAAGCCCACGCGCCGCAACCAGTCGGCTGCCTGCTCACGGGCCTCGGGGGTGGGAACGCCGCGAAACTCGAGCCCTGCGCAGACATTGTCGAGCGCGCTTCGCCAGGGCATCAGCGACTCGGTCTGGAACATGTAGCCGGCACGACGGTTCAAACCAACCAGGGGCTCACCGAACACCCTGACCGAGCCCAGGGAGGGCTCAAGCAGGCCCGCCGCCACATTGAGCAGGGTGGACTTGCCGCAGCCGGTCGGCCCGACCACCGACACGAACTCGCCGGCACCGACCCTGAGGGTGACGTCGGCCACCGCGGTATAGCGGCCCTGCGGCGAGTCGCGCGAAATAAAGGTGCAGGCGACGTCGACAAGATCGAGGGCGGCAGTCTCACTCATGGGCGGGGCGCTGTTGCTCGACTCAGCGAGTCATTCAGCGGGTAATGGCCTGGGCTTTCCTGACGAAGTCGTTGGTATAGGTGCGCGTCAGGTCGATCTGCTCGGGACGGATCTTGTCGTTGAAGCTGGCCAGCGCGGCCAGGCTGATCTTGACGCTGGCATCGCTGATCAGGCCGTCGGGCGAAATCGCATCGCGCACCGCATTGAAGGACGCGAGATAGAGCGCCCGGTCGCCAAGCAGATAGCCATCAGGCACGGTGTTGATGATGTCGCTCGGGCCGGCGGTCTGCAGCCACTTCAGCGCCCTGACCATCGCATTGGTGAGCGCCTGCACGGTCTTGGGATTTTTGGCGATGAACTCTTCGGGGGCATAGAGGCTGGCGGCCGGCATCGGACCGCCAAAGAGCTGCTGCGTACCCTTGAGCGTGCGGGTGTCGGCAATGATCTTCACATCGCCCCTTTGTTCGAGCATGGTCATGACCGGATCGACATTCGAGATCGCATCGATCTGACCGCTGCGCAGCGCGGCCAGCGCACCCGAGGCGGTTCCGACGCCGACGAAGGACACATCAGAAGGCTTCAGACCGCCTTTGGCCAGCACATAGTTGGCCACCATATTGGTGGACGAGCCTGGCGCCGAAACGCCGATCTTCATGCCCTTGAGGTCGGCCGGACTGCGATAGGCGCCGGCCTTGGTGGTCGCAATGCCGACCGCGATAGCAGGGGCCCGCCCCTGCAGCACGAAGGCACGGAAATACTGCTTGCTCGCCTGCAGGTTGATGGTGTGCTCGAAGGCACCCGAGACCACATCGGCCGAGCCGCCGACCACCGCCCGCAGCGACTGCGAGCCGCCGGCAAAATCGACGATCTCGACATTCAGGCCTTCATCCTTGAAGTAACCCTTCTGCTCGGCAATGGTGAGCGGCAGGTAATAGATCGAGGCCTTGCCGCCGACTGCGATCGTGACCTTGGGCTTTTCGAGCGACTGTGCCGCCACATCGCCGGTGCCGGCGCCGAAGGCGAAGGCGAGCATGGCAAAGAGTGCGGCGACGTGATGGCGGCGATTCATGGTGTCTCCTCGACGTGAGCGGGTCGCGGCAGATTACCGCATCGGGCTGCGGTGGGTCTCGCCGGCAACCCCGACCGGGATCAGGCACCCAGCAGGAAAATCCAGACGGTCACCACAACGCCCGCCGTCCAGACCAGCGATCGGATCGCCGGTTTGTTGCCGACATAGAGCGCGATGTAGACCGCCCGCAGCACCAGCCAGGCAATCGCCAGCATGTCGAGCCGGCCCTGAGCTGCGCCCATCTGATGCGCAACGATCACCGCTGCCGCGAAGAACGGGAGCGCCTCGAAGGTGTTGTTCATGGCCGCCACCGCACGGGCGCGATGGCCGCCGAGTTTGGTCTCCCAGTCGCGCGGATTGGCATTGTCGTAATCACGGCGACCGCCTTTGGCGATGCCTGCACACACCGACGGCAAAAAGAAGGAAATCAGCAGAATCCAGTAGGCAAGGGTGATTTTCATGATGAGACCAATAAGGGAAAAGGTTGATCAGAGGTCATTGCAAAGAGGCAGACGCCACAAGGTATTGCCAGGCACACCAAGCGTCAGCAGGCATCGCGAGACACACCCACAAGACCGGCTCACTCAACGCTGCGCCGATCACGCAGGGCCTGCGCGACGGTGGCGGCATCGACATATTCAAGCTCACCGCCCATTGGCACGCCGCGCGCCAGGCGCGACACCGTCAGACCGCGGGCGCGCAGCATCTCGCCGAGGTAATGGGCGGTGGCTTCGCCTTCGCGGGTGAAATTGGTGGCGAGGATGACCTCGGCGACGAGGCCGTCGGTGGCCCGCGCCAGCAGCCGATCGAAATGGATTTCGTTGGGACCGATGCCATCAAGCGGCGACAGGCGCCCCATGAGAACGAAATACAGGCCATTGAAGGCCAGCGTCTGCTCGAGGGTGAGCTGATCGGCCGGAGTCTCGACCACGCACAGCTGGGTTGGGTCGCGACGCGACGAGGCGCAGGTCTCGCAAAGGTCGGTATCGCTGAAGGTATTGCAGCGCTGGCAATGGCGGATGCTGGCTGCGGCCGATGTGAGGGCCTGCGCGATCGCGCCGGCCGCCTCCGGATCGTTTTGCAGCAGGTGATGCACATAGCGCTGCGCGGTGCGGGGCCCCACGCCGGGCAAGCGGCGAAATGCGGCGATCAGCGCATCGAGTGCGGCAGGCTGATGCGCGGCCAAGGCGATCGGCTCAGAACGGCAGCTTGAAGCCGGGCGGCAGGGGCAAGCCCTGCGTGACCGATCCCATGCGCTCGGAGGCGGTCTGCTCGGCGCGGCGCAGGGTGTCGTTGAAGGCCGCCACGACCAGATCCTCGAGCATGTCCTTGTCTTCACCCATCAGGCTGGGGTCGATCGAGACCCGCTTGACCTCGTTGCGGCAGGTCATGACGACCTTGACCAGACCGGCGCCGGACTGGCCTTCGACCTCGACGCCGGAGAGCTGCTCCTGGGCCTTCTTGAGGTTGTCCTGCATCTGCTGGGCCTGCTTCATGAGGCCGGCAAGCTGGTTCTTCATCATGGTGTGGGATCTCCGGTGGGTCGAAGCGGCTGGATCGATTCGGGCAGGATCGTACCGTCGAATGAGGTGAGCAGGGTCTGAACGAAGGTGTCGCCTTCAATGGTGGCGTGGGCCTGGGCATTGGCCTGCGCCTGTTCGCGGTTGCGCACGGCGGCCACCGTGGTGCCGCGCACCGTGCCGACATCGACCGCCACTTTCATCGGTCGGCCGAAATGCTGGGCCAGGCGCTCGCGAACCTTGCCCAGCAGCGCCGGTTCGGCCAGCGGCTTGACCGGCACGCGCAGCGAGAAGGTGTCGGTGGCCGCATCAAAGCCGAGCAGTTCGCTTTGCTGCATGAACTGGCCGACCAGGCCGGCACGACCCTGCAGGCCGGCGGTGACTGCGGCGGCCAGCGAGGTCCAGTCGCCATCGAAGGGGGTTGTTGCGGCGGCGGACGATTCAGGCGCGCCGGAAGCTGGCCTTGCAGGGGCGCGCGAGGCGACACTTGATGCAAGGCCTGCAGCAAGACTTTGCACGGCAGGCCCCCTGGCCTGCGGAGCCGCAGCAGTCGGTGGCGCAGCAGTCGGTGGCGCAGCAGTCGGTGGCGCAGCAGTCGGTGGCGCAGCAGTCGGTGGCGCAGCAGTCGGCGCCGCTGGCCGTGTGAGCGCCGGCTGCGGCGCGGCGGCGCCTGCCGACTCGGGCCGAAACGCGAGCAGACGCAACAGCACCATCGAAAAGCCGGCATGGGCATCGGGGGCGAGCGGCAGGTCGCGCGCACCATGAATCGCAATCTGGTACCAGACCTGAAGTTCGAGCGCATCGATTCGCGACGCCCAGCCGAGAGCCACTGAGCCATCCTCGTCATCGGCGGTGATTGCGCCGACCTGGGCCAGCGCAATGCGTTGCAGCAGCGCCGCGAAATCGAGCAGCGCCCGCTCAAAGGGCGCATTGCCCGACAGCATGTCATCGGCCAGTTCGACCAGCGCCCGACCGTCGGCGGCAACCAGCGCCTCAAGGAGCCGCTCGAGGTCGCGGCGATCGACCACGCCGAGCATCTCTCGCACCGCGCTGTCTTCGATCCGACCACCACCATGGGCAATCGCCTGATCGAGCAGCGACAGGGCATCGCGCATGCTGCCAGCAGCCGCGCGTCCGATCTGGGCAAGCGCGGCCGGCTCGAAGGGCACCGACTCGGCCTCGAGCACGGTGGCCAGATGCCGCGCGATCAGCGCCGGGGGCAGATTCTTGAGGTTGAACTGCAGGCAGCGCGACAGCACGGTCACCGGCACCTTGCGCGGATCGGTGGTCGCCAGGATGAACACCACATGGGCGGGTGGCTCTTCAAGCGTCTTGAGCATCGCATTGAAGGCATGCCCGCTGAGCATGTGAACCTCGTCGATCATGTAGACCTTGTAGCGCCCGGACACCGGCGAATAGACCACCTGCTCGAGCAGCTGGGCCATCTCTTCGACACCCCGGTTGGAGGCGGCATCCATCTCGACATAGTCGGGAAACCGACCCTGCTCGATCGCGACGCAGGCACCGCATTGGCCGCAGGGCCGCGAGCTGACGCCGTTTTCGCAGTTGAGTGCTCGCGCCAGGATTCGCGAGACCGTGGTCTTGCCGACCCCGCGCGTACCGGTAAAGAGATAGGCGTGATGCAGCCGGCCGGTGTCGAGCGCATGGCTGAGTGCGCGAACCACATGCTCCTGCCCGACGAGCGACTGGAAATCGCGCGGCCGCCAGGTTCGGGCAAGCGCCTGATGTGGCTTGGCTGAGGGATCGACGGGAAGATTGGCGGTGGCCATCGCGGTGGGCATGACGGATGCAGGCGCTGGATCAACCGGAAGTCGTCAGCCTGAGCAGCAGACAAACGAGTTGGGAGGTGGACGAGCCTGACCCTCGGCACTTCCGGGAAGCGGCATTGGCTGCTTCCTTCCGGACCTGACCAGGTGGACCACACCGGAATGCGAGGAGGCCCGTCCACACCAATTGTATCAGTCGGGCGCGATCGGGCCCCAGTGGCCTGTGCGGACGCTGCAGACGCTCAGAGGTCGACATCAAACTCGACCGTGCCGGCGGCAGCATCGACCAGCACCGTGCGGATCGGGCCGGGCGCATTGAATGGCGCAGGTTCGAGCTGGCCGACCAGCGAACGATAGTCGGCCAGCTGGGCGATATAGTCGGCGCGCCGCTCAGCGTCGACCGACCATTTGTAGTCGATGATCCACAGCGAATCGTCGACCCGCGCCAGGCGGTCGAGACGTCTGAGCTGCCCCTGAGCATCGAGGAGGTCGAGTTCACTGGCCGACTGCTCGCTGCGCCAGGCCGGCGCGAGCACTGGCAGCGCCAGCACTCGCCGCGCCTGGACAAGCGCCGATCGACGCTGCCTGTCGTCAAGCTCGAAGACCTGCAGGGCCTCCAGGACAGCGTCCTCATCGAGACCCGGCCAAGCGGTGCTGCCGGGCAGCAGTTCGAGCGCCCGGTGCAGGGCCTTGCCCAGTTCGGTGGCCAGTTCATTGCTTGCAGCGTCGGCGCCGCCGGCGTCTTGCCCGCTGCCGCGCCGCTGGCCGATATCGAGGCGATGCAGATCGGGCAGCCGCAGCGTGAATGCGCCTTCGGCCTCGCAGGGAGCCACGGGATCTGAAGGATCTGCGGCATCGGCCGCAGCCTGATCGGACAGAACAGCCGGCTCAGACAGCTCAGGGGCGTCGACCCCATCGAGCAGGGTGTACCAGGACTGCGAAGGTGATCTGGGCGCAAGCGCCCCGGAAACGATGACGCCGCGCCGTGCGCGGGTCAGCGCCACATACAGCAGGTTGCGATCCTCGAGTTCGCGAAGCTCGTTGTCACGCGCAAGACTTTCCTCGCGCGATGATCCGCGCAGGCCGGCGTTGAAGAGAAAGGACAGATGGTCGGGCCGCATCGCCTCGGGTGGCCAGTCGATGAACAGGCCAGCCTGGTCGGAGCGCGTGCGGCGATGGGCGTCGGCAAGCACCACCAGATCGGCTTCCAGCCCCTTGCAGGCATGAATCGTCATCAGCCGGATCGCATCGACGGTGTCGCTGCGCCCTTCGCTCGGACCTTCGCGATCCTCGAGCGAATCGAAGCTGCGCAACCGGGCCAGAAAACCCGCCAGACTCGGATAGCGGCCGGCATCGACATCGAGCGCCAGGCCCAGCATCGCGCACAGATTGGCATAGGCGACTTCTCGCTGGGCGGGCGCAACTGCCCCCGGATAGCCGGCAAAGGCGTCGGCCTGCGCCAGTGCGGCATCCAGAAAATCATGCACCGGCAAGCGCGCGGCGGCCTCGATCCAGCCGGCCAGACGCCGGGCAAGCGAGACCGCATCGAATGGGGCCATCCGGGTGACGATGTCTGCGGGCGATTGCGCGGTCATCGCGATGTCTGCGTCAGCGTCTGCGTCTGCGTCCCTATTCAAGTTCGCGACTGGATGCCGGTCCCTATCGACATCGACATCGGCATCGGCGCGACTCGCGAGCGCAAGCACCTTCAGACAGGACCACCAGTGCCGGCCGGTCTGCCGGGCGTGCACGGCCAGCCATCCGAGCGCATCGGTGTCGAGCCCGATCAGCGGCGATGCGAGCACCTGCGCCAGCGCCAGATCGTCGATCGGGCGACGCACGAAGGTGAGCAGCGCGCGCAGATCGTCGCCTTCAAGCGTGCGCAGCAGACCGCCGCTGCGATCGGACTGAACCGGCAACCCGGCCTCGCGCAGGGCGCGCTCGTAGGCCTCGAACCCGGTGCGGGAGCGGGCGAGCACGAAAATCTCGCGAAATGGCACGGCCTTGCCCTGTCGGGCCAGCTCGCGGCGAGCAGCCTTGATCGCATGGGCAATTTGCACACCTTCGCGATGGCGCAGCGGGGTCTCGTCATCGCGCGGCGATTCGAGCCAGTCGAAGGGCTCATCGACGGCAGCGACGGCACCGGGGGCGTCGGCCTGCACCCGAGGGAGTCGCCAGAAGAGGCCCTGGCCGGTCTCGGCGAGGGTGGCCTGATGACGGTAGTGCGCCATGACCGGCGGCAGGCAGCGGTTGAGCACCTCGATAATCGCCGGGGCATTGCGCCGGGTGGTGTCAGTGCCGATCTCGATCGAATCGAAGCCCTCTTCGAGCAGCCGCGTGGCCGCCCTGAACACCCGCGCCTCGGCGCGCCTGAACCGATAGATCGACTGACGCGGATCACCCACCACGAAGACAGAGGGGCGTTCGCCGGCGCCGGCATAGGCCTGCAACCAGTCGGCGAGCAGCCGCCACTGCAGGCTGCTGGTGTCCTGAAATTCGTCGAAGAGCAGATGCCGATAGCGCCGGTCGAGGCGGCACTGCACGTAGGCGGCAGTGCCCGGATCGCGCATCAGACGATAGGCATTCGATTCGAGATCGGCGAAGTCGATGACGCCTCGGGCGCGCTTGATCTGCCGGTAGACCACCATCAGCTCGGCGCCGCAACGCATCATGCGGGCGTTCAGCGCAAGACCCGGCCACTCGCGCAGCAACTGCCCCGCCGCCAGGACGCGCTCGGCCAGCGCCACCCAGCGGGCCTGCAGTGCCGGCTCGTCGTCGCCCTGACCGGCTGCCGCCTGGCTGGCGAGACGATCGCGAAACTCGACGGTCGTCTTCCAGGCCCGCGGCTTAGGTGACGTTTTCGTGAGCAGGCTGTCGTGCAGTGCGTCGAACCATGCACGGTGCGCCCGCCCATGATCGGTGTCATCGATGGACGGGTCATCGATGCCAGGTTCGTCGGCCGACGGCGCGAGTGGCGCCGTGACCAGCACCACGTCGAGTTCGGTCGCCAGCTTGCGCAGCGCCACACCGCCGCCACTGAGCAAGCGTGCGAAAACGCCCAGCTCCCGCCGCAGACCCGCGTCAGCGACGATCGCGCGCAGCAGGTCGGCGTCGGACTCGATGTGAATGGCATCCGCCTGTGGATCACCGGTCTCGACCGGCGACAGATGGGCCTGGCAATAGTCGGTCGCCGCCTGGCGCCATTGCTTGCGATAGCGTTGCGCGGCGCGATCGGCGGCCGCCTGCAGCGCATCAGGCGGTGCATCCGGGTCGATACCGAGCGCGACCGCCCAGTCGGTGCGCTGATCGAGCAGCGAGATCAGCCCGTCACGGGTGGCCGACAGCCCGAGCGCGGCAACCAGCGACTCGAAGTCGTCACGTCGCGCATGGCGCGCCGGATCGCGAAGGGCATCGAGCCAGCCGAACCAGGCCTGTTGCGCGAGCGCCGGCCCCTCCTCGGTCAGCTCGGCGCCCTCGGCCGAATCAAAACTCAGCGGACCGGCCCGGGTCAGTGCCCTGAACCAGCTGTGAAACGTGGTGATGTCGGGGCCGCGCGGATGCGAGAGCATGGCCTCGTAAAGGCCGCGGGCCCGCCCGGCCAAGTCGCGGGCGCGCGACGCATCGAGTGCATACCAGTCGGACAGCCGCGCCTGGAGCGCATCATCGTCGGCCAGCGCAAGCAGGCGCAGATCGCCGACCAGGCGCTGTCGCATTTCGTGGGCCGCCAGCCGGGTAAAGGTGACTGCCAGAATCTCGTCGGGCTGCGCGCCGTCGAGCAGGGCCCGAACAATCCGTCCGACCAGCAGCGTGGTTTTGCCGCTGCCGGCACAGGCATTGACGATGACGCTGTTGGCCGGGTCGATCGCTGCCCGCCGGAAGCGGTGCTGATCGACCTCATGGCCACCGATGCTGAATCGCCCGGCATCCGCCGTCATGACCCGTACCTCATGACCCGCACCTCATGACCCGTACCTCATGACCAATGCCCTTTGCGACAGAGACCGCGAACCGCGCAATGCCCGCATTCGCCACCGATCGCCGGCATCGGCGCGCCGCGGTCGATGCGCTCGAAATAGACCGGCAACTGTTCGCGCCACGGCGCGATCAGGTCGTCGACCGGATCGCCGCTCGCATCGCCAAGCGGCAGCCACTTCGTCGCGTCGCGCTGCAGCGTGAGGTATCCCACTTTGTCCACCGGCCCCCGGGCGGATGCGATCAGCCCGTAGAGCGCAAGCTGGGCAGCCCGCTCGGGCGTCGCGGCAATCGCCTGCAGACGCGGCGGGGATCCGAGCTTGTAGTCGACCACCCGCAAACCGGCGTCACCCTGATCGATGCGATCGAGCCGACCTTCGATGCGCACCGAGCGCGGCCCACGCTCATCGCGCCAGCGCACATCAAGCGTGCCGGCCTGCTCGCCCGCCAGAAATCGCCAGCCACCGGCCGCATCACCGATGGCCCAGTCCAGGTAGCCGTCGAGCGTTGCGCGCCATTCGGCAAGCTCACCGAGCGTGCCGGCACCACTGGCCATCTCACGAAGGGCGACCTCATTGGTGATCTCGAGCAGCAAGGTCTGCAGCGCGTCACGGCCGGCCCCGTCGAAGGGCATCGCGCGGGCGGCGGCATCGGCATGAAATCGCTCGAGGATCTCGTGGACCCACTGCCCGCGTTCGCGCTTGCCCGGCTGATCGACCGCCTCAGGCGGCTCGCGCAGCCGCCAGCCGTCCTGGGCGAGAAAGCGAAACGGACAGTCGAGCAGTCGCTCGATCGAGCCGACCGACAGGCTGTCGGGCAACCGGGCGAGGCTTGGCGATGGCCGCTTT
>Ga0136644_10002722_pt1 | contig 13364 bp, 10 predicted proteins | sample C_130820_EF_Meta_FD_94780 | JGI IMG/M metagenome (GOLD analysis project Ga0136644, IMG submission 94780) | Freshwater microbial communities from Lake Croche, Canada to study carbon cycling - C_130820_EF_MetaG (v2) (version 2) | ecosystem: Environmental > Aquatic > Freshwater > Lake | place... | reverse complement strand
CCGGGTCAAACTGGCGGAATGGGACGGTTTGGAGGGACGGGCGGAACAGCTTGCGGCTGAACTCGCGCAAATCGACAAGCGGCTCTTGGACCTGGGTGGACAATTGACTCTGCGGCGCCGACAGGCCATTCCGCGCCTGAGTCGGGAAGTCTCGCAACATCTGGGAGAACTCGGATTCCGCCAAAGCCGTGTGGACGTCGAGCTATCGACGGTGGAGGACCCCGGGTCGACCGGCTTCGATCACTGCGAATTCCAATTTGCCCCCAATCCCGGTGAACCGGCACGCCCCCTGAGGGCCATTGCCTCGAGCGGTGAACTGGCCCGGGTGATGCTGGCCCTGAAGACCGTTCTGGCATCGGCCGATGAAATCCCGGTTCTGATTTTTGATGAAGTGGATGCCAATGTGGGAGGTGAAACCGGTCTGGCCGTCGGTCAAAAGCTGCGGGGAATCGCCGACCGACATCAAGTGCTGTGCATCACCCATTTGGCCCCGGTGGCCGCACAGGGCCACAGCCAGTATCTGGTCTCCAAGCAGGTCACGGACGGGCGGACCGAGTCGCGCATCGAACGGCTCGATGGCCCCTCGCGGGTGACGGAAATCGCCCGAATGTTGGGAGGTCAAAGCGCCGCCGCCCGGCGGCATGCAGAGGAATTGCTGGGTCAAAACCATGGAATCCACTGACCAGCAATCAACGTTCAAGGTTCGCCGGAAGTTCAAGAAACGGACAACGGTTGTGTGACCTGCGTCGGTCGGTCACCGTGCCGCGGTGAGGCGAAGCTCCCGGTGAACTGCGGAGTCGGCGGGGTTCGGACCGCCATGGCTCGCCGGGAGGCTCGCCCTACCAATGTTGCCGGTATCCCAATGGATGAACAGGCCGTGCGCAGCGCCTTAATCCGGGGAAACGAACCGGTACCCCACGCCGGGTTCGGTGAGTAGCAATTGGGCCCGGTCGGGGTCCGGTTCAATTTTTTCCCGAACACGCGCCACATACACCCGCAGGTAATGGGTTTGTTCCTCAGCCTTCGGTCCCCAGACCTCGCGTAAAATCTGCCGGTGCGTCAGGACCTTGCCGGAATGGCGGACCAGAAAACGAAGAAGCGAATACTCGGTGCTGGTCAGTGGAACATCGACACCCCTCAAGGTCAGCCGTCGGCTGGCGAGGTCGACCACCATGTCGCCAAACTGGTACACGGGAAGCTCCTCGCGTCGCTCGGCATGGCGCAGGGCCACTCGCACCCGGGCGAGGAGTTCCGGCGTATTGAAGGGCTTGGTGACGTAATCGTCGGCACCGGCATCCAGGGCGGTCACCTTTTCGTTTTCGGCGTCCGCAGCCGTGAGCATGATCACCGGGATCTGGGTCCATTCACGAAGTCGACGCAGGACGTCCATCCCGGAAAAGTCCGGGAGGCCGATGTCGAGCAGCACCAGGGCGGGAGGATGCATGGCAACCGCGGTCAGCGCCCCCTGACCGGTTTCGACGCAATCAACCCGGTATCCGGTCTGCTCCAACGCCAGCGTCAGCAGCCGCCGTATCTGGGGCTCGTCATCGACGACCAGCACGAAGGCCTTCAGAGGCGGACTCGATTCGTTCATGCAATTTCCGTTGGAAGGATGGGCTGGACTCCCAGCGGGAGTCGAATCAGGAATCTCACGCCCCCTCCGTCGCGAGGGAGCGCTTCCACCCGTCCCCTCTGGGCTTCAACAAATCCTTTGACGATGGACAATCCCAGTCCAGTGCCGCCGGGAGCGGCCCCCGGGGCTCGCATGAATTTGTCAAAGACCCGGGACAGTTCCGCCTCGGGGATGCCAGGGCCGCGATCCGTCACTTCAAAAACCATCGTGTCTTGGGTGGCCAAAACACGAAGTTCGACCGGTGTCCCCGGAGGCGTATGAGTGGCCGCGTTGGCGAGGAGATTGACCAATGCCTGTTCCATCAGGACAAAGTCCAGTTGCACCAGCGGAAGCCCGGGAGTCAGGGAGATGGTCAGCGGATGTCGCTTCATCAAGGCGGCGACATCCTGAAACGCCGCCTGGCAAATGTCCCGGGGCTCACACCAATCGACGATCGGTTTCAGGTGTCCCGTTTCAAGCCGCGTGACATCCAATAGATTGCGGACCAATCGATGAAGGCGCGCATTGGCCTCTTCGATTTCCTCCGCCAATGGGCGAAGCGAGGTGTCGAGTGTCGGGTCTGAACGGAGGGCGTTCACCGCCGCGGCAATGGCGCTGATCGGGGTCCGAAGTTCATGCGAGATGGAATTCAGCAACGATTTGCCGAGCCGTTCGGATTCAAGTCCCAATCGGGCTTCGGTTTCAATCTCACGAAGTCGATGGCGCTCCAGCACGAGGGCAGCCTGACGGGCAAAAGCATCCAATTGTTCCCGTTGCTGAAACCCCAGTCCCTCGGAGGGGGCCCAACCCAACGACAACACCCCCATCGAGCGATCTCCCGCGCGAATGGGTGCATGAAGAAATTGGGCGGATGGAAGGTTGTCTGTGAACAGTCCCGCCATCTTTCCATGTTGCGCGGCCCAGGCGGCCACCGAGGCCTCCTTTTCGTCCAATCTCAGGTCGCCGGATGGATGAGGAGGTCCCAGCGTCGTCCCATTGGGAAGGGTCAGACAGAGGGCGGCCGGGCATCGGAAGGTCTGGCGGACATGCCGGACAAGGGCCGCCGCTGCGGCATCCAAACTGAGGGCGTCGGCCAGGTCCCGGGTGAGCAGGTAGAGGGCGGTCGCCTGCTCCTCCCGGCGGGCATTGGCCTGTTCCTGGGATCGGATACGAGCCACCAACTGGCCAAGAACCACCGCCACCACAAAGTACATGGAGAACATCAACCCGTCCTCCAACGTCTGGACGTAGAAGGTAAAAACGGGCGGTAAAAAAAAGAAATTCCACAGCAACGCGCTGCTGGCGGCAGCGAGCAGGATGGGACCCCGCTGAAGGAAAAGCGCCAATCCCATCACCGTGACCAGGTAGGTCAGGGCCACCGAACGATGTCCAATCCAAGGGGTCAGCAGGGCGTTGATCCCCGTGGTGACCAATACAGCCGTCAACGCGGTGCCAAAGCCATGATACGATGTCGACTCCCGCTCAACCGGACGGCTGGGCGTCCTGGATGCCGCAGGCCCAACCGGGGGAGCATCGGCCCTCACAAAGTGGACATCCAGCCCGCCGCTTTCCTGGACCAACCGGTGCGCCCACCAAAAGCCCATCCATCGATGTCGCCATCCACCCATCGGCTTGCCCACAACGATCTGTGACGCATTGCGCTGCCGGGCAACACGAAGAACTCCCCGGACAACATCTTCGTCCGCCGTGGTGACCACCTCCGCCCCGAGTTCGCGGGCCAGGTCGAGGTTCCTGGTGAGCTGGCTGGTCGCGGTCGTGGTGGGCCGTGATGACTGAATGTGCACGGCCAGCCATTCCGCATTGAGGGTATCGGCCAGATGCCGCGTCCATCGCACCATCGAGGCGGAGGTGGGGCTGGCACTGACCGCCACCAGGAGCCGTTCCCCCGTTTTCCACGGCCCATCCATCTGCATCGTTTGCAGATAATCCTGAACATCCCGGCTGACCCGTCCCGCTGCGTACCGGAGGGCGATTTCCCGCAGGGCCGAAAGGTTTCCTTCACGAAAGAAATTGAAGAGCGCGGTTTCCGCCCGTTCACCCGAATAGATTTTTCCGCTCTGCATCCGTTCGAGCAACTCCTCCGGCGGCAGGTCAATGAGTTCGATTTCCGCCGTATCGAGGACCCGATCCGGCACGGTCTCATAGATGGTGGAGCCGGTGATTTGGCGGACCGTCTCCGTGCGACTTTCGACATGCTGGACGTTAAGGGTGGTAAAGACATGAATTCCCGCGTCCAGCAATTCGACGACATCCTGCCAGCGTTTGGGATGTCGGGAACCCGGGGCGTTGGCGTGGGCCAGTTCATCGACCAGCGCCAGTTCAGGACGGCGGGCCAGGAGCGCTTCCAGATCCATTTCGGAATGAACCACTCCGCGATGGGCCACCTGACGGCGGGGGATGAGGGGAAGTCCGTGGGTCAGGGCATCGGTTTCGGCCCGTCCGTGGGACTCCACATAACCAATCACCACATCCCGCCCTTCGCGGAGCGCCTTGCGCCCCGCCTCCAGCATGGCATAGGTCTTACCCACCCCCGCCGACATTCCCAGAAACACCTTCAACCGGCCGCGATGGCCTGCCCCCTCCTGACGCTGAATCGCCTGCAGGAGGGCATCCGGGTCGGGACGGGGAGCATCTTCAGCATGCATGGACAACGAGAGCCCGGGTCCGCAGTAATGTCACGCTGGAACGAGCAGGACGGCCTGGGAACAGGCAGCCATGACGGCGGACCATATCCGGCGTGCCAACCCGGCCGCCACCCGGATGGCCTGTTCTGCCGCCGGGGAAAAATCGGTCGGCACCAGCAGTTGCCTCGAAGCCGCGATGGATGCTCCCACCGGCATCGGGGCAGCCCCCATAAGACCCGTGGGATAGGTGACAGAAGGCATGATTAGACCTCTTACACTGTGGAACTACGGATTCGACTTCGACACCGGACCGGAGGCCCCCAGACGATCCAAGGCCAGATTCAACTCCAAGACATTGACACGGGGATCGCCAAACACCCCCCAATCGGGTCCCTGGGTAATTCGACGGATCAACTCATCCAGCTGCTGCCGCGAAAGATGGCGGGCCTGGGCGACCCGGTCGGCCTGCAAGGCCGCATTCGCCGGGCTGATATGGGGGTCCAGGCCACTGGCCGAGGCGGTCACCGCATCCGCAGGAACCACCGTGTTCGTCGTGAGCCCGTTTTGCTGGCGGTAGTCCGCGACATTTTGGGCAATGGCATCGGCCAGCTTGCGGGATGTCGGCCCGAGATTGCTGCCGCTGGAATTTGCAGCGTCATAACCCGAACCGGCGGAAGATGGACGCGAATGGAAATACCGGGCGGAGGTGAAGTTTTGTCCCAGCAGGCTGGAACCCCGCACGGTGCCGTCCGCATCGGTCAGGAGGCTCCCGTTGGACTGCCTGGGGAACAGAACCTGGGCGACTCCAAAGACGGCAAGGGGATAAAGACCACAGCAAACGGCGGCCAGGACCAGGGTGGCCACCAGGGCCACGCGCAGTTCAGTCAACAGTGTTTTCATGGTTATACGAGTTTTACAGATGAAATCAGAACGTCGATGGCCTTGATCCCGAGGAAGGGAACGACCACACCGCCCAGACCGTAAATCAGGAGATTCCGTTGGAGCACGGCCAGGGCACCCACCGGTCGATAGGCAACGCCGCGGAGGGCCAGCGGAATCAGGGCGATGATGATGAGGGCATTAAAAATCACCGCGCTGAGAATGGCGCTTTCCGGGCTGTGGAGGCGCATGACGTTCAAGGGTGAAATGGCGGGAAAGGTGCTCATCAACATGGCCGGGATGATGGCAAAATACTTGGCCACATCGTTGGCAATACTGAAGGTGGTCAGGGAACCCCGGGTCATGAGCAGTTGTTTTCCAATTTCAACGATTTCAATCAGCTTGGTCGGATTGCTGTCGAGGTCGACCATGTTGCCCGCTTCCCGCGCCGCCTGGGTGCCGGTGTTCATCGCCACACCCACATCGGCCTGGGCCAGCGCCGGGGCGTCGTTGGTTCCGTCACCGGTCATGGCCACCAGATGTCCAGCCGCCTGTTCGTCCCGAATCCGCTTGAGCTTGTCCTCGGGCGTGGCCTGGGCCATGAAATCATCCACTCCGGCTTCGGCGGCGATGGCTGCGGCGGTCAACGGATTGTCTCCGGTAATCATGACCGTCCGAATGCCCATCTTTCGGAGCTGGGAAAAGCGTTCGCGAATGCCCCCCTTGACCATGTCTTTCAGGTGGATGACACCGAGAGCTTCCCGTCCCTCTGCAACCACCAGCGGAGTACCGCCATTTCGGGCGATGTCCTCCACGGCACGAGTGACCGCCGCCGGGAATTGGCCACCCAGTCCTTCGACAAACGTGCGCATCGCCTCCGCCGCCCCCTTGCGGATGACCCGGGCGGGTTGGCCGTCGTGGGCGGGAAAGTCAACGCCACTCATCCGGGTCTGTGCGGTGAAGGGAACGAATGTAGCCTGTGGTTCCGCCACCTCGCGGGCCCGGAGCCGATACTTTTCCTTGGCCAGGATGACGACTGATCGACCCTCCGGAGTTTCATCCGCGAGGGACGCCAGCTGGGCACCGTCCGCCAACCGTTCTTCGCTTACTCCCGGCGCCGGAATAAAGGCCGTGGCCATCCGATTACCGAGCGTGATGGTACCGGTCTTGTCCAGCAATAGGACGTCAATGTCGCCGGCGGCCTCGACCGCCCGTCCGCTGGTCGCCATCACGTTCCTTCGAATGAGCCGGTCAATGCCGCTGATACCAATGGCACTCAACAGTCCGCCGATGGTGGTGGGAATCAAGCACACCAGCAGGGCCACCAGGACGGGTACTGAAAAATCGGTTTGGGCATACGTCCCGAATGGTTTGAGAGCGGCGCAAACCATCAGGAAGATGAGGGTCATTGCGGACAGGAGAATGGTGAGGGCGATTTCATTGGGTGTCTTTTGGCGGCGGGCCCCTTCCACCATGGCAATCATGCGGTCCAGAAAGGCATTTCCCTTTTCCGAGGTCACCCGCACGACAATCCGGTCGCTCACCACCCGGGTGCCACCAGTGACCGCACTGCGATCCCCGCCGCTTTCGCGGATGACGGGAGCCGATTCCCCGGTGATGGCCGCTTCGTCCACGGTGGCAATGCCTTCAATCACCTCGCCGTCCGCCGGGATCACGTCGCCCGTCTCACAGACAACAAAATCCCCTTTTTGCAATTCCGAGGCCGGAACCTTTTCTTCCCTGCCCTGACGCCACCGTCGGGCCAGCGTATCCTTGCGGGCACGCCGAAGGCTGTCCGCCTGGGCTTTACCCCGTCCTTCGGCCACGGCCTCGGCAAAGTTGGCGAAGAGAACCGTAAACCAGAGCCAGAGGGCCAATTGGGCGACAAAGCCCGGGCTCCTGGCGGTAAAGACTCCCACGGTGGTCAGAACAGCTCCCACCAGGGTGACAAACATCACCGGATTCTTGATCATCGCCCGGGGGTCCAGCTTGACGAAGGAGTTTCCAAGGGCAGAGATGACGATTTTACGGTCCAACAGGGACGGTGCAGACGGATTCATGGCGAATGGATTTTGGAATTAGAACAGCTGGGATTGACCGGTCAGGAAATGCTCGACGATGGGCCCCAGGGCCAGTCCCGGCAGGTAGTTCAAAGCCCCGACCAGCAGCACGGTGCCGATGAGCAGGATGACAAATGTGATTCCGGAGACGGGAAAGGTTCCCAGGCTGGGCGGGGAAGTCCGCTTACGGGCCAGCGATCCGGCCATTGCCAGGATGGGAACAATCATCAGGAATCGTCCGACCAGCATCGCCAGACCGAGGGTGATATTGTACCATGGTGTGTTGGCGGTCAGTCCGGCAAAAGCGCTGCCGTTGTTGGCATTGGCGGAGCTGTAAGCATAGAAGATTTCGCTGAATCCATGCGGCCCGGAATTATTGAGGCCAGCCACCCCCCACGGACTGATGGCAGCCCAGGCGCTGAAGCCGAGCGTGGAGAGGGTGAGAACCAGCAGGGCCAGCATGGCCATTTTCACTTCGTAGGCCTGTATCTTCTTGCCGAGGTACTCGGGTGTCCGCCCCACCATCAGTCCGGCGATAAAGACCCCCAGCACGACGAAAACCAGCATCCCGTACAGGCCCGCACCGACGCCACCCATGACCACTTCGCCCAATTGAAGGTTGAAGAGCGGAATGAGCCCGCCGAGGGCGGTGAAGGAGTCATGCATGGCATTGACCGCACCGCAGGAGGCGTCGGTGGTGATGGTGGCGAACAAGGCGGAGTTGAAGATGCCAAACCGAACCTCCTTCCCTTCCATGTTGCCGCCGTCGGCGGCAATGCCGAGGGCCTGATGGATGGGGTTACCGCGAGCCTCGGCCCACCAGCAAACCGCGGTTCCTGCGAGGAAGAGGACCATCATCGCGGTCCAGACCGCCCAACCGTGAGCCTGATTGTTGCTGACCCGTCCCAAATAGTAGGTCAAAGCGCTCCCAATGGCGAAGATGGAGAGCATCTGCACGAAATTGCTGAGGGGGGTGGGGTTCTCGAATGGGTGGGCGGCGTTGGCATTCATAAAGCCGCCACCATTGGTCCCCAGCATCTTGATGGCGGCCTGGGAGGCGACGGGTCCCTGGGCGATCACCTGTTCGTCCACCTTTTGATCGACCAGGACCGGCAGATTGGTATGCACGACTCCGCCGTGCCCATCATTGACCGGGACATCCTCCCAGACAGCGGCTCCGTCCTTGAGAAGCGGCGTTCCATCGGCCTGAAGTTTAGCGGTGTGAACGGTGACAACCGCATTGGTCATCACCGGCACCCCATTGGAATCGATCAGGGGCACCTGAATGGTGAAGGGATCGGAAAGTTTCGCATGGTTGTACGAATGAAAGTTCTGGATCACTCCCTGAGAAACCAGGAAGAGGGCATAGATGAAAGTGGCCGGAAGCAGGAGATGGTAGGTGATCCGGATCAAATCGACCCAGAAATTCCCAAGTGTCCGAACAGAACTGCCCACCATCCCACGGACCAGGGCGGCGGCAATGGCGATACCAACGGCAGCCGAGGTGAAATTGTGAAGAGTCAGAGCCACCATTTGCGAAAAATAAGAAAGGGTGGCCTCGCCCACATAACTCTGCCAGTTGGTGTTGGTCGTGAAGCTGATCGCCGTATTAAAGGCCAGATGATCGGACATGGGAGCAAATCCCTGTGGATTAAGGGGCAGCCGATCCTGCAGCCGGAGAATGACATACGTGAACACACAACTGACCAGGCTGAAAACCAGCATTGAGGAGGTGTACTGTCTCCAATCCTGTTGTCCGGTGGAACGGATGCCCAGGAGCCGGTAGGTCAGACGTTCCAGAGGACCCACCAACGGATCCAGCCCGGTTCGTCCGTTGGCATCCAGAACCCGGACCAAAAAAAGGCCCAAAGGTTTGGTGATGATGGCAAGAATTCCGACAAACAACGCCAGTTGGGCGGCATCGAGGGGTTTCATGGCAGCTTAGAATTTTTCGGGGCGCAACATCGCCACCAGGAGGTAGACGAAAAGGAAAGCGGTCAGAAGTCCGACAAGGATGGATTCCATGGCAGTTCAGAGTTGATCGCAGGACCGGGCGTAAAGGGCGCAGAAGGCAAAGAAGGCGATGAGGGTCATCACCAAGAGGAGGTCATTCATAGGGATGTGGAAGCGGGTCGTTCCGTGTCACGTCCTCAATAGGCGTCATTTCATCCCCTGCCGGTAATCAATAGGCGGGACATCCCCATCAATAATTCGTCAACGGGCCCGCGGACGCGCCGTGGGCCGACAGGGTGCTAATCCGGGCGAACATCCCCCCATCCCGGGCAAGGCTTCCCGTAAATTCAAAAGAGGGGCTCGACGCCCTTAGGGAGTTGCTCTAGACTACCCGAACGAACAATCTGTCAATCTTCCTGGTGGTTTTTGATTGGCTCATTCGTGTTTTGGCGTAGTTTCTTACTGTCTGCATGAAAGAAAACGGGGGACCATTGGCTAACCCAGCCGAACGGAAACGGTTGCGGGTGCTGCTTATCGATGACCATCCGCTGATGAGGATTGGCATCAAGGAGCTCTTGAAGACTACTCCTGACCTGGACGTCTGCGGGGAGGTGGGCAAGGCATCAGAGGCTCTGGGCTTGCTGGAGAAGCTCAAACCCGACCTGGTTCTATTGGACTTGGGACTGCCCGACCGAAGCGGGCTCGAAGTCCTCAAGGATTTTCAAGCCATTTCACCGGCTCTCCCGGTTCTGGTGGTCTCCATGTACGACGAAATGCTCTACGCGGAGCGGACCCTGCGGGCCGGAGCACGGGGCTACGTCATGAAAGAGGCGGGTGGCGAAAAGCTACTGGCTGCCATTCGAGCCGCCCTTGAGGGGAGAGTCTGGGTCAGCGATCAGGTTTCCTCCGAGCTGCTGGGTAATCTGGGACGACGAAATAATCCGGGACGGGAGCTTCAATTGGACCGTCTCAGTGACCGCGAATTTGAAATCTTCCGGATGTTGGGCGAGGGCCTGAGCACGCGCGACATCGCCGAACGGTTGAATCTCAGCCCCAAGACCGTCGATGCCCATCGGGCCAACATCAAGACCAAGCTGGCCATGAAGGATGGGGCGGCCCTGGTCCGTCAGGCAGTCCGTTGGACCGAGGCTCAAAGCTCCCGCAACGTGGCCGTTCAGCCTGAGCTTTAGGCCGCCGGTGATTTAGGAGGCTGTCTGGACCGCCGCGGCTCACCGGGAGGTTCGCCCTACCAAGGCCTTGGGACCTGTCACTCTAGCTTTCTGATTACCAGTCACATCGGTAGGGCGAGGCTCCTGCCGAGCCGCGGCGGTCCGAACCACCGACCCAGCGTAGGGGCGAAGCCAATGGGCCGTCCGCAGCACCCAGCAGGCTGCGACGTTATGTCGGCCCAGCGCTTCCCGAACTCTTTTTGATCTGCCGGACAATCTCGAAGGCCACTTCCAAGGCCGCCTTAGCCTGAACGCCGGTCACCCGCGGATCGCGGTGTTGACGGATGCAATCGACGAAATGGGCCAGTTCGAGCCGGAGCGGCTCTTCCTTGGCCAGTGGAACCGGCTCGCGCACGATCCGTCGCCCGGCAAATTCACTGATGATGGCTCCATCCCGCGCCGCCAACAATTTGCGCCACAGGGGGCTCTCCGGTTCATCCTCCCGGGCCAGTCGATAAACAAATCCCTCCTGCGCCCGATAGTCCAGCGAGACGTACGCCGGGCGGGCTCCACCGCTGAACACCCGGATTTTCCGGAGTCGCTCCGGACTGATCCGGCTGGCCGTCAGATTGGCCACGCAGCCGTTTGAAAATCGGAGGCGGGCATTCGCGATATCCTCGTGAGGACTCAACACCGGCACACCGACGGCGTCCACGCTTTCGATGGGGGCCTTGACAAAGGCGAGGACAATATCGAGGTCGTGAATCATCAGGTCCAGAACCACCCCAATGTCCGTGCTGCGGGCCGGATACGGTGATAGACGGTGGCATTCGATGAATCGGGGATCCCCCACCACCTCCTCCAGGTAGCGAAAGACGGGATTGAACCGTTCGACATGACCCACCTGAAGGATCAAGCCCCGCTCTTTCGCCAGGGCCACCAATTCCCCGGCTTCATCCGATGACGGGGTCATTGGTTTCTCCACCAGGACATGCTTTCCGGCCTGGAGGGCTCGGCGGGCGATTTCGAAATGGGTCGATGTCGGTGTCACCACGCTCACCGCATCCACGGCCTGGAGTGCGGCTTCCAGGTCCGTAAACGCCACCACCCCGAACCGTGCGGCCTGCTGGCGCGCGGCCTCGGCATGGAGATCATAGACGCCCACCAATTCGGTTTGGCCGGACCGGGACAGGTCGGAGTAAATACGGGCATGCTCCTTGCCCAAGGAACCCACTCCCAAAACAGCGACCCGAGACACATTCGACATCCCGGGCAGCATGCGTGGACCGGGTGTCCCGGGAAACTCCAAATCACGCGATTGCCTCCGACCGTCCCGCCCGTCAAACTGGACGCTCAATGATTGATGTGGTCCTCCAGGGAGCTGCCCTGCCAGCCGGTATCCAGGAATGGGAAGAACTCGCCCGCCCGAAGGCCGTCAGCCGTCCGTCGCCGGGGGTGCTCCGCCTCCGCGACGTGCAACAAACCGACGGGCTTCACGAACGGGCCCGCTCCCGGTCGCTCGACACGGCAATCCTGAATCCACCACGGTCCTGGAAGGAGTTTCGCGTGCTGGCGATGGACATGGATTCGACCCTGATCACCATCGAATGCATCGATCAACTGGCCGAAATCGCCGGCATCGGTGCCCAGGTAGGGGCCATCACGGCGGCGGCCATGCGGGGTGAACTCGATTTTCAGCAGTCCTTGAGAGCCCGCGTCCGACTTTTGAAGGGCTTGGATGTCTCCGCCCTCGCTACCGTGTACACCGAACGCCTGAAACTCTCCCCCGGTGCCCCCGCCCTGCTCGCAGCCGCCCGCCGGGCCGGGTTGAAAACACTGCTCGTATCCGGAGGCTTCACCTATTTCACCCGACGCCTTCAGGAGCGCCTTCAACTGGATTTCGAGTCGGCCAATTCGCTGGAAGTCATCCATGGCAAATTGACCGGAGAAGTGGAAGGAGACGTCGTTGATGCGCAGGCCAAGGCCCGTCGCGTTGCCGAAGTGTGTCAGGAACTGGGTTGTCCACCCCAGGCAGCCATCGTCGTCGGTGACGGGGCCAACGACCTTGAAATGATGGCGGTCGCCGGGTTCAGCGTCGCTTACCGGGCAAAACCCCGGGTTCAGTCCCGCGCCCATGTCGCCATCAACCACGGCGGTCTCGACGCCATCGTTCATCTCCTCGAGCACTGACTTCGAAGGTGGACCAGGGCATCGAATCGAGCCGGTGGATCGGAACCACTGCCTTGAATTCCAATCGTTTTTCCCGATCCCAAAAGCCGCGGGTTTGATCGGGGATTTCCGGAAATTTGCCCGTTGGATATCCCTCTATCGGAGGGACTTGCATCTGGAGGTGACCTCTCCTCAGCCGCCGGCTACGATGCGGACAATTTCAAGCCGGTCGCCGAATTGAACCGTCCGCAGGGCAAATTCCGAGGGAGCCACCGGTTCGCCATTGTGCTCGACCACCACACTTCGGGGAAGAAACCCCCATTGCCGCAACAGCTTCTCCAGGCTGCACGGCTCAGCCAGTTGCACACTTTCCCCATTGGCGGTCACGCTCCCCATGCGGGCAACAGTCCATCATGGGGGACACCCCGGCAAGTTCCCGGCGTGCCAGGGAAGTTCAACAACCCAAAGCTGCCCGAAATCAACCGCAAACGTCTCGGTCGGCTGCACCCTGCCGCGCTCCATTGCGCCCGCCCTCAACCGGGGTGGTGCCTGCGACATCGGGCCTGATCGGAATGATTTATGGACTGGTGGACAGCAGGGGCATCACCGCTTTGTCGAGTTCCTCCCGGGTCATGGCTCCCAGATAACGCGCCGCGTAGTTTCCCTTCCGGTCGATCACGACCGTGGTGGGAAGTGTTAATCGGGTGCCTTCAGGTCCCGTGGAAGCCCCTCCATAGCGAGCCTGCGTCGGTGGATCCGCCAGGAGCACGGGATACGAAATCTTCATGCGCCGGACAAAATCCCGGACCACCGTTGCCCCTTCCTCATCGACCGAGGCTCCGACAACGACGACGCCATCACTGCGGTGGGCCATCTG
>Ga0136644_10002718_pt1 | contig 13374 bp, 3 predicted proteins | sample C_130820_EF_Meta_FD_94780 | JGI IMG/M metagenome (GOLD analysis project Ga0136644, IMG submission 94780) | Freshwater microbial communities from Lake Croche, Canada to study carbon cycling - C_130820_EF_MetaG (v2) (version 2) | ecosystem: Environmental > Aquatic > Freshwater > Lake | place: Lake... | reverse complement strand
GCGACCTAAAATCTTACTGATACCATCTTTAACTAAAGTCGTCTTTCCTGTACCAGGTGGACCCTTAATTGCAATCGCCGTACCCATTGCATCGGGGTTCGTAATCCACTGACCGATCATCTGCATGATTTGTAATTTCGCATCATCGAGGCCATAAACACAGTCATCGAGTGTTTGTTTTGCATCCGCCATAAAACTATGACATACTTCGAGACCATGTTCAGCATTCACAGATAACGAATTATAATTACAAAAGGGGATTCGCATAAAATTATCGACCCAATTCTTAATCTTATAGTATTCTGGATCGCAAGAATCCATCATATTGAGTTGATTCAGTTTTTGAAATGCATGGGCCTTAAATTTTGCAGGCATTTTCGATTCTAAAAGAGCCAATCGATATGGTTTATCAATATTAATAAACCCATTAATTTCTTTCAGATCATTCATAATACGAATCTGTTCTGCATTTGATAGCTGTTTCTTAAAGTAGGCCATCTCATTCGGTTTCTTTTCACCACCATTTACGAGTTTTCTATATTCACGCACGTTTTTCTTACGAGCATTACGGACTAGATCACGCATTGATTCCACGCAAGATCGCAGGGCTTTTATCAAAATCTTCGATTTTGGATTCTTCTCAAGTTTTTTCGACAGATCCTTTTTCAGTTCTAAAAGTTCGGTATATTCTGAATCGACCTTTACCGAAGTAGCATCCTCATCTTCTTGCTCTTTTAATACTCTTGCTTTTTTTCGTTGAGCTTTTTCAATCTTCTTCAGTTCAGATCTAGTACGAGGAATATCGATTTTTTCATATTTTTCTTTCATAAACTTTTGTTCATCATCTGAATTACACTCTTCATCCTCATCATCTTCTTCGTCGTCATTCTCATCCGCAAAATAGTTCTCATATTCTTCTTGATTTGCATCGAGAGAGAGAATAATATTAATTTGTTGTTCATCATCCGTCTCGTCTTCTTCTGATTCTGATGTATCTGAGTATTTTTTTGATTTTTTCGATTTTTTCGATTTTTTATTGGATTTTTTTGATTTTTTCGATTTTTTATCCGATTTCAAATGTTTAGAGGATTTTTTCGATTTCTTAGAAGGCAATGATTTTGTAGATTCTTCTTCTGATTCCTCAGATTCATCAGATTCATCTGATTCATCTTCTTCCTCCGATGATTCTTCCGATTCTTCTTCCTCCGAGGATTCTTCCTCGGAAGAACTCTTTTTAGAAATAATCTTCTTTGACTTTTTAGATTTTTTAGAAGTATGTTTCTTAGTTTTTTTCCGGGGTTCTGATTCTTCAGATTCAGTGGATTCTTCGGTTTCTGCACGATTCTTTGACCATTTTGATGGAAATAACTTGGAAATAAACTTACGATATGTTTGCATATCCTTTTCAGATGGTTCTTCATCTTCCTCTTCCTCTTCCTCTGTTTCTGGACGGTAAGAAGAATCGGAATCTTCTTCTTCTTCTGAATCATCTTCATCCGAATCATCATCATCCGAAGAAGAATCAGATACAACAATTTTACGGCGAATTCTATTACTTTTACGGCGTTTTATCTCAACTTCAGACTCTGTTTCAGATTCTGATTCTGAAGAATCTGACTCTGTTTCAGGGTCTTGTTTACCCTTCTTAAGGTTCTTTTTAGTAGTAAAAGCAGTATTCGTTTTTGTCATTCTCTTATATGTAGCAATCGGTTTATATTCTTTATAAATACGTTTTTATAAAATCAATTTTATATACATTTTTAGAATCGTCAATCGATAAATATAAAAGACTATAGAAAATTGATTTCAAAACAATATAAATATTCTATCTTATATATTATAGTATTTACGAATGTCAAAATCTAGAGATACTCATCCATCACGTATTATTGGAATTCAGTTTAGTATGGCGTCTCCTGAAGAGATACGCAGGAACTCTGTTGTCCATGTCGAATCACGTGATACATTCATAGGTAATAAACCTTGTATGGGAGGATTATTCGATAGTAGAATGGGTGTTTTAGAATCAGGGCTTATATGTCCTACAGATGGTCTTACATATATTGATACACCAGGATATTTCGGTCATATAGAATTAGCACGCCCGGTATTTTATATTCAACATATTAAAGAGATTATGAAAATTGCAAGATGTATATGCTTTAAATGCAGTAAGCTACTCTTGAATAAAAATCAGCATAAGCATATTTTAGAATTATCATCAGAAGAGCGATGGGATTATGTTTCAAAACTAGCATCTAAAATCAAGCGTTGTGGCGATTCTACCGATAATGGTTGTGGATGTAAACAGCCCGATTCTATTAAGCTAGAAGGCATGGGTACAATTCTAGCTGTTTGGGAAAAGATCGAACCCCAACGTCAGGTCATTAAAATTACACCGGAACATATGTTGAAAATATTCCGCAGAATATCCGATGATGATATTTCGTTTATGGGATTTAGTCCAGTTTGGTCTCGACCAGAATGGATGATTTGTCAGGTTCTTCCTGTTCCTCCTCCTGCAGTTCGTCCCTCTGTCAAACATGATGCTCAGCAGCGTTCTGAGGACGATTTAACGCATATTTATAGTAACATTATTAAAACCAATCGCGATTTAACTGAGAAAATCCAAAATAATGCAAATGCGATGGTCATTGACCAGTTAACCTCGGTTCTACAGTACCTTATTGCTATGATTGTGAATAATAAAGTAAAGGGTGCTGTACCAATGGCCCAACGTAATGGTCGTCCTCTTCAGTGTATTCGTGACCGCCTGGATTCCAAAACAGGTCGTGTTCGTGGTAATTTAATGGGAAAACGTGTGGATTTCAGCGCTCGTTCTGTAATTACCGGCGATCCGAATCTCTCTATGAAACAGCTTGGAGTACCTCTGAAAATTGCGAAGAATATTACAAAACCTGTGACAGTAAATGACAGAAATAAAAATTTCCTAATGATGCTCGTACAAAATGGCCCAGAAGTACATCCTGGTGCGAAGATGTTAGAGCGGAAAGGTGGTGAGATGTTCTCTTTAAGAAATGTAGATAAGGCATCTATCCGTCTGGAAAATGGCGATATTGTACATCGTCATATGATGGATGGTGATGCGGTTTTATTCAACCGTCAGCCGAGTTTACATAGAATGTCAATGATGTGTCATATCGTAAAGGTGATGAAACAAGGTGACACTTTTAGAATGAACGTCAGTAACACGAAACCATACAATGCGGATAAAATTTTGACTGCATAATCAGTGCATAAAGACTCAATAGTCGTCAATGTTCGCAACAGGGGGAGTTAAAAGCGTGCAACCCCCTAGTTCCAGGAAACCTACGGTTTCCCCGGACGCCCCTTCCCTTTTAAAAATAGTATTATAAAGGAGGGGTCGTCCAGGGGAACCTTGGTTCCCCGGAGCGAAACACCTTGTTGCGGGAAACCCCTTAGAGCCTTCACTACCACTCATCAATGGAAACATAAATGAGGATCTCGGTTAATAGCCGAACCCGATGGTAAAAATGTGAAGGATTGGGCAATCCGCAGTGTTACTTCCTAAGGTCATTATGGTAGACAATGGAAGGCATTCAGAGACTGAACGGGTGTTGGTGGACAATGAAGGATTAGCCATCCTAAGTCTGCTTAAGATACAGTCCGGCCCCTTGGGAAACCTTGGGGAGCCACCGTTTGATGGCGATGAGATGAATATGCATATGCCGCAGAATGTTCTTGCGGAGACGGAATTACGTCACCTAGCAGCGACCCCTTTACAGATGATTAGTCCATCGGGTAACGCGCCAATTATTGGTATTTATCAAGATTCCCTTCTTGGTTCTTACCGTTTTACGAGACCGAATTTAAAACTTTCTCCAAGAGATGCAATGAATCTATTAATGATGTTTACAAAAGTCGATGTGAATACACTTAGACAATCTATAAGTTCCGACGATACTATATCTACATTCGATATCCTTTCCCAAATCCTCTCACCTATGACACTTAAATATAAAACTAAACTATTCGAGGAGGACGAGGATTCTTCTATATCGAATAATGTTTTGGAAATCCGAAACGGTAAATATATCCGCGGTCAAATGGAAAAATCCGTCCTTGGTGCATCAACCAAGGGTATTATCCATCGTATCTGTAATGATTATGGAAATATGGCCGCTTCTTCCTTCATAGACGATCTCCAAAACATTATCACTGAATATATGAAATCCAGTTCATTCAGTGTCGGTATTAGTGATCTTATTGCGAATAAAAAGACACAGGACAGTATCCTACAGATTATCAGTGAGAAGAAACGTGAGGTCCTTGCCGTTATTGATAAAGTCCATCTCGGTATTTTCGAGAATACGACTTCTGCAACAAATATGAACGAATTTGAGACACGAGTGAATAATATCCTGAATAAAGCCACTGATCTATCTGGTAAAGAGGGTCGTAAAAGTCTCAGTAAGGAAAATCGTTTCTTGATGATTGTAAATTCTGGATCGAAAGGATCCCTTGTCAATATCAGTCAGATGATATCTTGTTTAGGACAACAAAATGTAGATGGAAAGCGAATACCCTATGGTTTCGATAATCGTACTCTTCCTCATTACTGTAAATTCGACGACTCGCCTAATGCTCGTGGATTTATTGAGAATTCCTATATTTCTGGATTAACAGCGCCAGAACTCTTCTTCCATGCTATGGGTGGTCGTATTGGTCTCATTGATACGGCCTGTAAAACTTCTTCCACAGGATATATCCAGCGCCGTTTAATCAAAGGATTAGAAGATGCAGTCGTAGGATATGATATGACTGTCCGAAATAATAAGGGGAAAATTATCCAATTTAAGTACGGGGATGATGCGTTCGATTCTACGAAAGTCGAAAATCAAGTGATTCCACTTACTGGTATGACGATCGAAGATATCTATATGCATTATGATATTATAGGTGTTAATGATGAGAAATCCGAACTCTTAAATATATATGAGAAGGGTACAGTAACACGTATGCGAAAACAACGTACAGAAACAGTAGAAAAATGTAAGAAATATATTAACCAAATGTTGTATGCGCGTGAAGAATTAGTGAAAAATGTATTTCGTAATAAGGATGATAATTCGGTAAAAGTACCAGTTGCATTCCAATATATCATTGCGAATATTCAAGGCCAACTTAGTCTTAATTCGAATTCTACTGTCGATATTACACCACTAGAGGCATTCGAACTCATAGAACACCAATATAAAGTTCTAGAGTCTATGCACTATGCAAAACCAACTGGACTCTTTAAAATCCTCTATTATTATTACCTTTCTCCAAAAGATTTATTGATTAATAAACGCTTCCATAGAAAAGCGCTACAGATTCTGTTGGAAACAGTTGTCTTGAAATATAAACAAGCATTAGTGAATCCAGGGGAGATGGTGGGTGTGATTGCAGGCCAGTCGATTGGTGAGCCCACTACACAGCTTACGCTCAATTCAGTCATTTATGAGACGGAAATAGTTATACGCGATCAAAATAAAAAGATACAAAAAGTTCAGATTGGCGATTTTATTCAAAAACAAATTGCAATTTCAGAAAAAATAGATTATATGGAAGACAAGGATACGACCTACGCTGAATTATCTCATTCAAACTACTATGAAGTACCTTCTGCAAATGAACAAGGTGAAACTGTATGGAGACGTATAGAAGCAGTTACAAAACATCCTGTTATAAATGAAGATGGTACGGATACGATGTTGAAGATTACCACAAAGGGGTGCAGAGAAGTAATTGCTACGAAAGCAAAGTCATTCTTACAGTTAGTTGATGGCCAGATAATTGGCGTGAATGGTGATAGTCTAAAAGTAGGTGATTATCTACCAGTTTCTAAGAAAACTATTGAAATCACTGGACTATGTGAAAATACTATAATAGAAAATACTGATAAAATTAATTATATAAAATTACTCGAAACAATCGTTTACGAAATATCTGCATCTGAAAACATTTTCCCGAATATAATTGATGGTATAACTGTTATGGAAGATAGATTGCAGAGAATGCCTGATATGTTATTTGATGAGATTGTATCTATAGAAGAAGTCCAAAACACAACACCTTATGCATATGATCTTACTGTAGAAGATACCAGAAACTTTGATATTTATAATGGAATTTGTATGAGAGATACTTTCCATTTAGCAGGTGTTGCTTCGAAATCCAATGTCACACGAGGAGTTCCAAGAATCGAGGAAATCTTACGTCTTACAAAAAATCCGAAAAATCCATCGCTTACGATCCATCTTAAACCCATTGATGAATTGGACCAAGAAAAGGCGGTGAATTATGCAAAAATGCTCGATCATACGAAACTCATTGATGTTGTCAAATCCGTACAAATCTATTTCGATCCAATTGAAGATAACACATCCATTCCAGAAGACCGTTTATTGATCGAACAATTCTACGAATTCGAGCGTTTCGTAGAATCCTGTAATACGAATGGAGAAGAAGAATCAGAAGAACAGGATACAAATGGGCAGAAATCCAAATGGGTGATCCGCCTCGAAATAAATGAAGAGGCCCTCCTCGATAAGAATATTACCATGGACGATATTCATTTCGCAGTAACCAATGGATATCCGAATGAAATCACATGCGCCTATTCGGATTATAATGCAGGCAATCTTGTCTTCCGTATTCGTATGAACAGTGATGTGTTTAAGAAAAAATCGGGAACGGCTGACCCACTTGATCAGAGCGATAAAATATTCTTCTTGAAATCTTTCCAAGACTCGCTCCTTCAGAATGTAGTTTTACGTGGCGTTACTGGTATTAAAAATATTCTTCCACGTAAACTCCAGAATATGGTTGTTTTAGAAGATGGAAAGTATGTTAAAAAGGATACGTGGGTTCTAGATACAACAGGATCGAATCTTTTAGAGATTCTAGGAAATGATATGATCGATGGGAATCGTACTTACTGTAACGATATCAAGGAAGTATTTGATGTCTTAGGTATTGAAGCAGCCCGCCAAACCATCTATAATGAATTCGTAGATGTCATGGAATTCTCGGATGTCTATATCAATTATCATCATCTAAGTCTTCTATGTGATCGAATGACACTTACGAAAGATATGGTACCGATTTTCCGTTCGGGTATTCTAAAAGATGATGTAGGACCGATTGCAAAGGCGACATTTGAGATGCATACAGAGGGGTTCTTGAATGCTGCAAGACATGGCGAATTTGATTCAATGTGTGGCGTTTCCGCGAATGTCATGTGTGGACAGTATGGTAAATATGGTACGAATTCGTTTAATATTCTGCTCGATATGAAGGAGATGGTGAAACTGCAAGTAGAGGATCTAGTCATTAAAGACCAAGAAAAGGAAATCGAAAAACAATTCGGATTTTCAGAAGAAGCAACCGGATGTTCGCAGAATGAGATTATGATACGTAATAATATTTCGGCAATTCATGCAGAGACAGAAGGAATTTGCGATGATGGATATGATATGGGATTCTAATAGAAAAAAAATACAATTATTAATATAAAAAATAATTATAAAAAAAATATTATTGTAGAAAACAAAAATAATATTTTTTATTTCGCTGGTTTCACAAATAAAAATCTCTCAAAATAATCTTTTAAAGAGATTACATTATCCGTATAAGAAATACCAGAATATCCTTCTTGAATCATATCTTTTAAATACATGCGTCCATCTTTCGATTTAAATGCTCTTAGTTCGGATAATTTTACAGGTGGTAAAATCATATGATAATCGTGATATTCATCCGATTTAATACTTGCATAGGCTCTTATAAAATAGATTTTATCCGTTTTTTCATTTTTCCCTAGTACTAACCATGATACTGAATCAAGTAGATTTTTTAGAGTCGTGGATGTAAATAAAATAATCGGTAAAAAAAGCTCTTGGGCCAATATCCAGATATCAATATCGGTTAAATAATAGGATTCGCTTAAAATAAATTCTTCGAGTATAGTTTGTTGAATCATAATATCTTTTTGAAGTAATATTTTTTTTACAATTTCTTTTTTCCCCTGTTTTTTTAATAATACTAATATTTTATCAAAATAAGCGAAATATTTCTTATATGCATTTCTCAAAGTCTCTCGAACTCTAGCTATATTAAATTCGGTTTTATAAATCTCTCGCATAATATAAATAATTGGGTAAAAACTACATTCGCGATTCGTATTTAATAAAATTTCCTTTGATATATCTGGTAACATTTGTTTCCAAATACTAGTAGCAGGATTACCAGCTACAGTTACTGTAGAGTTTATACATATAATATCTAATTCGGATTCTTTTATACCTTCAGCTAAGTTTCGTTGTTTTGCATATTCTACAATATCCGAATATTTTTGTGAAATACGTGGATCCTCATGCGCATATTCATATGTAATATTTACAGAATCATTTTGAGAGAAAGGGATTAATTCTTCGAAAAATTCTTTTGTTAAAAAACTCTGTAAAAGTATCATTTCTTCTTCATTTAATTTATAGTCAATATTTCTAATATTATATATTTTAATATTTGAATTTAATTCGGGTAATAAATAGGGTTGTATTCTACGATAACGTAATAATTCATCGGATAATCTTCCAAAATATATTTCTTCATTATCTTTACCACTGATTAAATGATATTTTGGAATAAGTAGACCTCTTTCTATTTTATCGAGTGGATTTACTATCGAAAAGCAATATGGTTTTCCATCTTCTGTACTATCTTGACAGTTAGTAATTTCACTTAATCCAAATAAAACAGATTCATCCTCATATTCATAGAACTGTATTTTTCCTCGAGTGATTCTTCTTATAATTTCTTCGATTTTTCTTAAACAATATCTTCGATTGTATTTACCCTTACGATTTTCTATATATTTTAATATATTTAATTTCATCTCTCGATTCTCTGGATATTCTAAAAGTATTCTTAAAAAAGAGCGAAATGCCGAATAAAATTGGCTTTCTAATTCGATTTTTTTAACCGACCGAATACGGGCCATATCTTGTTTTCCAGTAGAAATATTACGATCGGCTAATAAATAATTGGTCGTTTTCATTTCTCTAAGGGAATCTTCGAAAATATTTTCGGTAGGCCTATCAATCTGTATAAACTGATTCGTTTCTGTAATAATACCAATAATAAGGCCATCTTCAATGACTTTAAAACTTGGTTGACATAGTATTTTCCCTTCACTTTGTTCTTTTACGCGTAATAATAAATCGCGGGTTTTTTCATAAGGTAACCATAGAGTATTATCATTATCTATATATTTTATAGGAATTCCGGGTAAAATAGAAGACGGTAAACAGGGTATAAAGATAGATTCGCCGTCTTCTGGTAAAGTCACTTTAAATCCAATCGTTTTTCCCTGATAAGATTGAATTTGGTTCGATATCATATACCCCGGTTTTGACTGTGTTTGTTTTAATAAATGTAGATAGACTTCTTCGGCTAACGTATTACGTTTAAATTCGTATTTTGGTATACTTTGTAATGGTGCACAATAATTTTGTGCAGAATATCGAATAATATTCAATACTTGTTTTAGATTCTCGTTTTCGATATATTCTTCTATAAATGTTGCTGTTATTTGACGTGTATTCACTAAATAAATGGGTTCAAAAATAGTACCTGCTTTTATAATAATCATTGTTTCTTTTTTTGTATCATAATATGTTTTAGAATATGCTGCAGATGGACATAATAATGCTACATTATCAGTAGAATCGTTTTGTGTAATATCTAAAATCGCCAAATTTAATCCAGTTTCAAATAATTTCGGATTTGCACTACATATAATATCCCATAAATACGTATAATCAATGATCGAATTTTCATCTAATATAAATTTACGAAAAGATAAATAGGCAGATATAGTTTCATTAAAAAACCGTACTTGTGTATCATTTGTAAAATCAATTGTTTTCTTAAACATACTATCTTCTACCATTCGGTCATCTATGACCATTTCATTTTGTATTACTTCAGAATATTTATCTTTAAAAACAGCAGGCAGCGCACCATTATTAACATGAATAAATATATCTAGTGTAACTGCATCGACTATAATTTCACATATTCGTTGAATCGTCACTGTTGGTTTTATAACTCGCTTTCGTGAATATAAGTCCGCAATACATCCAAGGAATGATTTCTTAGAATTTTGTTGTACTCCTAGACGTAACATTGTTTCGCCATCGGGTTTTAATACGGATGGATTATCAGGTTGTACTGCGGATTGATGACTAATACCTAAAAATCTCTGTATAGACATTGGTAAAAATCCATATCTAGCGGGATCTAAAGGCATTGCCTCTACTTTTAAGATTGTTTGGGACTTATTCGGAGGAATTGCTTTTTGTTTAGGTTCTATTTGACGAATACATTGATCTTGTTTTTCCTGTTGTGGTTTACTCCATTCTTTAAAACAACAGGGTAGGCAATATCCATCGGGATGATTATCTTTTATTAGAAATCCAGGTTTATTATCATGATAACTACCATCGCTATTTAAATGTTGTGTGCCTTTTTTAAATTCTAAAACATAATCACCCGGTGGTATTGTTTTAGCTCCTGGTGGAATAATACCCCCACATACACCAGAATCGACTTCTTTTTGTGTAAGACTTGTGTTTGTTTTTAAACACCAATATCTTGGACATATATACCAATTTAAATTTTTAGGGTCAGTACCGTATTGTATAGCTTCTGAATACGATTTTTCTTGATCGCCATATTTCGATTTTTGTATCGCGTCTTTATCATCAATTTTTCGCTTTTCTTCAGCTGATAGAATAACCGGTTGACGATAGGCTGGACATAACCTGGAATATCTATCAAAGAATCCATTTTCAGCATCTTTACTTAAAAAGAGTTGTGGTTCCTTTTTTTTTAATCGTGTTAAAATAATATTATCATTACCACTCTTAAGTGGTTTACCATCTAATTCTCGTTCATATTCATCGGGTTGGGATCCACCAATTATTTCATAGGGGAATCTCTCAATAGTATTATCTATATTGCCTCCGAAAACAATACCTTCGTCTTCGGAATCATCATCTGATTCATCTACATCAGAATTAGCTTGTCTAGATACTTCAGGTAGCTCTTTTTCCAAGACTTCTTTTTCATCTAATACAGGACTATCTAAAATTTCGAAATCCGCATATTCAATCTCTGCATCTTGGAAATCATCTAAATGTTCAAAAAAATCGGTATCTGGTTCTTTATCATTTTCTTTATTTACTTGGTCATCATCTTCAAACTCTTCAAAAATAATACCATGTTCTTCTTCGGTTTCATCAAACTGAGTAGAATTCATAAATTTCGTTTTTCCAAAACTGAGTGCTTCTATTGGATTTACTTTACCTACGATTATTACACTTTCAATATGCGATTTTTCGATGGCTTTTACATTTGTAATATGTTTGATAGCATTTATAAATCGATCTTTATTTATTGTTAATGTTTCGGGATATTGTTTCATACGTAAAATACTGTCTAGATATATCTGGAGTGTTTCAATATAAAAAACAGAATTAATATTATCGATTTCGACTAATACAGTATCATCATCAATATTTATAGAAAATCGCGTTAAAAATCCCGCATTTTCTAAAATATTTTCGGAAGAATTACTATATTTACCATTCACAATATTATGGTCTTTTAAAAATGTATTCATTTTTAATAATGCTTGATCTCTATCAATACTAGAAAAATCCATTAGTTGACGGATTAAATCTTCCTTATCTAAATTACCCCTTTCTATACTCGAATTGAACCAATCCACAATTAGAGCGGATTCTGGCGTCATTTCTTCGAAATTATCTACACGCCGAAATTTCATAACGGCACCTTTTGAAATATTTTCTTCGAATACTTGGAAAATCGATGAAATATAACCCTCTTTAAAAAGAGTGAATTTACGTTTTATAGGTAGAAGTAATCTATAGTTTATTTTTATTATTTCGCAATCATTTGAAAATAACGTATTAAATCGGGGTAATGGATAAGGGATCATTGAGAGAATATAATTTACAGAATCTCTCAAAACAGTATTTAATTCTTCTATTTCTATGGGATTTTCTAAAATAATATTTACATATACATTGGCTGATGTAGTAATTGTAATTATAATATCCACCGATTCAGAAAACGGTAAATAGAATGTAATTTGTCCCGTTTTTCCAACCTCTCGAAGTTCTTTACTTAATTGGAATATTTTCGACCGATTTAAATCTGGTATTTTTGCGCCATATTTATTTATTCTGGTTGAATAAAGTCTATAAATATTCTCTCGGCGAGATCCTGGATTATATTTAATAAAGGGTATAGTTTGAGAGGCATGTACCGTTTTAAAAATTGTATCTAATGGTAATTGTATACGTTCTTCAGGATGAATACATAAATCGAGAGAATAGATACCGCGTTTAATATAGGGTAGTTTAATAGCATTATTCTCTCTATAAATATCGTATAAAAGATCAATATTTTCGAATATTTGCAGACTTTTAGGGTCAAGTAATCGTTTAGATTCTTTTAATAGCGATTGTTTCTCCTTTAATAACTTCGGTAGTGAGAGAATATTCTTTTTAAAAAGATAGGGGAAATAATAGGAAATAAAATCGATGGAAATCCCCTTTCTCTCAAAAAGTTCAAATATATTCTCCGCTAAACATAGATAAATCGTATTATCTACGATTTTATTGTATCCGGTTACCTTATTAAATAAACTATTTTCCATATTTACTATGCGATTTTCAGAGGATCCAATATACGAAAATTCGGGGGTCAATAAATAAGGGTTCATCGGGAAAGATTCATCTTTCAATTGAGAGAATTGTAATCCAATAGAAGTAAAACATTGTTTTGGATCTTCCCTTACGATTGTTAATAAATCTTGGTATGTATATTTTTGTTTTATAGGAATCGGTTTTTCTAAAATATTATATCCTATATTTTGTAATAATTGAGAGAATATCGGATAATCGATTATATTCCCTTGTTTAAAAACCGAATCGAATAATTGTTTCGTAGAAATGATACTAGTCGATTTTGAAAAAAGAAAGAGTTCATCATATGAAACAGTATTTTCTAGAGCGGCAATGATTTTCTTTTTAATCGCAAGTACGGTATCATCTTTATGAATTTGCATAGGTATATGAATAGAGGATTCATCGAATACTGCATACTCCCCATTAAATTCATATGTTTTAAATGGATTTCCTTCTTTATCTAAAACACATACTTTATAAAATTCCATATTTCGTTTAAATATAGGTATATCTTATTCTGGTATATTTTACATATGAATGATTTGTAAAATATATCTAAATAATTAAT
>Ga0136644_10002717_pt1 | contig 13375 bp, 10 predicted proteins | sample C_130820_EF_Meta_FD_94780 | JGI IMG/M metagenome (GOLD analysis project Ga0136644, IMG submission 94780) | Freshwater microbial communities from Lake Croche, Canada to study carbon cycling - C_130820_EF_MetaG (v2) (version 2) | ecosystem: Environmental > Aquatic > Freshwater > Lake | place... | reverse complement strand
CCCACTGTCGTTTGGTACAACTCGAAGGTTTCCAGAATCGCGTGGGGGTGGCGCTGGTACAGATCGTCGGAGGCGACTTCAATCAGTCCCGATTTATCAAAAAAACGGTCATTCAGCGGACGTAAATCGGAAGCCATATCGCCTCGATCACGCTTAAGACGGTCCTCAATGTTGAGCAGCAAGATTTGGTTGAGCTGAGTGACCGCCTTGGCTGCCCAGTAATATTTTCGCATCAGTTTTTCGCTGGCACGCTGGGCCAATCGGCCATCAGGTGTCTGTTCAGCGCTGAAGCCAAATGATTCGGCCACCGCTGTTTGCAAATCAAAAACCAACCGGTCTTCACGGCGTTTTGAAATCAAATGAAGTCTTGCACGAATCATTCCAAGCAAGGATTCGTTGCGTTTGATTTGTCGTGCTTCCAAGGGCGTGGCGAGCCCCTTGCGAGCCAATTCATCCCAACTTTTCCCCAAACCCGCTGCTTGCGCAACCCACAAAATGATTTGCAAGTCACGCAAGCCGCCGGGTGACTCTTTGCAGTTGGGCTCCAATGAATAGGGCGTATCTTCAAATTTGGTATGCCGTTGACTCAGTTCGAGTGTTTTGGCCACATAAAAAGCCTGTGGATCCATGGCAGCTTGGTACTGTTTTTCAAACTGAGCGAACAAATTTTGAGGGCCTGTGAGTCTGCGCGCCTCAAGCAGCGAAGTTTGTACCGTGATGTCTTTGACCGATTCGGCCAAACATTCACTCACGGTCCTGACACTGGAGCCGATCTCCAGGCCCACATCCCAGCAACTGCCAATGAAACGTTCCAATTGGCCTTGTAAGGCGGGTGAATGTTCTGGGGATGGGTCTTCTGGCAGAAGCACCAGGACGTCTACGTCGGAGTGCGGGAACAACTCGCCCCGTCCAAAACCGCCTACGGCCACAAGGCAAACGTCGTTGGCAAATCCAGCTTCGTGCCACAAGTCCCTCAATACCTTGTCAGCCAACAAGGCCAACTTGTGCAATGTGGTTGGCAGGCTTCGCGTGTTCGCTTTGCAGTCTGCCAAATTCTGCAGCAGCGCTGTTTTGTCACGTTTGTACGCTTCGCGCAGCAAGGCCAATGCAGTCATGTCAGGCGGCTTGTGGGGTTATGAAGTCTGGAATCGCCGGGCTGCCCGCAGACAGGGTCAGTACTTCGTAGCCGGTTTCGGTGACCAGCACCGTGTGTTCCCATTGCGCTGACAAGGAATGGTCTTTGGTGACGATGGTCCAACCATCGCCCATTTCTTTGATCTCCTTTTTGCCCGCATTGATCATGGGCTCGATGGTGAAAATCATGCCGGGCACAAGCGCCATCAAAGTTCCCGGCTTGCCATAGTGCAACACTTGGGGTTCTTCAGGAAAGCCCCGACCTATGCCATGGCCACAAAACTCACGCACCACCGAGAACCCATTGCCTTCGGCAAATTTTTGGATGGCGTGACCAATGTCTCCCAAGTGAGCGCCGGGTTTGACCTGCTCAATCCCTTTCCACATGGCTTCATAGGTCAACTTGGCCAGCCGTTTGGCGGCAATGGATGCCTCGCCCACCATGAACATGCGGCTGGTGTCGCCATGCCAACCATTTTTGATGGTGGTGATGTCGATGTTCAGCGAGTCGCCTTTTTTCAGGGGTTTGTCGTTGGGTATGCCATGGCAGACCTGGTGGTTGACAGAGGTGCAGATCGACTTGGGGTAGGGCTTGTAGCCGCCTGGGGCGTAATTGAGCGGGGCGGGAATGCACTGCTGCACATCGACCATGTAGTCGTGGCAGAGCTTGTCGATTTCGTTGGTGGTGATGCCTGGCTTGATGAAAGGCTCAATGAAGTCCAGGACTTCAGCGGCCAGCCGGCATGCTACTCGCATGCCTTCGATATCTTCTGCGGTTTTGATCGTGATGGTCATATAAACCATTATCCCATTGGGCTTGCTTCAATCGAAATGGCAGGGTTTCCCCAGTTAAAATACTCACTTTCAGGCCAGCCCCAGTCAGCGGCACCGGTGCTGTTTTTTTCTTGTCTCTTCACAAGGCCGCCCCGTGTCTCTGCACATCACGACTTTCGAAGGCGCTAGCGCCCTGAGCGATTTCCGCACGGCCCAGATATTGCCCCTTTTGGTACAGATTTCGACGAACATTCAAGGCATTTCGGCCCGCTACGTGCATCTGGTCGCCTCGGTAGAACCTTTAACTGAAGCACAAAAACAAACCCTTTCGGCCTTGCTGTCCTATGGTGAGCCCTATGTGGGGCCAAACCATGGTCCTCAGGTGGTGGTCAGCCCGCGCATCGGTACTGTGTCGCCTTGGGCCTCCAAAGCCACTGACATTGCGCACAACTGTGGCTTTGACATCCGCCGTGTAGAACGCTTGACGGAATACCGTTTGAGCATGAAGTCGGGTTTGTTGGGTACGGCCAATTTGACTGCCCACCAGTTGTCGCGCGTGGCCGCCGCGCTGCACGACCGGATGACCGAGTCCGCTATGGCCAGCCGCAATGAAGCATTTGCATTGTTCACGGTCGGCGAGATGGCCCCCATGGTGCAAGTGGATGTGCTTTCGGGCGGCCCGGAGAGGGGCAAACAAGCCTTAGAAGCGGCCAATCGCGCGTTTGGTTTGGCGCTGACCGACGATGAAATCGATTATTTACGCTACGCCTTTCAAGGCCTTCAGCGCAACCCCACCGATGTGGAGCTGATGATGTTTGCTCAGGCCAACAGCGAGCACTGTCGTCACAAAATTTTCAACGCCCAGTTCACTGTCGATGGCGTGCCGCAAGACCACAGTCTCTTTGACATGGTCAGAAACACCCATGCGCGCAACCCGCAGCACACTGTGGTGGCCTATTCGGACAATGCCTCGGTGATGGAGGGCCACACCGTGCAGCGCTTTGTGGCCCGCAGCAACGCCCACGGTGCTGCATACCAAGCCGAAAGTGCCTTGCATCATGTGCTGATGAAGGTGGAAACACACAACCACCCGACAGCGATTTCACCTTTTCCGGGCGCTTGTACTGGCGCAGGGGGCGAGATTCGCGACGAAGGCGCCACGGGTCGCGGCTCCAAACCCAAGGCGGGTTTGACAGGCTTCACTGTGTCCAAACTTTGGGGCGGGATGGCAGAAGAGTCAGGCGGCAAACCCGAGCATATCGCCAGTGCCTTGCAGATCATGACTGAAGGTCCCCTCGGAGGCGCAGCCTTTAACAACGAGTTTGGCCGCCCCAATTTGCTGGGCTATTTTCGTGAATACGAACAAACAGTCGATGGCGTCGTGCGTGGCTACCACAAGCCGATCATGATTGCGGGCGGTTTGGGCGTGATCGACGCGGGCTTGACGCACAAGATCGCGTTCCCTTCTGGCAGTTTGTTAATCCAACTTGGCGGCCCTGGCATGCGCATTGGCATGGGTGGCAGCGCCGCCAGTTCCATGGCCACAGGCACGAACGCCGCGAACCTGGACTTTGATTCTGTCCAGCGAGGCAACCCTGAGATCGAGCGCCGGGCGCAAGAAGTGATCAACCATTGCTGGGCGCTGGGCGCGGCTGGAGGCGCCTTCGCTAGCGGCAACCCTATTTTAGCGATTCATGATGTGGGGGCAGGTGGCTTGTCCAATGCGTTTCCCGAGCTGACGAACGATGCAGGTCGGGGTGCACGTTTTGATCTGCGTGCTGTGCCCTTAGAAGAATCTGGTTTGGCACCCAAAGAGATTTGGTCCAATGAAAGCCAGGAGCGTTATGTGCTGGCCATTGCCCCAGAATCCTTGCCGCAGTTCCAAGCCTTTTGTGAACGCGAGCGTTGTCCCTTCGCCGTGGTGGGCGTGGCTACCCAAGAGCGCCAATTGGTACTGGATGATTTGCAATCCCCAGGCGAAAAACCTGTGGACATGCCCATGGATGTGCTGTTGGGTAAGCCGCCCAAGATGCACCGCGATGTAACCCGTGTGGTGCGCTCTTCCAAGGCCTTGGATTTGACAGGCCTGACTTTGCAGGATGCCGTGGTGGGTGTTCTCAGCCATCCCACCGTGGCCTCCAAACGCTTTTTGATCACCATCGGTGACCGCTCCGTGGGCGGCATGACCCATCGTGACCAAATGGTCGGCCCTTGGCAAGTGCCGGTGGCCGATGTGGCTGTCACTTTGGCCGACTATCAAGGCTTTGCTGGCGAAGCCATGAGCATGGGCGAGCGTACGCCTCTGGCTGCGCTCAATGCGCCAGCCTCCGGTCGCATGGCCGTGGCCGAAGCCATTACCAATTTGTTGGCTGCGCCCATTGAATTGAGTCGGGTCAAGCTCAGCGCCAACTGGATGGCCGCCTGTGGCGAGCCTGGAGAAGATGCTGCGTTGTATGAAACAGTCAAGGCCGTTGGCTTGGAACTGTGCCCCGCTTTGGGCATATCCATACCGGTTGGTAAAGACAGCCTGTCCATGCGAACGCAGTGGCAGGCCGGCAGCGAGACGCGCAAAGTGACCTCGCCCGTGAGCTTGATTGTCAGCGCCTTCGCTTCATTGAAAGATGTGCGTGGCACCTTGACCCCGCAATTGCACGACAACGAGGACACCAGTTTGGTTTTGATCGATTTAGGCCGTGGCCAAAACCGGATGGGCGGCTCTGTTCTTGGGCAGACCCTCGGCCAATTCGGTGACATCGTGCCGGATCTGGACGCAGCGCAAGACTTGGTGAATTTGGTCAAATCCATCAATGCTCTGCGCGCGCAGGGTTTGCTGCTGGCTTACCATGATCGCAGTGACGGCGGTTTATTGGCTGCAGTAGCCGAAATGGCTTTTGCTGGACATGTGGGAGTCGCGCTGAACCTGGACATGTTGATGACCGAGGGCGATGGCATCACCGACAGCCGAGCAGACCATGGCGATGCCAAAAACTGGGCCAATCAAGTCAGCGGTCGACGCGAAGAACTGACGCTGAAGGCCCTGTTCAACGAGGAGTTGGGCGTCATTGTGCAAGTGCGCACGGCCGACCGTGGCACAGTACTGCAGATTTTGCGCGATCACAGTTTGTCCAAGCACAGCCATGTGATCGGCAAAACCCGCCCTGCCAACGCCAGCCTGAGCTCAGGGCAGGGCGCTTTGAGTGTCTGGCGGGATGCCAAAGAGGTATTTTCTGCGCCGCTGGAAGACTTGCACCAAGTCTGGGACAGTGTGAGCTGGAAAATTGCCCGTCAACGCGATAACCCTGTGTGCGCAGATGCCGAACACACTGCGGCGGGCTGGATGTCCGATCCCGGTATGCAAGTGGACGTGCGTTTTGACCCCACCATCAATGTGGCAGCGCCTTTCATCAATCTATCGCGCCCTAAAGTGGCAATCCTTCGCGAGCAAGGTGTGAACTCGCATGTGGAAATGGCCTATGCCTTTGACACCGCTGGTTTTGAAGCCCATGACGTGCACATGACTGATTTGCAATCGGGTCGTGCACGACTGAAAGACTTCCAAGGGCTGGTCGCATGCGGGGGCTTCAGTTACGGCGACACACTCGGCGCGGGCATAGGCTGGGCGCGCAGCATCACCTTCAATGCGGCCTTGGCCGATCAGTTCAAAAGCTTTTTTGGTCGTGCAGACACCTTTGGGATGGGCGTGTGCAACGGCTGCCAGATGTTTGCCGAGCTGGCCGACATTATTCCCGGGGCGCAGGATTGGCCACGTTTTACCACCAACCAGAGCGAGCGCTTTGAAGCCCGCTTGTCGATGGTGGAAATATTCGCGTCACCGAGTTTATTTTTAGCCGGCATGGCGGGCAGTCGTCTGCCTATTGCTGTTGCGCATGGTGAGGGGTATGCCAACTTCAAACACCGCGGCGACGCCGCAAAGGCCATAGGCGCCATGCGCTTCGTGGACAACCATGGACGGGCCACTGAGCAATATCCTTTCAACCCCAATGGCAGTAAAGGGGGAATCACGGCGGTCACGACAGCAGATGGTCGTTTCACCGCGATGATGCCGCACCCCGAGCGGGTATTTCGCAACATTCAGATGAGCTGGACAAGTGGAGACCTGGATTCCCACAGTCCCTGGTTGCGCCTTTGGCAAAACGCACGCAAATGGGTGGGCTGACGCTTGCGCGCCTTTCAGGTCACGGCGGAATGTTGCTGTGGTGGCTGCTGTCACTCATGGCCTGTTCACCCTCAGCAACATCACCAAACCAAACCAGGGACACCTTGACGGTTCAGGCTGGGGGTTGGATGGAGGCCGACCCCTTCAACCAAGATGTGCAGGAAGCGGCGCGATTTGCAGTGCAGACCCAATCAATGCGCACGCACTCGCGATTGATTTACAAAGACCTGAAGTCAGCACAAACTCAGGTTGTTGCAGGTCAGAATTTTCAGATGAACCTGACCGTCATTGATCATGGCTTGTTAAGAAGCGCCGTGGTAAGTGTTTGGAAAAATCCTCACAACCAATACACCCTAACGCATTGGCAATGGAGCCAAGATGCATTAGCCGTTAAGGCCAACCCATGATGTCCAGCGTTGACAATATTGCATTTTCAGATCACTGAATTTTCGCTTTGCTGCGCAAGGACTCTTGGTACTTGGCGATTTTCTGCTGTTGCAACTGTTGGGTAATTTGCGGCTTGACTTCTTCCAGCTTGGGCAACTGCGCTTCACGTACATCGTCGACACGGATGATGTGAAAGCCAAATTGTGTTTTGACCGGTATGTCGGTCATTTGGCCTTTGTCCAATTTGATCATCGCAGCAGAGAACTCCGGAACATAACTGCCCGCAGCAGCCCAGTCCAAGTCGCCACCATTGGCACCAGAGCCTGGGTCTTTAGAGGCTTTTTTGGCCAACTCTTCAAAATTGCCGCCTTTTTTGATTTGCGCTATCAAATCCAAGGCTTCGTCTTCTTTCTCGACCAAGATATGGCGAGCGCGAAACTCTTTGCCGCCGTTGGCAGCGGCAAATTTGTCATATTCAGCTTTGACATCGGCATCAATGACAGGATTTTTCTTTTGAAAATCAGCAAAGAGCTCACGTATCAGCAAGGACTGACGGGCCATTTCGAGTTGATTTTTGTAGTCTTCAGTGGCGTCAAGGCCACGCTTGCGGGCTTCTTGCATGAAAATCTCGCGAGCGATCAGTTCCTCTTTGATCTGCCCCATCATTTCAGGCGTAACGGGACGACCTGAGCGCTCGACCTGTTGCTTGAGGGCCTCAACGCGCGAGGAGGGTACGGGCTTACCGTTGACGACGGCAATGTTTTGCGCCAACAAAGGCATGCTGCTTGCAGCCAAAACGGCCAGAGTCAAAAGTGTTTTCTTCATGTGGAACCTTGAATAATTGAAAAATAATGACAGAGGGATTTAAACCACCTCGATGGCCAAGGCGTGCAAACCTTGGTCGATGAAATCTTGGACCGAATCATACACAAGCCGATGACGCTGCACCCGGTTTGCATTTGTAAAAAAGGGCGAAGCAATCTTGACCCGCATGTGCGAGCCTGAGCCCGTGGGAGATGCGCCTGAGTGGCCCGCGTGCAAGTGGCTTTCATCAATCACCTCCAAATGGGTGGTTTGCAGTTTGTCAGCCAGTCGTTGGTGTATTTGTTCTGAGAGAGGGGTTAAAGCAGCGTTCATGGCGTTTCTTGTTTGGGTAAATGCTTGGCAACGTAAACACCTTGCGCCACGATAAAAACAAGGGGAAATACATAACCCCACAATTTGAAATTGACCCATTCTTCCGTTGAAAAATAGGTGGCTACATAGGCGTTGATGGAGGCCATGAAAATGCAGTAAAACATCCAGGACAGATTGAGCCGGTGCCAAACATTTTCAGGCAAAACCAATTGACTGCTTAACAAGGATTGAAGGAAATTTTTCTTCAAAATCCAATGACCTACCAGCAAGGTCACTGTCAAGATGGCGTAGAGCAGAGTGGGTTTCCATTTGATGAAGCGTTCGTCATGCAAACCGAGCGTTAACGCACCAAAACCCATGACCAAGACCACAGTGATTTTTTGCATGGTGGCCAGTTTGCGCTCCATGAAATACATCACTGCGGTCTGAACCCCAGTGGCTGCCATTAAAACGCCCGTGGCGGTGTAAATATCGCTGAGTTTGTAAGTGACAAAAAACAGCACTATAGGAAACAAGTCCAGTAAAAATTTCATGTTGATTCAGTGGGTCACTCAGGTGTGAAATCCAACGATGCAGAATTCATGCAATACCGCAAACCTGTGGGTTGTGGGCCGTCTTCAAATACATGACCCAAATGGGCGCCGCATTGAGCGCATACCGACTCCACACGCACCATGCCATGCGTTCGATCGACGCGGTCGAGAATGGCGCCTTCATGGGCTGCTTGGTAAAAACTGGGCCAACCGCAACCGGCATCGAATTTGGTTTCCGATCTGAATAATTGCGCGTCGCAACATATGCAGCGGTAATGCCCTTTTTGCCATTGGCTGTCGTATTTGCCGGTGAACGGGCGTTCGGTGGCCGCGTGCCTTGTGACTTCAAATGCCAAGGGCTCGGCGCCTTTAGCTGCAAGATGGGCACGCCATTCGGCGTCGGTTTGAGGCAGTGGTGAGGTCATGATGAGCAACTGATTTCAATGGAAGATGCCCATGCCGGGGGTAATTGGGCATAGGTTTCGTAGTCGGCATGTTCTTCGAATGGTGACTGTAACAAAGTCATCAGGGTTTCAACTTCAGAGAAGTCACCTGATTTTGCCTTGCGGATGGCGATCTCCGCCAAATGGTTGCGCAACACAAATTTGGGGTTGTGTGCCAACATGGATTGGCCTGTCTGAATCAAATCGTTTTCGTGCAAACAATGAAGGTAATTTTGTTGCCAAGCATCCCAAGCTGGCCGATCGAGAAAAAGATCGCGTACGAGTGTCCAAGCCGATTCATGTGCCTGTGTCTGTTCGCCATGCGCTGCGACAGCGTGGCTCAACCGCCGCCAAAAAATCGTGTAGTCAACCTGCTCTTTGGCCATGATCTGCAGCAAGGTATCGGTCAGCTCGCGATTGGCAATGCCCAATTTGCGTGCCATGGCTCGGTCCAAGGCCATTGGAAAGCTGCTTTTGTAACTGTCTAAAACTGAAAGCGTTAAATCCTGATTGTTGATCAAGGGCGCGAGGGCCTGCCCCAGACAAAAGAGATTCCAGTAAGCCACATTCGGCTGCCGATGGTAGGCATAGCGCCCTTGACTGTCGGTGTGATTGCAGATGTGGCGAGGATTGAATCCATCCAAAAACTGAAATGGCCCGTAGTCCAAGGTGAGGCCCAGAATGCTCATGTTGTCGGTGTTCATCACACCATGGCAAAAACCAACAGCCTGCCATTGCGCCACCATGTGTGCGGTCCGATCGCAAACCGATTGCAACATCACGGCGTAAATATTGCCCTGGTGCTCACCCGCACTGGCTTTCGCTTGACATTCGGGCAGATGCACCGAAAGGGTGTAGTCAGCCAATTGTTGAAGTTGGGCGTGGCGTTGGTTGGCAGAAAAATGCTCAAAGTGCCCAAAGCGAAGAAAGCTGGGCGCGGTTCGGGTGACCACGGCGGCGGTCTCTACTTCCTCGCGGCGTATGGGTTGAGGCGAGCCGGTCAAGCACAAAGCACGGGTGGTGGGTATGCCCAGGCCATGCATGGCTTCGCTGCACAAATACTCCCGAATGCTGGACCGCAAAACGGCTCGGCCATCACCGCGACGTGAATAAGGGGTGGGTCCGGCGCCTTTGAGCTGAATTTCTTGTGGACCCTGTGCAGAATCGACATCACCCAAAGTGATCGCGCGCCCATCCCCCAGTTGTCCGGCCCACACACCAAACTGATGGCCGCTGTAAACACTCGCAAAGGGTTGGGCACCTTGCGGTATGGCGCATCCACTGAATGCCAGCAAGGCATCTGGGCTGTTCAAGCCCTCGGTTGGCCATCCTAAATCGTGGATCAAGCGTTGGTTTTTGTGAATCCAGTGCACCGCAGGCAAGGGCGTAGGCTCCAGTGGGGCCCCAAAGTCTTCACCCAAGTTGGCAAAGCGGTGGTTCCACACCCAGTTTTGAGATTCATTGTGATGTGCAGCGCTCATGGTTGATGATTGTCGGTGATATGCAAAGTACCAAGGAATAAATGGGTTTGCGCCTTGGGGGGCTTGACCGGCGTGTTAAAAACGGGGCCAAATTCTTGAAACTTGTAAGGAACGATCCATGTTCGGTTTGATGCAACAGCAGTCTTTGCTTATTTCTTCTCTGATTGATTTTGCCCAGCGGCACCACGGCGACGGTGAGGTTGTGTCTCGAAGGGTAGAAGGTGATGTGCATCGTTACACCTGGGGTGGAGTGGCTTTGCGATCCAAACGGGTGGCCAACGCGCTGGATAAATTCAAGTTGGCCGCAAGCGATCGGGTGGCCACACTGGCCTGGAATGGCTACCGCCACCTGGAGCTTTATTTTGGCGTGAGCGGGTCAGGTCGGATCTTGCACACCATCAACCCGCGTTTGCATCCTGAGCAGATTGCTTGGATTGCCAATCACGCCGAAGACACGGTGCTGTGCTTTGACATGACGTTTTTGCCCATTGTTCAGGCCATTCACACCAAATGCACCACCATTCAGCATTGGATTGCCTTGTGCGAAGCAGACAAATTACCCCAGGACACGGGAATTCCTGGTTTGATCAGTTACGAAGCCTGGATTGCGAAAGAATCTGACCGCTACGACTGGCCCGAACTGGACGAAAACTTGGCATCGAGCATGTGCTACACCAGTGGCACCACTGGCAATCCCAAGGCGGCGCTGTACAGCCACCGCTCTACCATCTTGCATGCGTTTGCCGCGGCGTTGCCGGACGTGATGTGCATTTCTGCCCGTGATGCCATTTTGCCTGTCGTACCCATGTTCCACGTCAATGCTTGGGGGATTCCTTACAGCGCAGCCATGACGGGTGCGAAGCTGGTATTTCCAGGGCCTGCCCTGGATGGCAAGTCGGTTTACGATTTGATCGAGGCCGAAGGCGTGACCTTTGCCGCCGGTGTTCCAACCGTTTGGCAAATGCTGCTGAGCCACATGAAGCCCTTGGAACTGAAGTTTTCGACATTGACCCGCACAGTCATAGGCGGCTCGGCTTGCCCGCCGGCCATGATCGAATCCTTTCGGACAGACTACAACGTCGATGTGCTTCACGCGTGGGGAATGACCGAGATGAGCCCCCTTGGCACATTGTGCACCTTGAAAAACAAACACCTGAATTTACCGGCCGATGCGCAAATGAAAATTCGACTCAAACAGGGTCGCGCCATTTTTGGCATTGACATGAAGATCGTGGATGACGCTGGCCATTCCCTCCCGCATGATGGTCGCGCCTACGGTGACTTGCTGGTCAAAGGTCCTTGGGTTGTGCGTGAGTATTTCAAGCAAGAAGGTGCATCGCCCTTGGTCGATGGATGGTTTCCGACGGGGGATGTGGCCACCATCGATGAAGACGGTTTCATGCAAATCACAGACCGCAGCAAAGACGTCATCAAGTCTGGCGGCGAGTGGATCAGCTCGATTGACATTGAAAACATTGCCATGTCGCATCCGGCTGTGGCCATCGCGGCGTGCATTGGTGTCAAGCACCCCAAATGGGACGAAAGACCCATCATCTGTGTTGTCAAGAAACCCGACGCAGCGTTGACGCGCGATGCGCTGATTGCCTTTTTTGAAGGTAAGACAGCCAAATGGCAAATTCCCGATGACGCGGTTTTTGTCGAAGCCATTCCTTTGGGGGCCACTGGCAAGATGCTGAAAACCAAATTACGCGAGCAATTGGCTGATTACAAGCTGCCTGGATTGTGAAGAACTTCAGAACCATTTAACAAAGATTGACCTGTCGCAGGGCAAGTCACAAGGGCGATATGCCCTAGGGGAAACACTGAGGAGGGCGCTCATTCAAAAGCGTTAGGCTGCTTGCATTCTGTTGCACTTGGAGTTATTAAATGAAATACGCTGTCCGTTCTGTGGTTTTTGCTGGCATGGCCCTGTGCGCTGCCGGCGCTTTTGCCCAAAAAGGCGAGACCGTCAAAATTGCCCACATTGATCCGCTCTCCGGTTTGATGGGTCCTGTCGGCACCAACCAACTCAAGAGTTTTCAGTTTTTTGCTGAAAAATTCAGTGGCGCAAAAAACCCCGCCGGCGTCAATTTTGAAGTGGTTTCTTTTGACAACAAACTCAGCCCTGCGGAAAGTTTGAATGCCCTCAAATCGGCTATCGACCAAGGCGTTCGTTACATTGCCCAAGGCAACGGCTCATCGGTCGCTGGCGCTTTGATCGAAGCGGTAGACAAGCACAATGCACGCAACCCCGGCAAGGAAGTCATGTTCCTTAACTATGCCGCTGTAGACCCTGATTTCACCAACAGTAAATGCAACTACTGGCATTTCCGCTTCGACGCTGACACGTCGATGAAGATCGAAGCAATGACCACCTTCATGCGAGATGACAAAGACATCAAGAAGGTTTATTTGTTCAATCAAAACTACTCTCATGGTCAGCAAGTTGCCAAGTTCGCCAAAGAAAACCTGGCGCGCAAGCGACCTGATGTCCAGGTTGTCGGCGAAGACCTGCACCCCTTGGCTCAGGTGCGTGACTTTGCGCCCTACATTGCCAAGATCAAAGCTTCGGGCGCTGACACAGTGATCACTGGCAACTGGGGTTCTGATTTGTCTTTGCTCGTCAAAGCGGCCAATGAAGGTGGCTTCACCGGCAAGTTTTACACCTATTACACCGGCGTAACCGGCACACCCACAGCACTGGGCACCTCCGGCGCCGGCCGCGTCTACCAAATCGCGTACTCGCACTACAACATGGGCGGCGAAATGACCAAGTTGATGGACGAATTCAAGAAAAAATTCAACGACGATTTCTACACCGGATCAGTGATGTCCATCTACACAGGTTTGGGTGAAGCCATGGCCAAAGCCAAGTCCACCGACCCGGTCAAAGTGGCTGCGGCATTGGAAGGCCTGAAGTACAAAAACTTCAATGGCGAAGTCGAAGTGCGCAAAGCTGACCACCAGTTGCAGCAACCACTGTACATGACCGTCTGGCAAAAAGCTGACAAGAAGTACCCTTACAGCCCAGAGAACACGACCATGACTTTGGCGCCAGTCAAGGAATTTCCATCTTATGTTTCCAGCACGCCTACAAGCTGCCAGATGAAGCGCCCAAGCTAAGCCTTGAACGCTTTTTGATCGTGGGCCCGATCCACTTGGGTGTTTCGGGCCTTTTTATTTGAGTTGGCAAACCCACAATTAACAGGGCTTGGCTTTCGGTAACGCAGTTAGGCCGTTGTTGGGCCTGGAAAGTTTTTATGGAGTTTTTTATCATCTCCATGCTCAATGGCCTCAGTTACGGGCTGT
>Ga0136644_10002715_pt1 | contig 13379 bp, 15 predicted proteins | sample C_130820_EF_Meta_FD_94780 | JGI IMG/M metagenome (GOLD analysis project Ga0136644, IMG submission 94780) | Freshwater microbial communities from Lake Croche, Canada to study carbon cycling - C_130820_EF_MetaG (v2) (version 2) | ecosystem: Environmental > Aquatic > Freshwater > Lake | place... | reverse complement strand
GTGGCATTTGCCAGCATTGGATGAAGTCCCAGTGCGATCATGACAGGAAGCGTCACGGCCGATCCGCTTGAGGCAACCGTATTGAGAAATCCGCTGCATGCTCCGGCCAGGGTCAGGAGAAGTGCCGTCGTGAAAGTGATCTCGTCGTTCATTGGAGAACCGCGGGCTTGGCCGAGCATTTTGCAATCCACCGCATCAGGAGGCCAACGATCACGACGGATAATGCGAACCAACGAGCGTTTGGTTTCATGACGAGCAGGGTGGTCTCAACCGCAAGCATCAGCAAGAAGGTCAGGAACATGATGATCCTGACATAGCGCTTCATCTCGCGTCCTGAGTCCGTGGATGTGGCTCCAAGGTTCAGGGTTATGGCGCCGACCACTCCCACGGCATAAAGGTCGGCAAGTTTGGAAATATCCTCAAAAGCAATCACAAGGGTGGCAGGGATGACGATGGAGAGGAGGAGTCCTGCGATAGGAACGCCGTGACGGTTGAGCTTGTAGAAGATGCGGGGCAACTCCCAGTCACGTGCCATGAGATGCGTCAGGGAACTGAGCGCCACCATTGCGGTATTGACCGCCGAGAGCAGAAGGAGACCGAAAAGTATACTGATAATCGTGGAGGCAATATCACCTGCTTGGAGGCCTAATGCATCCCCCACAAAGACCTTCCCCATATGCCTGAGCAGGTAGTCACGGACACCCGGAGCGCCTGGTGCATCCACCTCCCCGTTGTGCATCACAAGCCCGGGAAGCGCCGCCATGGCAAATCCGAGCACCGTGGTCATCACACAGACCTCGGCCATGACGAGCAGGATCGCCGGAGTCGACGTAAAGAAGACGAGGGGTTTCTTGATCGACGAATGTGGATCAAGCTTCATCACCCCGGTCGAGTTGGCGACGGCCTCGATCCCGGAGAGCGCCAGCATGATAACCACCAAGTTCTCCCAGTTTTTGAGAAAGCCGCCTTGCAGGGGCCGGATCATCCGTTCCGCTTCACCTAGATGAGGCAAGGCAAACAGGCCGATCAGCAACACGACAATTGCTGTCGGCACCGAGATCAGCATGGCGATCCCGGCGGACTCCTTCGGGCCAAGGAAGTTCAAGGCTCCGATCACCAAAATCGCTAGGAAGGCACACTCCACCGGATGGGACAATCCCAGATAGTAGAAGGCAGAAAGCGCACTGATGGAGGCGGTGACCAAATAATCGGCGATCAGTAAAAAGGCGCCGATCGAGGAGAGAGACTCCGAACGTCCCCTGAGACTGGCATAAACACCTCCGCCGAAGGGATAGAGTCGGCAGATCGTCAGGTAGTTGTAGGCAACCAACATCGTTATTCCGCCCATGATGGCGATCAGCCACGGGGAACTGTATCCTCCGACGGCGAAAGCCAGACCGATCACATACGCCTTGCTCGTCCCCCAATCTCCGTAGAGAAGTGCAGCCGCACGCTTCCAGTCCACATTACGCGGGCGTTCCCCTGGTCTGGTGTGGCGGCGGTGATGCATAACTAGAACTTCACCCCTGCGGACCAGAAGATGTTCTGGCTGACGAGGTCGCTGTTGCCTGCGGCAGCGTTGTAGAAGAAGGATGTCTTCCACCGCTTGGCGAACTCCACCGTGAAGCCAACTCCCGTGTAGAGGAAATCCCGGATCGGTGTGGCGCTCCAGTTGGAGAAGGTGGGGCTGGATCCACCCAGGTTGCCGCTGATGGCGTAGTGGTTCTGCATGAACTCATGCTGCCAGTTCAGGCTCACCTGCGGCACCACCAGGATGTTCCTGCCAGCCTGCCAGTTGTAGGCGGCATGAGCACCTACCGAGGAAAGCATGCTGGAGCTGTTCCAACCCGAGTAGCAGTCTAATGACGAAAAAAAGGCCCTTCATGTCGCAGAAATCTCAAAAGTGGCGCAAGAGATCGGGCGACGCAATCAAGACAACGCCATGCACGGTTTTTTTCCTAGACCATCACTTGGCATCAAGGAAACTCACGCATGACTCGACTCGAACCGACACCCCTCAAACCCATCGCCGTCATCGCCGGAATGGCCGGCAACATGATGGAGTGGTATGACTTCGCACTTTACGGAGTGATGGCTCCCATCCTCGGAAAGCTCTTTTTCCCCCAAGGAAACAGTGTGGTCTCCATCCTTTCGGTGTTCGGCGTCTTTGCCGCCGGGTACATCATGCGACTGGGAGGAGGGGCCTTCTTCGGCCACATCGCCGACCATCACGGCAGGCGCATTGCTCTTCTGGCATCAGCGACACTCATGGCGATCACGACAACTGTCGTCGGTTTTCTCCCCTCCTACGCGGCAATCGGGATCTGGGCGCCGCTTCTGCTCGTGATCCTGCGCCTTGTGCAGGGACTCTCTACCGGAGGGGAGTTCATCACCTCGATCACCTATCTGGTGGAAAACGCTCCTCCTCATCGCAGGGGGCTGATTGGAACCCTTGCCGGATCTTCAGCGGCAGGGGGAATTCTTCTTGGATCCACCGCTGGTACGGTTCTTTTTTCCATCTTCTCCAAGGAGCAGATCCTCGATTGGGCATGGCGTCTTCCTTTCCTTATTTCGATTCCGCTCGGACTATCGATAGCCTTACTCCGCTGCAGCCTGCCCCAAGAGGAAAAGCCGGCACCGCATGTAGGATCACGGCACAGGCGATCCAGCGTGCTCCATGTCCTCTTCGAGCATCCCTGGTCTCTCATCAGGAGCGTTTTCGCATTCTGGGCCTTCCAAACCGGCTTTTACACGATCGCGATCTTTATGTCCTCGTACCTCGTGAGCGGGAAAATCTTTCTGGAGCCGACCGCCTTGGGTCTCCAGTCCGCGGCCATGGGTGCCTGCCTATTCATGGCGCCCATGGCGGGCTTCCTTTCGGACAAATTCGGCCGCAAACCGGTAACGCTGATCTCCCTTATCGGAATGCTCCTGACAGCCTATCCGCTCTATCTCGTGGTGAATCTGGGTATCAACACATTGGCACTGGTCGCCATGGTGTTTTACATGATGCTTGTCACCTTAGGGCAAGCACCCTACGGGATCTGGCTTGCGGAAATCTTCCCCCGATCCCTGAGGGGAACAGGATTGGGAATTTCTTACAATGCCGCCGCTGGCATCCTCGGAGGCACCACTCCCCTCCTCTGCGTCACTCTGATCGAGATAACCAAGAACAGAATGGCTCCCGCCGGACTCCTCGTCGTCGCCTCGGTGGTGAGCGCGATCTTCCTTCTCCTGCAAAGAGAGACTGGGAACAAGCCACTGAAATAAGCTTCGCCAGGGAGCTACAGTATTGCGCATAGATGCTTCTAAGGAGATATCCGGACTCCTCGCTACGATTGCATGAACCATGAATGCGCTGAATCCTCATTCATCCCGAAACTGGGTGCGCTTGATGTCATCGCCATCTCGGTTGCCGGAGTCGCCCCCACCCTGAGCATGAGCCTGGGTCCGCAGCAACCGGAGATGCATGTAGGGAGGGCCGTTCCTTTGGCATTTGCTCTCGGTACCGTGGTCATGCTGCTGGTCGGATGGTGCTTCGCGCGGCTCGCCAGAAGTCATCCCAATGCCGGTTCTGCCTATGGCTTTGCCGCCTCGGCACTGGGGCCCAGATGGGGACTGATTGGCGGGTGGGCCCTCCTTGGCACCTATATGGCGTTCGCCCTCTCGGGGGCGACCGGCTGCGGGCTGTTCGGTGCTAATCTCGCGGCACGCCTCCATGCGTCCTGGCAACCTTCGGATCTGACCATCACGATGACGGCGATTCTGGCGACCGCCATCCTGAGTCTTTTTCCCGCAAGGAACTCCGTGTTGATCCTGATCGTCGTGGAGGGAACCGCGATCCTGGTCATGATCGTTATGTCTGCGGTCGTTCTCTGGGACGTTGCCCACGGGGGTGGCCCTGCCAAGCATGTCCCCCTCAAGGATCTCTTCATCCCCTCCCCAGGCACCGGCTTTAGCCAGATTGCCTTGGCGATGTCGTTCGTGGTCCTCTCCTTCGGGGGCTTCGAGCAGGCCGCCACGTTGGGTGAAGAGGTGAAGAAAGCACGCCGCATCATCCCCGGGGTGTTGATCGTCACCATTCTCTTGGTCGGGTTGCTCTATACGCTCATCACAGCCGCCGAGATTGCAGGCTTCGGGGGTGGAAAGGCCAACATCCACCGATTCCTCTCGTCTACGTCCCTCCTAGCTGATGTTTCTTCCGGATATTTCGGTGCATGGTTTGGTGATTTCCTGGACGTGCTGGCCACCATCTCCGCCTTCGGTTGCGCCCTGGCGCCAATTCTTGCATCCTCCCGCATTCTCTTCGCGATGTTCCGCGACGTGAACCCACGGAGCCTCATCGGATCGATATCCCAAAGCAGCGGGACCCCACGCCATGCCACGACCCTTCTCATGCTTTCCATGGTGCTGATCTATCTGCTTCTCAAGTTCGGATGTCACGGAACGGCTGATGACATCTTCTTCTGGACCTCCACTTTCAGCGCCCTGACGCTGCTCTCCGTCTATCTTCTGATTGTTATTGCCGCCTCTCGTTCACTTGCCCGGTCGCACACTTCTTTCAGGAAATTGAAGCAGATCATTCCGTCGATGGCCGCGCTGGCCATGGCCTACACTCTCTGGACCTGTATCGTTGCCCCGGCCGAAGGAGCCTATCGCTACATCCCCTGGCTCGCCTTGATCTGGGTACTGCTCCCGGCGATTACCGTGGTGGCCTATCCCGATCTTGTGGAGAAAGTGGCCAAGGGGCTGCTACGTGGTGGCCATGCCGAACCGGAACTGAGCGCTGGAAAGGCTGAGCTGACCTAAGGTCAGCCCCATCAGGAGAAGTGAAGGAAAACTCACCCTTCCTGGAATCGTTGGCCTCTAGTGCTTCTTTCGCGAGATCCAGAGGTAAAGTTCGATAATAAGGGTTATCGCAACGATGGATTCAGCCAGAAAGAAGCCGCTGTAGTCAGTCAGAACTCCCATCGGCGGGGCAAAGGGCTGGATGTTGCGAATGGCGGGAAACGAGAAGAGAAGCGCTCCTCCGAAAACCATCTCATTAATGTCGGGATGAGTCCTACTCTTGTGGACCTTGAGGGCCATCCAACTGTATCCGAGGGCGACCACAATCATCATGACCGCGAGAAAGACACAGAATACCTTCGTTGGCAGAGTCCTTTGGATATCGATCTCCACATCGAGATTAGTCGGGGAGTTGTTTTCCCTTGGCAGCAGGGTGATGTCGTATCCAGTGAAACCGGCCAAGCTGGTATCAACCGTGAATGGAATCCTTTCGAATTTAGGCTTCGGGGAATCACCCGCGACCTGACGCCGCACAAAGACCTTCAGACGGGTCTGATGATGGTCGAAGGGGTAGAAAAACTGCTTGCCGGCATCGTTCACCTGATAGGTCGAGTCCATGTAGTTATCGAAAGCGGAGCAGGGAACTGTGGATTTCATCTCCAGTAGCGAGGGGTAGATGGTCAACTCATCAATCAATTGATAAGTCCTGAAGGGAGAGTAGCTCTCGAAATCCACATCGCTCTTGGGCAACTTCAAGCTCAGTCGGGCCTTGAGTTCACCATTGGAGGGTTCGAAGGCGATCAGATTGACGCTGAGGACGGGATCCGAGTTTTTCGTAAAGGAGGACTCCTCGGCATGAGCCATTGTCGTCGTAGCAACAACTGCGACCGTGAGAACCAATATGATTCGGAACAGGGAGGGTATATTCATGGGTTAGTTGATAATTGGTAATCATCATAGGAAGAGGCAACCTGCAACCCCTGAGAGAAGGACGACCAGGACAGGATTCAAATCAGTAATCAGCAGGATCAAGGCGGATCCCACAGCGATCAAGGCGGAGGGAGTTGAGGTGACGGCTGACTCGGTGATGAACATGAAGGCTGCCGACAAGGCACCGGAAGCGATCAAAAGGAGGGCTTTGCCGAGGGAGGGGCGCCAACGCCACTGACTCAGCCAATCCCAAGAATGGGCTGCCGCAAGGATCACCGCCATGTTGGGAATAAATAGTGCCAGCATTGCGATGATGGCACCAACCAGAGCCCACTGCGCGCCAAAGGGGGAACAAGCCTTAAGACCGATCAGCGAGGCGAGCATGCTTGGTCCCGGTATAATGAAACTCATGGAGAAGAAATTCAGAAAATCCCCCTTATCCATCCAGTTGTGATGGCTGACACTGGCCCGTTGCATGCAGGGGAGAATGGTCTCCTCCCCTCCGAAGGCGCATACCGAGAGTGCGGAGAAGGTGGAGATCAGATCAGTGCAGACGGGAGCAATGGGAAACTTATCGGATGATCCGGAAAGAAGCGGCTTGAAGGGAATGGCAGGGCAGGCCTGCTCCTTAGCCGGCTTGGCATCATGGATCAGGAGGTGCTCGATTTTATCCAGAAAATAAGGCGCGCTTTTCTCTACCGAAAAGATCAACCCCATCACCGCAACCACCGCAAGTGCGGTCGTGAATGTGCCCCACCGCTCGGAATTGAAGATTTGTCCCAAGCGATGTCTGAGGAAGTGACGAAATCCAAGCGTAGGGACAAGCCCCGGAGGTTCCTGCATGCCATGGCGTTTTTCATGACGGGAGGGCCGATGCAGCCAGAGTGCCAAGGGAGTCACCCAGAGCAGCACACCCGAAATATGCAGGATCCCGTATCTCAAAAACACGAAGACGAGAAGGATCAGCAGAAGATCTCGGTAGTCGATCAAGGCTTTCCTGCCGATCTCAAGCAAGGTAGCTCCGATCACAGCGCAAACCGCCGCGCCGGCACCAGCAGCCACGGCAACGACCCAGGAGATGTTGTGAAAATAGATGAAGGCACTCCCCAAAAGAAGCGCGAGAAGAAACGAGGGCAGAATCATCGCCACCGCGACAACAAATGCCCCAGGGATACCCCTCACCTTCTGACCGATGTGTACGGCGAGCCCAAAAGTGCTGTCTGGCTGAGGAAGGAACTCCGCCAAGGCAAAACTATCCAAGAACTCTTTCTCGGTGATCAACTTCCTCTGTAAAACAACCTGACGCTTTAAGTGCCCCGCAGCTCCTTGCACAGTAGTCAGTGCAATCACGAAGAAATACCAGGCCAGCCGCCACAACGAGATAGAGACTCTCTGCATCTCCATTGGAGACACGGAATCGCCCTCTGATAGCTGATTACGAGTTTTGCTCATGTATCCGAATGTAGTTGAGAATCCGCATGCAGCGCCAGCCAGACCGCGTTCCCTGATGTTGATTCCACCCGGTGCCTGCAATGCGCCGGAATCAAAAGGTGATCCCCTGATTGCAGGTCGAGCATCCCCTCACCCTCAAATTCAATACGGGCGGACCCCCGAGCTAGAAGCACCCATTCGGCGCCAACCTGATCATACCAGAATCCCTCAGGAGTCGGCTGACCATAGGAATGAATCGACTCAAGGCGGAAGGAGCCTCCCTCCAGAAGCTTCTGAAAGACTTCTCCTTCACCTTTGGGAAGCGATGCGGTGAAAAGATTGCGGATCTCGGGAGTCATCTCATTTGCCCAAGCAGTCCCGATACCTCCCCATGTAGGCGAGAAGACTCGCGCTTGCGGTCGGATTCCGGGAGTCGGATCGGGCCGAAAACGATCCGGGCTTCGAAGCCGGGTTTGGAGAGAAGGTTCAGCAGATGAGGGAACAGAGTGTGATCTCCCCAATAGGCAATTTCCTGTCCGGGATTCCCGTTGCCATGCAAGGAGTGGGAGATGGCCGCGGGTGTTATCGGCTTACCGGAGCGAACGGTCGATTCCAGCAGAGAGCTTCGGAAAGGCAATACGGCAGATCCCTCGGAGCTAGTCCCCTCAGGGAAGAGAACTACAGGTATGCCCTCCCGTAGAGGGCGTTCCATTTTGACAAGCTGGGCCGGAACCTCTGCCGGATTGTCACGGCTCACAAAGATCGTCCCGGCATTGCGGCAAAGCCATCCGAATACAGGCCATGAATTGACATCGCTCTTAGCAACAAAGCTGGCCGGGCAGAGCGACCCAATCACCAGGATGTCGACATAACTGAGATGATTGCTGGCGACGAGTCCCTCTGCGGGGATATTTCCTGAAACCGTGACGCGACAATGAAGCAAGGCGAGAAAGCGGCGACTCATCCACTGCATCCATGCGATCCGGCCTCTCTCTCCACCTCCTTGCCGAATCAGGAACCATTGGAGTGCCACCATCCCCGAAAAAATGACCCAACCAAGTCGGAGCAGGCAGAAGAATGACCGAAAAGACAAAGCCCCCATCAACGCACGGTATTCGTTCCCGTGGCGCGGCTTCCAGCATTGGGACGCTCCACAAATCGATCCTTGGCAGCAGGGTCGGCATTGAAGCAGTCGATCATAGTGAGGAAATCAATGGTGCCGAAGGCCCGGTCGATCGCGGGTGTGGAGCAGATCTTGGCACCAATCCCAAGATAGGCACGCAGAAGTTTCGGCGGAGGCGGACAATTCGCCAGAGGCTCAACCTGGTCGAGTTCGAAAGCCGGAAGGGGAACGGTTCGGAACTCGGGATCAGAGAGATGCCCCTCGGCGGCAAAACGGTTGTAGAAGGCCCGTCCATGAGCCGGATCCTGAGAAGTCAGGGAACTGCAGCCGATCAGATATCGGGCATTGCGATCCAAGGCATAACGGACGATCTCGCGCCAGAGCATCGAGATCACCGCGATCGAGCGATGATCACGGTGCACACAGGCACGTCCCAGTTCCACTAGCGAATCACGGAAGGGCTCGAACGGGGCGAAATCGAATTCGCAGGCGCTGTAATAGCCTAGGGTCTTATGTAGTTGAGAGAGGGTACTGGCGGAGGTGTTTGAGTAGGATGGGGTAGATTTTACGATGTCTGTGGTTCCAACGCCACTCGCATTCTTTGAGATGGATGAGGAACTTTTCCTTACGGATGCTACGGAGTTTTAGGAGGCGGTGTTTGGCGAAGCTCCAGAAGGATTCGATGCCATTAACGTGATTCTTACCCCGAGCGAACTGGTTTTCATGATGGTGAACTCGATGATGCTGGTAACCATTGGTTACCAGCCCGTCATAAGCCTTCCATCCATCGGTGTAGACGTCACTGCTTGAGAGAACGTGTCCCTTGAGGATCGGCATCAGTTCTTGCTTGGAGCAGTTCTTCACCACACTGACGAAGACCCGATCGCCGCGTTTATGGAGCCCCAAGACAGGGATCTTACCCCCGGCACCACGGCCTCGCTTGCCTCGTACTCTGCGTGCTCCGAAGTAGCTCTCATCAACCTCAATGTCCCCAGTAAAGGGTTGCATCTCCTGGAAGGTCATCTCCACCAACCTCTCCCTCATGAGGGAGTAAATGCGGTGTACGGTGCGGTAGTTCAACCCCGTCAACTCGGCTGCCGTGAGGCTGGGAAGATCCGCTGCAAAGAAGCGGATCACCTCCCGAAATCGGGCCTCAGAAACGTGCGCACCTTTTGAATATCTGTTCTTCATTGCTGATTAGGGACTTATACCCCATCAGCACCCCATCAACTACATAAGACCCTAGCCTAAATGAAGCCCAGCCATCGTTCCTGTCTGCATCCGGTAGGTTCCCACCACGGCATCGGAGCTTTCCTCGACAACGATCAGATGGTCACAGACCTCGTCGAACTCATCTTCATCCATGCCCGTCGCATGGGCTCTGGCCAATCCCTCCTGAAGCTCGAGGTTGAAGACTTTATAGCGGAGCCTCAATGCTTTACGGATCTCCTCTTGGGACGCCGCAAACCTTACTGCATAGCTTTTGAACATCCGGGTATTTTCTTGGAGAGGAGCCCCTCAACGGAGAGAGGGCAACCAAATCTTCTTTCAACTCTCCCCTCCCCTGTCTACTGCAAATGGGAAACAATCGCGCCATGAAGACCATCTTGCTCACCGGGCTCCTTCTTGCAGCCTCCGCTGCGCTTCTCCCCGCCAAAACTCTGGTCAACGTTGACCGCCATGGCCTCGGCATCCAAGGATACGACCCCGTCGCCTACTTCACCGATACCATGGCAGTTAAGGGAAATCCGGCCATCGCCAGCAGTGCGGATGGCGTAACCTATTACTTCGCCACCCCGGAGCACAAGGCGACCTTCGACGCCAATCCCGCCAAGTACGAACCGCAGTTCGGCGGCTACTGTGCTTACGGCCTCTCAAGGGGATCCCTGGTGGAGATCGATCCCTATGCCTTCCAGATTGTGAATGGCCGGCTCCTCCTCCAGTACAGCAAGGGGATCATGGAAAAGTTCAACAAAGATGCCGCCGTGAATCTCGGGAAGGCAGACCAAAACTGGCCCCTCCTCGAGGAGAAAAAAGGCAAGTAACCACCTCTCTGATCATTGACCAACGCCTGACTCCTCCATGAACCAACCCTCCAAAGCACTCTCCATTCTCTCTTGGCTCCTGCGGATCACCGCCGCCGTGATCTTGGCCCAGACCCTTTTCTTCAAGTTCACCGCCGCTCCCGAATCGGTCTACATCTTCGACAAGGTAGGACTGGGAGCCCCGGGCCGCATCGGCTCCGGAATCGCCGAGTTAATCGCCGCCATCCTGCTGCTCCTTCCCCGCACGGCATGGCTGGGGGCCATCCTCGCTCTCGGGGTCATGGGGGGTGCCATCATGAGCCACCTCACCGTGCTGGGCATCGATGTGATGGGTGATCATGGAGAACTCTTCGGTCTGGCCCTGACGGTAGCAGCATGCTCGGCAGGCGTCCTCTTCATCCACCGACGGGAGATTCCCGTCATCGGAAAACTGCTTCCTTTCTGATCATGCGCGGGTTGGCGGATGCTCTGGATGCCGTCCTTCACCAAGGAAAGGACCTGCTTGAAGGTCTTAATCAGGAGGAATACTCCGCGTCACACCCGATGGGTAACGGAGCCTCGATGGGCGCTCATTACCGGCACTGTCTGGACCATTTTCAGCAGCTCTTCGCAGGGCTCGAAAACGGCGTGATCGATTACGACGCAAGGACCCGTGACCCTATCCTTGAAACGGATCGCTTAGCCGCCCTTGCGGCCACGGAAGCCCTTCACGGTGCCGCTCAGGAGCTCCGCAAACTAGGAGCAGAGGATCCGCTCAAAGTAAGGTGCGGAGTGACCTACGGCAACGAGAAGGCAGGATCGGCCTCGTCGACCCTTGGGAGGGAGATGATGTTCTGTATCAGCCACGCGATCCATCACTACGCGCTCATTGCCATCTTGCTCCGGGCAGCGCAACGGGATGTCCCGGAAGGATTTGGGGTTGCTCCCTCGACGATGCGGCATCGTCATCTTATCGCGGGTGCCCGCTGAATGGATTCGGCGGCCTGGCAACTGGCTGGGATTTTCTTCCTGACCTGGCTCTCCGAGGATGCCGCGGTGCTGGGGGCGGCGATCGCTGCCGCATCGGGGGCGCTGCCCGTCATGCCCTGCTTCCTCTCATGTTTTGCAGGACTATGGTCCGGTGATTTCCTGCTTTTCCTGGTCGCGCGCCATGGCGGCCGCCCTCTTGCGGAACGCTTCCTAGGACATGGAGCGGGTATTGCAACCAAACTGGAGAAGAGCGAGGCCTGGTTCCGCAAGCGTGGGATCCTCGCACTCGCCATTTCCCGGTTCATTCCCGGCCTGAGACTCACGACCTTTCTGGCAGCGGGATTCCTGCGGATGAACGCCTTTCTCTTTGCCATCGTCACGGGCGTGATGGCGGCCTTCTGGGCAGTGCTGATCTTTGCACTGGCAAGGATAATGGGGAAGGCTGCTCCGGCTGCCTTTGAAGCCCTGAGGGGACACCTCTACCTGATCATGGGAGGATCATTGATCATTCTCGGGGGGATTCATGTGCTACCCCGTTTCATCAATTGGCTCAGGCGGTGGGAGTTCTGGCCGGCATGGCTCTTCTACTTACCCATTACCGTGCGCTACCTGTCACTGGCCGTGCGTTATGGTTCGCTAACCTTGCCCAGTGCCGCGAATCCGTGCATGAAAACGGGTGGGCTGATTGGCGAATCGAAATTCGAAATCCTGCGGGATCTGAGGGCCATCGCTCCCGAATTCGTTCCTGATACAGAACTTATCCCGATAGATGGTGACCGAATGGCAGCCTTGCAAAGATTCATGGCGTCCGGAGGAATCACCTATCCGGTTGTTCTCAAACCGGATCTGGGCTTTCGCGGCAGCGGCTTCAGAATCGCCCGATCGGAGGAACAGGCTTTCGCCTACCTTTCCGATGTCACCGCTTCGGTCATTGCCCAGCGTTATGTAGCCGGGCCGTGTGAGGCGGGTCTCTTCTATTGCAGAATGCCGGGCGACGAAAGGGGAAGGATCCTCGCTATTACTCAGAAGGTCTTTCCGGAACTGATCGGCGACAGCATTCATCGTATCGAGGAACTTATTCTCGCCGATCAACGCGCGCGGCTACAGGCCCCTACCCTGCTGACACGCTTTCAAAAACGTCTTAACGATGTGCCCCCAGCTGGAGAGATCATCCGTCTGGTCGAGGCAGGGAATCATGCCCAGGGATGCCTCTTCCGGGACGGCATGCATCTGCACAGCGCTCCCTTGGAGGAACGGATCGATTCGATCTCACGAAGACTAAAAGGCTTCTTTATCGGTCGCTATGATGTCCGTTACTCCACCACGGAGGATTTGATGTCTGGCCAGAACTTCAGCATCATCGAACTCAATGGGGTGGCTGGGGAACCGACGAGTGCCTACGATGCCTCCAAGGGAATCATGGCCGCTTTCTCACTCCTTTTCCGTCACTGGGAATTGGCCTTTGCCGTGGGGGCTGCGAACCGCGCAACCGGTCGCTCCCCAGATTCCCTCCAAACCATCCTCGGCGAATATCGTGCCTATGGCCGGCTCAGGCGCAGCCACCCCGTCGCCGACTGAGCCATGTGCACCCTTTCCTTTTTACCCAAGACCGATGGATTTCTCCTCGGCATGAACCGCGATGAACAGCGGTCGCGTGCAATTGCCTCTCCACCTGCCGCACAACAGTGTGGCGATCTCGACGCACTCTATCCAAGTGAACCGAGCGGCGGGACCTGGATCGGAATCAATGAGGCAGGACTCTGTGCAGCCTTAATCAACTGGTACTCACGCCCACAATACCAAGGCGATCCGGCGTTCAGTCGCGGCGTAATCATCCCGCGCCTTCTTGCCTTCCCTTCACTGGACGACATGGAACGAAGCCTGTTTTCGCTTCCGCTGGAACGATTGAATCCATTCCGTCTATTTGTGATCGGCAGGAGCGCCGACGGCATCCGTGAATACCGCTCGGAGGGATCCGGCACCGAACGGGTGGATCACCCTTGGGTCACCAATCATTGGTTCTCCTCGGGACACGATGAAGCCTCCGCCATCACGACAAGGAGTGCCGTATGTATCAAAGCGGCGGAGGAACC
>Ga0136644_10002714_pt1 | contig 13381 bp, 12 predicted proteins | sample C_130820_EF_Meta_FD_94780 | JGI IMG/M metagenome (GOLD analysis project Ga0136644, IMG submission 94780) | Freshwater microbial communities from Lake Croche, Canada to study carbon cycling - C_130820_EF_MetaG (v2) (version 2) | ecosystem: Environmental > Aquatic > Freshwater > Lake | place... | reverse complement strand
CCGACGCCGATTCCCTGCTCCTGATCGAGCCGGCCGCCGCGGCGGCGTTCGCGAAGGCGAGAGAGGCCGCGAAGCCAACCGCTTCCGTCACTAGCTCGGGGCCTGCCCCGCTGCCCCCCGTCGCCCCGATCTCCCCGGCAGGCTCGGGCACCGCCGCACCGGCCCCTCACCCGGCGGCAGCCGCGAGCGTTCGTCGGTTCCACGGCAGCGCCGCGATCGATGCTTCGACGGCGAAAATGCGGCTCCGCGACATCGCCGACGAGATCATCGCCCTGCTGGCCAGCGACCCCGACGCTGCAGTAAGCGTGACGCTCGACATCTCGGCCGAGTTCCCAAATGGTGCCAAAGACCATGTAAAACGTGGCGTGTCGGAGAACGCCACGAACCTGGGGTTCACGACGAAGTCTTGGGAGTGAGGGGAGCAGGCGAATGTTTGGCTGGCTGTCCCTCCGAAATCGCGTCGAACGCCTCGAGTCTGAGGTTGCCAGCATCCGGCAGCTGTACGACAAGACCCGCGAGTACAGCGCGAGCGACCCCAGAAGCGCGTTGATGAATGCCCGCCTTGCCGCGGAAGCCGTCTGCGCCCGGGTGTTCGAGGATCAACTCGGCGAGTCACCGAAGGGATTGACGCTCCAGACACTGATCCAAAGGCTTACCCAAAAGAAGGTGATGCCCGAGCAGATCCTTATCGCGCTGGCCACCATACAGCGGTACGGCAATTTTGGGGTCCACCATCAGCCCGGTGAAGCGCAGACGATAACGCCCGAGTTTGCCCAGCCCTGCCTCCAGGCACTCGGTCAAGTCGTACAGTGGTATTTCGACGAGTATCGGGCCGGAAGTACCGCCGGAGGCACCTCGATACATCAGACCAATGCTGCGCGTCCTTCTCGTTTCACGCGTCGCGCGTTGGTCGCTGGTCTCGCCGGAATCGCGGCCGTAAGCCTGCTGACATTCATCGCAGCCCGCGATTGGCCCCAGAGACTCGCACTATCGGCTGGGACTCAGGCCAGCACCGGCGCCCCAATTCCGCCACATGCCTCGCGAATTGCCATCCTGCCGTTTGAATCACTCTCCTCCAAGGATGGCGATACATCCGGATACGAGGAGGGCATCGTTCGAATTCTGGAGAAGCCCCTGAAGGCTTCGCCAGACCTCGATATGGTGGAGCGAGCCGACATCGACAACGCGATCGGTGAGTTGAAACTGACTCGCGACCGCATGTTTGATCAGTCGACCGTATCACGAATCGGGAGGCTCGTTGGCGCGCAGCGGCTCGTGCTGGGATCGTATTTCCGCATCGGGAAAAACCTTCGCATCGATGCCCGGATCGTTGATACGGAAACCGGCCGAATCCTTTCGTCCGTCGCCCGTGAAGGCGAGCCGGAAGACCTCACGGCACTCGTGACCGCTATCGGCGAAGAGCTCGTCGCATCACAAACATCACCAGCCGAATAACAACCCTTCAAGGCCTCCCGTGATGAACACAGCCACTCGCGACGTATTCCGACTGGGTTTTGTCCCGCTTGCCTTCCTCACGGTTGCAGCTGTGGCCGGGTGCTCGCAAAGCCCGCCTCAAGCTGCCAAGCCTGCCACTGCCGGGCGTGCATCCGTAGCCGTGGCTGACTTTGACTTCTTCTCAAACGACAAGTCGCTGTCGTATCTCCAGCAGGGCGTGCCCGCGATGATGTGCACGGATATTTCCCAGGTTCGTGCACTCGACGTGCTCGCCCGCAAGACCATGCTGGCTGAAATTCGAAAGGAACAGCAGTTGGCCGAAGATGGCCTGATTGACAAGGCCACTGCCGCGCGGGCGGGAAAGTTGCTGGGAGCAACATTCCTGCTTGGCGGAGCAGTTCACGTTGAAGACACCCGCCTGCGGCTCGACGCTCAGGTCATCGATGCAGAAACGGGCCGCGTCTTTTTCTCCACGACGGTTTCAGGCTCCAAGGATGAGGCGTCGTCGCTCGAAGCCCAACTCGCCGAGCAGGTCGCGGAGTCGATGTGCAGCAGCCTCGGCGTGGAATTGACAGACCGCGAACGCTTGGCTGTCCGTGGTGAACGCAAGGGTGGCTTTGACTCATTCGCGCTGTATAGCAAAGCGGCGATCGCCGAACGGGCGGGCGAAAATGAGAAGGCTCGCCAGATTTTCAATGAAGTGATGAATCGGCACGCAGACGCCAAGGATCCTTCCGACGCTGTAGCGGCGGCACTCCGTGCCGCAACGAATTCGAGCGCCCCCGCGGAAAAGCCCGACGCTAAGCAACCAGCCGACCGTCCGGCAAGACTCGACGCCCACAAGGCCAAATGGCAAGCGTGGAACGACGGTGACACGCACGATGCCCGGTGGCTAGCGAGCCCGATCATTCTTTCAGTGCATGCAGGACTCGCCGGCGATTTCGAGCAGGAAAGGCGATTATTGAGCGAGTATTGGGCGCGCTTCACCAAGACCGTGGCGCCCACCAACGCGATCACAACCGCAAACGAGGTAGCGGGCCTCATCCGCACGGAAGAAGAATTTTTTCGGGCAACCGTGGACTCCGGCGACTATTCCGGCGTGCCTGGAATGGGAAATCCAGATGACAACGTGCATGCCGACGCCGGCGCCTCCGTTCACTGGCCGCGGTTTTCCAGGCTATGGCCGTTCGATGGCACGCTCCGAATGCTTCAGAACACCGTTCGGCACGCCGAAGGAGAAGCGGCGGAAATGGTGAAGTCCAGCTTTATGGCACGCCTTCCCAAAGCACCCCACGACTATCTCGAAACTGCTGTCGATCTCGATGACACCCTGGAGGCTCTCCACCCTGAGGCGGAGCGACTAACCCAGGCCAAGCGGATTCACACGTATCCGCTTCTCTGCGGCGATACGCTCGCCCTCTGCGGAGACGTGATCGGCTATTGCACCCAAATCCCAAATCCTCCCGAGAAAATGGTCACCGACATTCAGAACCTTCACTACGAGTTTTTGAATGGCCTCGACAAGCTGCCCTCCACGGTCGAACCCCAATCACTCGGACGGGAGTTTCTCACACGTACGGTTCCTGTCCTCGATGCTCTCGCGAAAACGGCCCCTAAACGTGATCACCGGGAATTGGCATCGCGATTGCTGACCCGCTTCGGAAGACAAGTCGCCCTGACGAGCAAGGACGAAGCGGAGGACGCACCGGGCCCCCACAAATCGGCCAGTCTTTTCGGCATTCCAGTCACCACGAGCCGCGTGTTGATTGTTTGGCACGAGGACCAGGCAATCGACATCAACGCCAGCAAACAGGAAGCCATGGCAAGAAAGGAACTCGCCGACTTCATCCTGGCCCTGCCGGCAAGCACGACGGTCAATGTTCTCCTGGCCCTCGGCAATGTCGTGACCCCAGAGAAGGATGCTCAAGACGAATGGCTGCTGGAGAATCCCGTGGCCGCCAACGCGGAAACCAAGAAGAAACTCCTCGAAGCCCTCGATCCCGAGAGCCGAGGCAAGCGATTTGCGAAGGGTACCCTGACCAACGCAATACGATCCGCTATCGAAGCGAGTCATGGCCACGACTCCACTGTCGTGATCGTGCGGCTCCGCGATGACTCGAAAGTCGCATCCCCACTCGATGCATCGCTTGCGGAAAAGCGACCTCAACTCACCGTACACGCAGTGCTCTCTGCGAAGACGCCGGAACTTGCATCGCTCATTCGCGACCACCGCGGCTCACTAATCCTGCTCGAAAATGACGGCGATTTCGTGTTTGGGAAGGTCCAGAAGCGAGTCATCGATACTACGCGCGACTAACGCCGTCGCCGACTCACTCGATTTCGCCCGCTTACGCCTTTTTTAAGAAGCGGCCGCTGCCCTTTTACGACGCCGTGCAGTACCGCTCCGCGACCGGGTTGCACGCCCTGTTTTCCTAGTGGCGGAAGACTCATCGCTCTCGTCACCGGCGATGAGAGTTCCAAAGTCCTCGCGAAGCGCCTGCACAACTTCGGCGGACCCTGGTGAGGCTCCGGCGTGCAGCACGTATAGGCGATACAACAACTCGACGTAGGCAATGCCAATCGTGGTCGTTGCGAGTGGCCCCACGGCCGCGTTGATCGCCTGGCCGGCGATCGTGCCGATGCCCGGAATGCACTTGAGCAGCGAAGCTGCGACGAGCGACGCGGTAAGGGTGGTCGCCGGCGTGCCGACCGCGGCGGCGAGGAACGCCGACAGCATCTGCGCGGAGGGCGAAAGCCCGAAGGCTGCGGACACCCCGGCAAACATCGACACAAGCACCATACCGAGGCCAGCCTGATCGGCGAAGGGCAGCGGGTTCGCCGCATTGCCGAGCGAGTAAAACGCGTGCCGCGTCACGATGCCGCGGGCTGCATTCCGCTTGAGTTCGAGGTCGACCTTCTGTGCGGCGACAAACGCCAGCCTCTGCCCCTCTGGAAACAGTTCGCCTGTCGCAGCGACCAGATCGTCGAGGCCGAACGGCTCGAGGGCGTGGCCGTCGTCGAGTTCCTCCCGCATCGCCCGGACGCGAATGACCGCACGGGCCTGCGGCAGGAGTTTGCGCACGGCTTTCTGGAACCCACCGTCGGCCCTCGCCTTCGTGATCACGGCGATAACCGGCATGTGCCTGGCCAGCATTCGGGCCATATCGATCTCGGCATCCTCAATCCGCCGAAGATCTTCCGGAATGCAGACCCAACCGACGTGGATATGACGGTTTGCGTCGGAATCGTTGTTGGCCTCGCGAATGAACCGCTCCTGGTCCGCCATGATCGCCTTGAACTCGGCCATCTCGAGCCCGCGGTTGTCGTACAGCGACAGCGGAATTCCGGGACGCGAGTAGACACGAGTCTGCCGAGTCACGGGCCGGCCCTGGCCGACCCGCGCCAGATTGCCGTCAAAAACGGCGTTGACGAGCGTGCTTTTCCCGACACCGGCACGACCAACGAGAAAGACGTTGGCATGCCCACGCTCGCGAAGTGCCTCGTTGGCGACGGTTTCAATGGCGGGACCGAGGGGTAGTTTGGGCGACATCGTCGTAGCTCCTGCGTGCGGCGTGGGAAATCCGGGCGTCTACGGCACATACGTCGCCAAAGTCGGAAATGTGACGTGACGCCTTCACGGGCCCGTGATTCCACGGCACTGGCTTTCCACCTGTCACGAAATCATGGCCACGCTCGTATCGTTCCCGACGCCCTACCGCACCGCCTTGCTCTGGAGCCTGCACATGCCCCTCGTCGAATACTCCGCAACGAAGTTGCCCGTTTACGACGTCGATCTCGCTGCCCCGCCTGCGGAGAGGTGGAAGGCCGTGTGCGAGGCCGAGGGCGAGAATATCGCTGCCCTCCTCGCCGATGTCATTGATGAGTGCCTGGAGCACGTCAACTGGCTACCGGCCTACCTGCAGCCTTTTGTTACTGCGACGGCGTGGGGAGGCGGCTCACTCGCCGGGTGGATCGTTGACCGCATCGCAGGGATGTTCGGCAAGGACTACGTTGCCGAGATTCGCGGTGTCGCAAGGCATGCGGAACTGCCCCTCGGCCACATCGTTCTTGGCAATCTCATTTACGACATTTGCCAAATCAGCGGCATCCCCGGCGTTGGCTGTTCGAGCTTCAGCGTCACGCTCGACGGCAGACCGACGCTCGCCCGGAACATGGACTGGGTGTTCCCGGCGTCCACTGGCCTTCACTCCCGGCTGATCCGATTCCACAAGGGCGCCAGGCGCTACGAGAGCGTGTCGGTGCTCGGATGCGTGGGAGTGGTCTCGGCGTACTGCCCCGGCGAGTGGGCGATCACGCTCAACCAGGCGCCTTCCGAAGGTCTCGGCACGAACTGGTTCCAGTGGCCCACGCTCCAACGACTGCGAAAGGTGTGCGACGGCTTGGGCAGTTACCGCTCGATCGTGCGACGCGTGCAGGAATACGAGACCATGAGCCCGTTCTTCGCGCACGTCGTGGGGGTGGAGCATGACGAGCAGACCGTCGTCGCAGGCCTGGGCAGCGATTTTTGCCGCACGAAGGTTCGCCGCGTGGGTGATACGACGGCCCCGCTCATCCAAACCAACCACTACCTCCACGATGACCTCGATGACCACAACCCGTCGCGGGAACCATGGGAGGAAGATGGCACAACCTGCTACTGGGACACCTACCCGCGACACGCCAGCCTCGCACGGCGGCTTGCGACCCCACCGCACACGCTGGAACAGGTTGTCCGAAAACTTCGAGGCTCTCCGGTCACAACGGAGGACACCCAGCACCAAATGGTGTTTCAGCCTGCCACTGGGTTCTCCCGAGTGTGGATCCGCCAGTGACGGCTTCGCTCGGGCGAGCAGGGAGTTGTCACACTTCGCAGGCCTTCTGCGTAAATGAGCGTGCTGGTCTCCGAACACCCACACGGGAGATGCCTCTAAGATGATTTCTGGACATCTGATCCGCTCCATCGCCACGGCCTTCGCGGTCTGCTCGACCGCGGCCCTGCCCGGCTCGTTGCTGGTCTCGTCAAGTACGCACCGAAGCGAGGCCGCTCGAAACCCGGCAACCGACGTGACCGAGCTCGTCGCACGAAGCGTGTGCGCTGCCTCCGCCCGCAACGAGGCCGCCCTGGCGGACTGCACGTCCGCGATCCGCGAAATTCTGGACCGTGAGTTCGCCAAACTGCACGAGGCCGCTGGCCCGGCAGCAAAGTCGGTGGCCACCTTCAGGACTTGCCTGAGGCTGATCGCACTGCTCGCTTCCGACAAAGTCCGAGGCCGATCGGACGCCAACAACTTGGTGCGAAGGCGGATCAACGACTGGCTTGACCCAGACATTGACAACTGTCATCGCCAGATCCAGGACGCGATCGACACATTCGACCGTGAGCTCGCGGCCAGCACGCTGACCCTGGCGACCGAACTCGCCGGAATCGGAGCCACTGCGGCGACCTCGCCGACGCTTGGCCATCAGCCTGGGCTCGGGCGCCTCTCGCTCAACGAGGCTCTCGTATTCCTCGGTTTCGAAAGCGTGACCCTTCCTCCCGCCATCGCGATCGACGTTTACGACCTGATCCACAATCGGCTCATGCGATGGCTGATCAATAACACGACGAACACGGCCAAATGGATTTTTGCGCGTCCCATCGCCGCAGCGACGGCTGAGGCGGCGTGCGTGGTCATCGACGGGCCAATGCCCATCGGCGACGTGATCGGATTGGCCGGCGCGCTGTGGACAGCCCGCGACGTCTACAGGCTTCGCCCTCGCTTCAAGCAGAAACTGGTTACCGCGATAAGGGAGGGTCTGTCGCAGTCCCGCATCGAGATCAAGAAAGACGCACTGAACGCCTTGCAGGATCGGGTCGTGTCACACGCGGCCATCCAGGCTCGTATTCATGACGAGACCGTACGGTCGTTTCTGAAGCGAACTCACTGAGGAGCCCATCGATGACTTCCATCCGCCTGCTTGCCGCCACCTGCTGCCTGGCCGTTTTCCTGCCGACTGGTAGCGCGGTCGGTTCACCCGTCAGCGTGCTGATTCGTGAGGCCGTGGAGCAGGCCTGCAAGGTCAGCGGCCGCGAGGGGCTCGAACGGACGGCCCGGGAGTCGGCCGAACAGGCCGTCGCCGTCGCTGTACGGCGGCACGGGCCGGCCGCTGCGGAGGCGGTCTCGCGGGGCGGCCTCGAGTTGCTCGAAGTCGGCGCCAGGCATGGTGACGACGTGCTGCGGCTCGCGAAGTCGGCCAGCCCGGCGGGGCAGCGGGCACTGGCACTACAGGCTGACAGGCTCGTGCCACTGGCCCGACGGTATGGCCCGGTGGTCCTCGACCTGGAGGCGCGGGCCCCAGGGCTTGGTGGCCGCGTGTTCTCCACATTCGGCGACGACCTCGGCTCGGCGGTCGCGCGGAAGGCAGCGACGGAAGACCTGCCCCGACTCGTTCTCGCAGCGGAACGGGCCGACTCACCCGCCACGCGAGCCCTGCTCTGGAGCCGGTATCAGCAGGGCGGCGGCGCGTTCCTCAAGGCAATCGACTGGAAAGTCGTGCTGGCGGCGGGTACGTCCGTGGCCATCATCAATGCGGCCCATCGGGCGACCACGCCATACGTGGCCATGGGTGATTCGATCCGCGAGAACCCCGAGATCGCGGGCAAGGCGGTGGACGGGATGTTCCACGGCTGGAGTGCGTTCTCATGGGCTATGCTGCCGCCAGCGGTCGTCTTCTGCCTGCTGTGGCGGTTCGGGCTCATGCCCTGGCACCGCCCCGTCACGGATCGCCGTCCGACGGCCGAGGGCCCGTATGCCGGGGGAGGCGTCCGGAACGACCTTACAAACATCAAACCGGTTCCCACTTCCGGCACGACCGCTTGAACCGGGTTCGATGCTGAACGTCCGACCGTCCGCGGCTTGGCATCATGTCGGCCGCATCCGGTGTCACGGTCTTCCAACCACCACCGTATCTACCTGCGCACGAAGCACCCATTCGTCAGCAGGAGATCACCATGCCGCCCTTCGACCGTATCCCCGCTTGGCTGTACATACTCTTCGCATCCGAGCCACCCGCACCCCGCAAGAAACCGAAAACCATGACCGTCAAGCAAGTATTGCGCGACGAGTTTGGCGTCGTTGGCAACGCCATATACGAGAGACTCGAGGGTCTTGCTCGAGAAGCCGCGGCGGCAGCTGGTATCGAGGCGACGATCCTGTTTGACCCGCCCGGCGGATGCTTCGGTAAGAAGCCCCGTTGCACCGATGACGACCGCTTACGGCCGTCAAGAAATTGATGGCGAGTGCAATCCCACTAGTCACTACTCTGAACATTACGGCCGCATAACGGTAGAGAAGGGTCAATGATGACGAACTCGCATCGCCTCCACTGCCGCTTCCTCCTCATGCTGTGCGTAACACTCACCTATCGCCCGACGATGGCTGACGAGGGGCCGACCCTGATCCAGTCCCGCCCGCGGCTGACGGTGAGCGAAGACTTGTCTCATCCGTCAAGCGTGCAGGGGTGCCTGTCGGCTGTCTGCAGCGCGACAAGCTCCGAGGATTTGGAGCCGTTTCTCGATTGCTTTACGACGAGCACCCGAAGGAAACTTCGCAAGCCCGCAGCAATTATGTTCGTGCAACATGACGTCGCCATGGAATTGATCGACCACAAGATCATCCAGCAAACTGGAAACAAGGCTCAAGTCGCGGTCAAATACACGACCACTCGATCGGGCAACAGGTACACTGTGCTCTCGATGGTCGACATGCAGAAGGAGCATGGCTACTGGAAGATCGCGAGGGAGATCATCCAGACCGTCGACTACGAGCCTCCGGCGTCCTGTTCTGTCTCGCGCTACTCATGCTTTGGCGGGCAATGCCGGATCGGCCGCTAGACTTAACTTCCGTTCCGCCGCCTGCGCTATCGGAGGAACGCGAACTCCTCTCGCCGCAATCTATTGCCTTTGATCGCGATCGACTGGTGGCGGAAGACGGCAACTATTGACTGGTCGCCTTAGCATAGCGGCACGTGGCTGCTTCGCTTCCTAATTCTCTGGCTACTGACGACTTACACCAGCGGCTTGTCTCTTGATCCCGGTTTGCGGGGGCAGTATCGGCAGACGCCTCGCGGACATGACGATGATCTTCACCGCGGGGGTGACCCATTTGCTGAGCGAAAGCGTGGGCTCGACTCGGCAGCCCGGGTCATGACACTCCTCAGGCGACGAATGAGGATGAAGAGCTCAGCCGACCCTAAACAATCGCGAATAACCGGGCATATTCCTTGAGCGGCCTACTGGTATCGGCCGCCGTTCTCTCCAAGGAATGTGCAATGCACGACTCTCTCACGAAGCACGCCGCACAACTCGCGCGGCTGGCGATGATGATCCGGATCGGCCTCGAGAGCGCCGAAGCCGCGATCCCCGGTATCAACGACTTGCTCGCCGAACTGGCGACGCTCGGGCTCACCGACTTCCAAGTCGAAGGCCCTGCGATCTACTGCAGACCTGCTGGCCCGTCCAGCGCATACGATGATTCCTTCATCGTCTATCAGGCGGCGATCATTCAGCCCGGCGGCGTCGGCGCCGTCGTCTGGGACGCCACCGACTACGAGGTTCACACAAGTCCTCCGCACGGCGAGCCCGTTGACCTCAAGCCCACCTTCCTTGGCTACGAACGGTGCCCGCCGATTGTGCGGGCGTTGCTCGTGGCCCATGCGGGGACATTGCTCGAGCGGTTCATGGGTGACGTTCGACTGCTCGGCTGAAAGACGCGGATCGCTGCCCTTGTGGCGGTGCGACTGATCTCCGCTTGCCGTCGCTGCTGACGGCAGGCTCGGTCTCGTGGAGCGTTTCCACGCGGCCTTCTTGTTCGTGCCGCCGGCTCTTCTTGCCGTCGGCATTCCCCTTTCCTCCCGGCCATCCGGGAATGGAGTGCGCAGATGCTCTATGTCGAAAACGATCGTGAACTGATTGCTGCCGTGTCCCGAGCCCTCGGTGAGTCCCGGAGCCTCGTCCGCAACCGCGGCTTCCAGTCGATCGAAATCGTGGTCTTCAACGGCGACGACTCGATCCCCGACGGCGGCGATCCGTCCAGCCCGGACGATGCCGCCGAAAACGATGCCGTCGATTTGGCCGCGGTTGCCGGCCTGGATTGGGACTGCCACGACGACTCACGGCTGCATCGCCGCTGCCGGCGACGCCGGCGGGTTGCCTGATCCAGCACATCAACAGGCCGTTCCTGACCGGTGGCGTGCCGACTGGGGCCGACGCGGCTCCCGGGCACGCCACCGGTTTCTTCACTCCCCCACCCGAAACCCCATGACATCACCTCACGACAGCCCCGACTTGCCTGGCGACGATGACCAGAACGCCCCCCGGGATCGGATCGACGCCGACCCGCCGTATGGACCGACTTTTCCGGAGAAAGTGGCACGTTTTCGCGATCTCCTCGCGGAACTGATCGCTCGCCAGATCCTGGCCGAACGCCAGGCACCCAAAGATTCAGACAACAAGACGGATTCGTGACCGCTCCCCCGGCAGGCCGATCGCCGGCCTGCCGGGCCCGATCAACTTCCTGCGCACATATGTGTCCAGAAGATTTCCTGCGCACACATTGCAGCAGGAAGATTTTGCTGACATTGCTTGCTTCGAGGTGCCCGACTTTGGAAAATAGGGTTTGGCCTCGAGCCATACGGACAGCCACAAGTCTCAAGGAACGGGACATGAAACGACAGCCGCCGCCTGCCCCCACCGCCGCCGATCTCGACTTCAAGGCGGCCATCGAAGCCGACGCCGAGGTTCAGCTGAAGCGGCTCGGGTTCAATGACAAGTTCGGCCGCAAGCGGCTGCACGACCTCGTTCACGAAGCGTACGTGCTCGAGCTGATGACCATCGCCCAGATGACGCGGTGGTTCGAGATCGGCCTCGTCACGCCGCAGGAACTGGGTGTAGTGCATCCCACGACTCTCATGATCGATCTGCGAAGCCGGATCGCTGCATCTCCGACTGAGCACGTCCGCTCGCCGGCGATGGATTACACGCTCGGGCGGATGATGACGTGGTGGCAGCACCACACGGTCACGTCAGCGTGGCGGAGCCTGAAGGCCCACGTCCGCGTCACCGAGACCTCCACCGACCTTGCCGAAGCGCTCGCTGAGTTCCTCTGGAATGTCCGCGGCATCCTTGGCACGGCGACCGATGGAGACCAGCCATGAAGAGCCGACCCAAAAATCGAGCCCTGATGTACGACCGCCGCAGCGACGACAACCAGGAGTCTTCACTCAGGCAGCAATTCGACTGGGCCAAGGCGACGTCGCTGGCCATCGGCGTGCCGTTCCGTGGCACATACGCCGACATCGAGGAGATGCAGCGGAAACGGCTTCACCATCTCAACGACATTTATCTCGACGATGCCATCAGTGGAGGAGACCTTACCCGCCCCGGCCTGCGGATGATTCTCAACGATGCGGTCACCGACACGACCGTGTCGCACCTCTTGGTTTTCAAGCGAGACCGTCTGGGCCGCCCTCAGGACCTGCTTGAGATGATGCAAATCGAGCATCAACTCATCTCCAGCGGCGTGACGCTCGTCACCCACGACAGGATCTATACGCCTGAGGACCTGAAGGCCAATGAGATGACGTATCTCATCAGTGGCCTGATCGAATATCAGGAGCACGGGAAATTCTCGCCCCGGCTGGGAGACCGCATCGTCTTCGTCCAGCAGAGCATGGCGGCCCGCGGTCTGAGCACCGGAGGCCGAGCCCCCTACGGCTTCGGCAGGGCGCTTGTCAGCCCTAACGACGAGTTCGTGCAGTGGCTCGAGGATGGTGAAAACGTCCGCCGCGCGGGGCATCACGTTCGCTTTCTCCCTCGCGATGAGGTGAAAATCGGCGTGTGGTGCATGATCCTCGAGTGGCGAGCTACCGGGGAGAGCTGCAAGCGGATTGCTGCCAGGCTCAACGAGATGGGTATCCCGTCGCCCGATGCCGGCCGAGTTCGTCGCGATCACGGTTCGGCGCACCGTGTGCTTGGCAAGTGGCATCCGAATACGATCCGAGACCTCTGTTCGAACCCGATCATCGCGGGCATCAAGGAATACGGCAGACGGTCCGAGGGCCGTTACCGTCGCGTAGGCGTTGGTGGCCCGAGGGAACTCGAAGAGCACGACCGCCGTCCCGACGGCCAGCCGAAGCTTCGGGAGAACCCGGAGGAGGTGCGGGTGCGCGGTGCCAGCGGCGGTGATGTTCTGTTCGACCCTGCACGCTGGCAGGCCATGCAGCCGAAGAAGGCGCCGATCGAAGAGGTTCGTCGGACGAACGGGCAGAAGGCGACGAACCCGGACCGGTACCCACTCTCGACGCGGGTCATCGACCTCACCGAGGGCTGTGGCAGCGTCATGCACGGCATCCCCTACGGGAAAAAGCTGAAGTACGTGTGCGGACGCTACTCCAACAGCGGTTACAGCGAGTGCCATCACAACACCGTCGAAGCCGCCCCGCTCGCGACCATGCTCGTCGACGCATTGGTGGAACTCGTCAGCAAAGCCGGCGGACGCGATGCCATTCGCGAGCAGCTTCTGACGAAGGCCCGAGCGGAGGCCAACGCCAATGGCGCCGCTGAGGAGCCGCCAGCCCTTCGTCAGCTTCGAAGTCGGCAGGCCGAACTCCTAGACGACATCGCGACGGCCGAGCGGCGAATGGCCACCGAAAAGGACGACACTCGCTATACAGCCATCGCCAAGCAGTTCGACGGCCTCGTCGCGGAGAAGACCGCGGTTGCTCGCCAGATCGCTGAACTTGCGACACCGAAGCCCGCAGCCAAGGCGGGCATGACGCCCGAGGAGCAGGTCGATGCCCTCATGGCGACGATCGACGGCCTGGCGACGCTCGCGAAGGACGAGAACGCCAATCAGAAGATTCGCCAACTGGTTCTCCGACTGGGCAT
>Ga0136644_10002713_pt1 | contig 13383 bp, 13 predicted proteins | sample C_130820_EF_Meta_FD_94780 | JGI IMG/M metagenome (GOLD analysis project Ga0136644, IMG submission 94780) | Freshwater microbial communities from Lake Croche, Canada to study carbon cycling - C_130820_EF_MetaG (v2) (version 2) | ecosystem: Environmental > Aquatic > Freshwater > Lake | place... | reverse complement strand
TGTGTGCCAGCTCGTCGGCACTGCATTGGGTGAGCCCGGCCCGGGTTTGCTCGTGCGTGGATTCGGCGGTGAGCGTGCGCTGCGTCATGGCCTTGCCGGCTAACTCCGGGTGGGCGCAGATCAAGGCCAGTTGCGCCTCGCGGCTGGCCTGCGCCACCACCTGCACCATGGCCCACTTGAGTTGCGCCAACGAGGCAAATGGGCGTTGTGCCAGCGCGGCCTGGGCGACCCAGGGCGAGTGTTCGTACAGCCCGTCCAGCAGGCTGGCCGCTTGGAGCTGTGGCGCGGTGTTGATGGCTTGCAGCGTGAGGCTCATGGGCGGCTCCTGGCAAAGGGTGGGGTTCGTCGCGGCGCGGGGCCAAGGCCGCTGGCCCGGCGCTGCGGTGGCGCGGTGGATAAGGGCTCAGCTTTGGGCGGCGGAAAAAGGGTGCACTTGCTGCCAGTGCCGTGCAATGTCGATGCGGCGGCAAATCCACACCCGCTCGTGCGATTGCACATAGTCCAAAAACCGTTGCAGTGCGCCAAAGCGGCCCGGCTTGCCGAGCAAGCGGCAATGCATGCCGATGCTCATCATCTTTGGCGATTCGGCGCCTTCTGCGTACAGCACGTCAAAGCTGTCTTTCAGGTATTGCAGGAAATGCTCGCCGGTGTTGAAGCCTTGCGTCTGCACAAAGCGCATGTCGTTGGTGTCTAGCGAGTAGGGCACGATCAGGTGCGGCACGTGGCTGCCGTCGCTGCGCGTGACCTCGCTCCAAAAGGGCAGGTCGTCGCCGTAATAGTCGCTGTCATAGGCGTAGCCGCCTTGATCGGCGAGCAGGCGGCGCGTGTTCGGGCTGTCGCGCCCCGTGTACCAGCCCAGTGGCCAGGCGCCGCCCGTCATATCGCGCAGCACATGCGTAGCCAGTACCATGTGGCGGCGCTCGGTGGCCTCGGGCAGGTTTTGGTAGTGAATCCAGCGCAGGCCGTGGTTGGCGATTTCATGGCCTTGTTCCATGAAGGCGTGCACCAGCTCCGGGTAGCGCTGCAAGGCCATGCCCACGCCAAACACGGTGAGCGGCAGGCCCCGGCGCTCGAACTCGCGCAGGATGCGCCACACGCCCACGCGCGAGCCGTATTCGTACATGGACTCCATGGTCATGTGCCGGTTTTCGTAGGCTTGCGCGGTCACCAACTCAGACAAAAAAGTCTCGGACGTAGGGTCGCCGTGCAGCACATTGTTTTCGCCCCCCTCTTCGTAGTTGAGGACGAATTGCAGCGCAATGCGCGCCTGCTGTGGCCACTGGGCGTGGGGCGGCCGGGGGCCGTAGCCCACGAGGTCGCGCGGATAGGGTGGGCGGGCGGTGTCGGTCATGGTGCGGGACTGAACCGGACTCAAGGGTCAGTGGCGTGGCTCAAAGCCTGGAATGATAATCTGCCCCTGAGACGAGTCCCTTATCCGTTTGCCGTGCGTGAGCCCACCGGCGCAGCGGGACTTGTTCAAGCGCTAAAAAGGACACCCAATGGGACTGAGTACACATGTGTTGGACACCATGCACGGCAAGCCCGCTGCGGGTATGGCCGTGTCGCTGTACACCACGCACGGCGACGCCGCTACACTGGTACGCCACTTCAACCTGAACGGCGACGGGCGCAGCGACGGTCCGCTGTACGACAAGCTGAGCCTGCGGGTGGGCACCTACCGGCTGGTGTTTGACGTGGCGGCTTACTTTCGCGCTTGTGGCGTGGTCTTGCCCGAGCCTCCATTTTTGAACCAAGTGAGCCTGGACTTTGGCATTGCCCATACCGAGGAGCACTACCATGTGCCGCTCTTGGTCAGCCCCTGGAGCTATTCCACCTACCGGGGTTCGTGAACGCCTGCCAGGCCACGGCCCCGCAAGACGCGTTTTTCAAGGTGGCATGAAGCGCGCTGGCGGGTCATTAAAGTCGGTCAGCAGCGCCCGCATCTGGCCGCTGGCATCCAGGCGCAGCAAGCGCAGGTCGTGCATGATGGCTTGGTCAAAGTACCACCAGCGCACGCCCAGCGCCTGCACCACACGATCGGTCGCGCTGCGGCTGCCGGTGACGAAGTGCCAGTTCTCGCGCGCCAAGCCACGCACGCGCCGGTAGTCGCGCCAAGCCGCAGGCGTGTCGTGCGCCGGATCCAGGCTGACGATCAAAAAGCGCAGCGGCAATTGACGCCGATCTGCCTCGGCCTGAATCTCCAACAGTTTGCGCCAGTTGCTGCTGCAAACAAACTTGCAGGCCGTGTATTCCATAGACACCACGGTTTGCGCGCCCATCCAATGATTTAAGCGCGCGCGCGTGCCGTATTCATCAACGAATTCGTCCGGCAGTTGCCATAAACCGGCGTGGGCCAGCACGCTCGCACCCAACAAGCCACCGGCCAGTAACAGGCGATGAACCAGGCCGCGTATGGGTTTCATCTCAGGCTAGCGAGGCAGCGTCGTTTTCCGTGTCGGCGTCGGGCTCAATACTTTTGAATGACGGTCACGTCAGGCCCGGTCTTGCTGACATAGCCAATGGCGCCAGGCGTGCTTTTCACCAGTTGCAGCACCTCGGCGTCGCCATTGCGCAGCGGCGGTGCGGTCATGCCGTCGCGAAAGCCTTTTTTGGTCCAGATAGCGGCGTACTTATTCGCGTCCACCTTTAACACCTTGGCCAAGAAGTCAGCCTGCGCCGAGCTGTTGTCCATGGGGCTGAGCTTGACGCTGCCAGCCAGTTGCTTGTCGCCAACAAAGACGCTGCGCACGTCATCGGCGCTCAAGCTCACACTGGGGTGGGCAATCACGTACACATCACCGGCCACAGCGGGGCCTAGCAGGCCAACACCGCTCAGTAAGAGCGCGATTAAACGGATAGAGTTCATTGGGTTTTTTCCTTGCGGTTCTTAGAAGCGCACCGAGTACTGCACGCGCAGCGCATTGGTGGTCACGGCAGCAAGGTCAGACTGGCGAATGCGCTCGGCCTGCACTTTCAGCGCCGAGCGGGGGTCCAAGTCGTAGCGCAGCCCCAGCGTGTGTTGGACATACGAGCTACCGAACTGCGTGCTGGCGGTGTTCATCAGCTTGAAGTAGGGGTCTGCCTCGTTGAGCGATGCGCGCTCGTAACGGGCAAAGCCTGTCCATTGGTTGATGAGTTGATAAGCCCCTTGTACGAAGCCCGCGCTGCTGCGGTTGCGCCCCGCCTCGCCATAGCGGTCGCTGTTGTTGAAGCTGTAGAACTCGCCAATCACCTCGGCGCGGTCGCTCTCGTAAAACGCGTAGCCGCCCAGTGCCTGCAGCTTCACTTTGCCGTTCAGGGTGTTGCTGCTGTCGTAGCTGTTGACCAACTGTTGCAGGCCATGCGCGCCCACCGTCAACCCAGGCAGCGCAGTCGGTTGCAGGCCCAGGTTAAAGCCGCTGCCCAGCGCCGCATGGTCGTAGCCGGAGGCGTTGTAATCCAGCGTGCCGCCGCGCAGACTGTCGGCATTGCCGAGGTAGGCGTCGTAGTGCAGCGCACCCAATCGGGTATCGAGCTTACCGGTTCCCCACAGGCCCACGCTGTGGGCGGGCAAGATGCCGCCTTGGTCTTCAAACGCAATCAGGCGGGGCCGGGTGATGCTGGTCTGTATTTGGGCGCCGTGGTGGAAAGCGGTGTTCCAGTAGCCGTACGGCGTGTGGAAGCGTCCGGCCCACAGGGTCAAGTCGTCATTGACCACATAGCCCAATTGCAGGCGCTCCAAGTCGGTGCCCAGGCTGCCTTCGCTGTTGTATTCAAAGGCCAGCTCCACCAGGCCTTTGACGCGGTCGCTGAACTGCGGCGTCAGGTACATGTCAAACGTGCCCAGGCGAAAGCCAGGCTTGCCGGTGTTGGCGTCGTTGCGACCCAGGTGGGCATAGCCGACGTCCAAAAAGCCGTGCAAGGGAACGCCGGTATCGGCGCTGGCATGGGCACTGCTGCCGGCCAAGTCAGCCACCGTGCGCTCCAGGGTTTCCACGCGCGCGCCCACTTCGGGGGCGCTGGCTGGCGCCGGGCTGGGGCGTTGTTGCTCCAGCGCGGCCAAGCGTCGCGTGAGCTGCTCCATCATGGCCAGGCTTTTATCTAGCTGCTGCTGCAGCGCTTTTAAGCGCTCGGTATCCGTGGTTTGTGCGTGGGCGCCAAAGGCGCTGGCTAGCGCCAGGGCGACCAGGCTCAGGCGTAAAGGGTGGGGATGTTTCACATCGATTCCTTGGGTTTAATGAAGTCGAAATCGCTCGACGAGCGTGATAAGGTGATCCGATTGCTGGCGCAGGCCACTGGCTGCGGCTGCGGTTTGCTCGACCCGTTGCAAGTCATGTTGGGTGCCGCTGCTGAGTGCGCTCACGGTCTGGTTCAGGTCGGTGACGGCGCGCGTTTCTTGTTGCGAGGCCTGTGCGATGCGCGCCAGCACCTGATCCAGTTGCTGGGCATTTCCCATGATTTCTTGCATAACCCGCCCCGCGCCTTGGGCTACCTCGGTGCCCGCCTGCACGCGCTGCAAGCTGGTGGCAATCAGGCCTTTGACTTCTAACGCGGCCTCCGTCACCCGGTGCGCGAGCGAGCGCACCTCGGTGGCCACCACGGCAAAGCCACGCCCTTGATTGCCCGCGCGAGCCGCTTCCACCGCAGCGTTGAGCGCGAGGATGTTGGTCTGAAAGGCGATGCCGTCTATGAGGCCGATGATGTTGGCGATGCGCTTGGATGAAGATTCGATGTCGCGCATGGTCTGCACCACCTCGTCCACCACACCGCCCCCACGCTGGGCCGCCTGGGCGTTGCGTGCAGCGACCGTGGCGGCTTGGCTGGCGTTGTCAGCGGTTTCTTGCAGCGTGCCGGCAATTTGTTGCACCATGCCAGCCGATGCGGCGATGCGGTGCGAGGTTTCGGCGCTGCGCTCGGACAGGTCGGTGGCCGCGCTGGCAATCTCGTGGCTGCCGTGCACGATTTGCTGCGCCGACTCGCGCACCGCTTGCACCATGGTGCGCAGCGACTGCTGCATATCTTGCAGGCTGCCGGTCAGTTCAGCCGCTTGGTCGGCACCCAGGGGCTGGAAGGGGCTGGCCAGATCACCGCGCATGACCGAGCGCAAGTGGGCTGCGGTTTTGAGCAGTCCGCCGTTGGTCACCAAGTAGAAGCCGTAAAAGGCGTAAGCCACTAACAGCAGTTGCAAGCCCATGCCCAGCGCCAATGCCCAGCCGGCTTGTTGCTGTGCCGCAATGCGCTGCTCTAGGCGCTGCGTGATGCCTTCGCCAGTGTGTTGGGCCAGCTCGTGCTGGCTGCGCAAAGCCTGGTTGGCCAGGGCCTCAAAGCTGGCGGCGTCTGCCGTCAGATCGGTGGCGTCGCTGACCGCGCGCTCCACCTCAGCAAACAGCGCGCCGCTTTGCTTGACGGCTTGGTCGGTTTGCAGGGCCGTGACCAGGGCCGGATCGGCACCGCCTAGTTTGGCCAGCTTACTTTTGAGCTCAGTGAACTGAAAGTCAATCATCACCTCGTTGTCGTTCAGCACCCGTTGCAGCAAGGGCGTCATGGCCTTGGCACGTAGAGCGGCTGCGCTGGCAGTCGCGGTTTGCGCGCTGCGTTCGCTCAATTGCGGCAGGGTTCTGGTGAGTGTGCTGACTAAGTCGTGCGTAACCAGATCCGCATCCACCGCCAGCCCCGAATGGTCGGCAGCCGCTTCTATCAGCCGCAGCAGCGCTTTGCCTACGCGGTCATAGGCCAGAAAGCTGGCAAAGCCCGTGCCGCTGGCCTCGGCTTTACGCAGCGACTCTTGAAGCTGTTGGTAGGCTTCGTCGGTGCCCAGGCTGTCTTGTGTGGCGGCCAATGCGTCGAGCGCCTGCCGCAGGGTTGCACGCTCGGCGTTCAAGGGTGCTTGGCCTAGGCTGCGCTGCAATACCGCTTGGCTGGCTTGCAACACGCGGTAGCCGTCGGCCACGTAGCGCAGGCCACTTAACTCGCGTTGGCTGCGTTGCGCGGTTTGCTGCCATTGCCAAGCGATTTGTAGGCTCAAGCCCAGCAGCGGCAGCAAAAACAACAATGAAATGATGAAGGCGCGCCCGCCAAAGCTGCGTGCCCCGAACAGCCGGACTGCGGGCACCATGAGCCAGCGCAGGGTGGCGGAGGGGCTACCTGTGCCAATCGGCGTACTGTCCTCCAGCGGGTGGCCGGAACTCGGCAAAAGAGATGTGGAGGCCAGTGTGTTCATGTGGGCAGACGCAACGCGATTGCAGGGAGTGAGGGGTTCGAGGGGTTCGAATCAGACAAGCCCAAGCGTAGTCACCGCGCTGCCGCGCAAACCCGCGAATAGAGGGCGCTCGGTCGCCCATTTGTTCACCGAGGGAGGGGGCTCCACACGCTCGCTTGGCGAGGCCACCCGGTAGTGGCGCACGCGGGTGTGGGCACGCGGGCCTGGTTTAGCTTCCCGTGCGTGGCTTGAAGTGCCACCAAGGCAGCTCGGCCTTGAGCGACAGCACCTCGCCGCTACGCCAAGCCCGGTGGCCTGGCAGGCCATCCAGCACGGCCTGCCAAGCGTGGTCTTGCAGCAACTGGCGCAAGCGCAGCACCGCTGGTTGCTCCAATGCCGATTTCAGGCACACCAGGTGGTAGTGCTCAAGCGCCAAAGGTACAAAGTCCAGCCCGGCTAGCCGCGCGGCTGTCTCTATGCCCAGGCCCACATGGGCGGCGCCGCTGGCCACCGCCTGCGCCACCGCGGTGTGTGAGGGTTCTGCGTGGTCGTAGCCCTGAATCGACTCGCCACGCAAGCCCATCTGCGCCAACCATTCGTCCAGCAATACCCGCGTGCCCGTGCCCAAGGCGCGATTGACCAGCCGCACCCCCGGGCGCGCCAGATCCGGCACACCGCGCAACTGAAGCGGGTTGCCCGCTGCCACGATCAGGCCCTGGCTGCGTTGCGCAAAGCCGATGACTTTGTGCGCCCCCGGCTTGAGCAGCGGGCGGTAGGTGCGCGCCGTGAGCGAGCCGCCTGGGCTGGGCGCCACGGTGTGAAAACCCGCCATCACGCAACGCCCCTGGTTGAGGGCGCGAATCGCGTCCACGCTGCCGGTGAATCGAATGTCCAGATGCAGGCTGCCCTGCGTCTGCGCGTATTCGCGCAGGCTGCTTAGCGCGTCGTCGTGGCTGGCGTACAGCGTCAGCACATGCGCGTCATCGTCAAAAGCGACCGCAAACGCGCGTTCCAACTCGGCCAGCAGGGCTTCAATCTGCGGGCGCGAGCGCGCCTGCGCCTGGCGCTCGGCCCACATCAGCTTGGTGGCAAATTCGGTCAAGCGCGCGGCCTGGCCTTTCTCCCACACGATCAGCTCGTGTCCCAGCGCCGCCTCCCAGCGCTTGAGTTCGCCCCAAACATGCCGGTAAGACAGATCCAGCGCGCGTGCCGCCGCCGAAATCGAGCCCTGCCGTGCCACCGCGAGCAGCAAATCCAGCAGCGGGTTGCGAATTTGGCTGGCGCCTGCGGCGCTGCCAATTTCATAGTGAAGTTCAACCCTATGCACGGCGTTTCATATCGTCGAATAGTGTGTAGGCACCTACGATACCGCACTCGTTCAATCACCCGCCGCCTACGCCTCGCCCGTGCTTTCTTTCTCCGACAGCCTGCTGGCCGCCCTGCAATTGCTGGGCTCCTTAGACCCCGTTTTGTTCAGCGTGGTGTTGCGCTCGCTTAGCGTCAGTACCCTGGCCTGCTGCCTGGGCTTTGGGCTGGGGCTGGCGCTGGGTGCTTGGCTGGCCTTGGCGCGCTTTGCGGGCCGGGTGCTGCTGCTGACAATGCTCCACACCGCGCTGGCTGTGCCCTCGGTGCTAGTCGGTTTGGTGGTTTATTTGCTGCTGTCGCGCACCGGGCCATTGGGCGGCCTGGGCTGGTTATTCAGCCTCAAGGCCATGGTGCTGGCGCAAACGCTGCTGGTTCTGCCTTTGGTGGCCTCGATGACGCGCCAATTGTTGGAAGATGCAGAAAATAACCACGGCGAGCAACTGCTCTCTTTGGGCGCACGCGGCGGGCTGCGCGGCTTGCTGCTGGCCTGGGATGAACGCTATGCCTTACTGACCGTGCTTATCACCGCTTTTGGCCGCGCCATTTCCGAGGTGGGCGCGGTGATGGTGGTGGGCGGCAATATTGAAGGCTTCACCCGCGTCATGACGACGGCGATTGCGCTGGAAACCAGCAAGGGGGACTTGCCGCTGGCGCTGGCGCTGGGCTTGGTCTTGCTGGCGGTGGTGTTGCTGCTGCATACGCTATTGGCTTGGCTGCGCCGCTGGCGTGAGCGGGCGGAAAGCGCCCGGGCAAGCCCATGAGCGCGCCCGTGTTCACGCTGCAACAGGTGGGCCTGCGTCTGGGCGCGGTGCAGGCCCTGCAAGACCTGACTCTGCACATTCATGCGGGCGAGCGCGTGGCCTTGGTGGGGTCCAACGGCTGCGGCAAAAGCAGCTTGCTGCGCCTGTTGCACGGCTTGCTGCCGCTCAGTGCCGGGCAGTTCAGCCACGCGCCCACGCTGCGCCAGGCCATGTTGTTTCAGCGCCCGCATATGCTGCGCTGCTCCGCGCAAAACCATGTGGCCTTGGGACTTTGGCTGGCGGGTATGCCTTGGGCGCTTGCGCGCGCGCAGGCGCTGGCGGCGTTGCACCGCGTTGGGTTGGCGCCGCAGGCGGCGCGCAGTGCCAAGGCTTTGTCGGGCGGGCAACAACAACGTCTGGCCCTGGCCCGCGCCTGGGCGCTACAGCCCGATGTATGGCTGCTGGACGAACCCAGTGCCAGCTTAGACCCCCATGCCAAGCATGCGGTGGAGGCCTTAATGGCCGACTTTACTGCTGCGCCCGGGCCGCATGGCGCGGCGCCCACCCTGATCTTTAGCAGCCACAACTTGGGCCAGGTCAAGCGCTTGGCCAGCCGGGTGCTGTATCTGGAGCAGGGGCGCTTGCTGGCCGACTTACCGGTAGCGGTTTTTTTCGACGGGCCCAGCCTGCACGCGGTGTCGCCGGCGGCCTATTTGTTTGTGAAAGGAGAACTGGGATGAATGCGTATCAACGGCTAACAGGGTGGGGGGTGCAGGTGGGGCTGGCGGCGGTGTTGCTGGTGGTGGGTACGGCGCAGGCGCAAAGCCTGCTGCTGGCGTCCACTACTTCTACCGAGCAATCGGGCCTATTTGCCCACCTGTTGCCCGCTTTCAAGTCCGCCACGGGTATCGACACCAAGGTCGTAGCCGTGGGTACGGGCCAAGCGCTCGATATGGGGCGACGGGGCGATGCCGATGTGCTGTTTGTGCACGATCAAGCGGCAGAGGAAAAAATAGTGGCCGAAGGCTTTACCCTGGCGCGCCAGCCGGTGATGTACAACGACTTTGTGCTCGTGGGCCCGCTCGCCGATCCGGCGCAAGTGCGCGGCCGAGACATCTCGGGGGCCCTGAAGAAGCTGGCGGCGACCAACGCACCGTTTATTTCACGTGGCGACAAAAGTGGCACCCACGCCGCCGAGCTGCGCTACTGGGCGCTGGCCGGGCTGGCCGATAAGCCGGGCAGCGGCTACAAGGCTTGCGGCTGTGGCATGGGCCCGGCGCTGAACATGGCCGCTGCCAGTGCCGCCTATGTGCTGGCCGACCGGGGCACCTGGCTAGCCTTTAAGAACCGTGCCGATTTGGCGGTGCTGGTGGAGGGCGACCGACGCTTGTTTAACCAATACGGCGTGTTGGTGGTCAACCCGGCCCGCCATCCCCATGTAAATGCCGCGCTGGCGCAGCAATTTGCCGATTGGGTGACTTCAGCCGCCGGGCAGGCCGTGATTGCCAGCTACCGCATCAACGGCCAGCAACTGTTTTTTCCGAACGCCCAGGCCTCGCGCTGACGCCGCACCTGCCCGGACTGGCAGCCCGACGCCGTCTATCCCGTGCGTCCATCCCGGCCTGGGCAGTCATAATTCTTGCTTGTCTGTACGCATAGCTGCGCGCAGTGCGTATCTTCTTGCTCTGGAGACTGTTTTCAATGTGGATTCTTCGCCGTATTGGCCTTTGCCTCGTGCTGTTGCTCGCCCTCGGGGTTGCGCTGGGTGCGCATACGTGGTGGTTCAAGCCCTTGCGGCTGAGTTGGTTTTACGACCGCGTGTTTTTTCAGGAGCTGTTGCGCTCGCCGATGACCTTGAGTAGCCTGCGCTTGCTGGACGGCTCGGGCTTGGCTTGGTACAGCGACCGCTGGGACGATTTTTCGCCCGCCGCCAAAGACGCCGAACAGGCCCGCCTGCACGCCAGCGAGGCGATTTTTCGCAGCTATGACCCGTCGGCCCTGAAGGGCGTGGACAAGGTGTCGTGGCAGGTGGCCGATTACCAGTACAAGGAACAACTGGCCCAAGAAAAATGGCGTTGGGTGGGCTACCCCGTCAACCCCTTGTTTGGCTTGCAGTCCTACCTGCCCAGCTTTTTGATGAACACCCACACGGTGCAAAGCGAGGCCGACGCGCGCGACTACATTCGCCGCTTGCAAGGCTTGGCACCGGCTTTTACGCAGGCATTGGACGATATGCGCCAGCGCGATCAAAAAGGCTGGCAGCCGCAGCGCTTTGCGGTGGACAAGACGCTGGCTCAGATGCGTGACTTTATACAGCCCGCCCCTGCTCAACACCCGCTGGTGCTCAGCCTGCAAACCAGCTTGCGCGCGCTGCCCAAGCTCAAGCCTGAGACGGTGGACGCCCTCACGGCGCAAGCCAAGCAGGCGGTGGAGCAGCAGGTGTACCCGGCTTACCGCCAACTGATCGCGCACTTTGAAATTTTGGCCCGCAAAGACTTGAACAACGACGGGGCCTGGCATTGGCGCGATGGCGACGCCTACTATGCCGACGCCATCCGCCGACACACCACCACCCGTTACAGCGCCGAGCAAATCCACCAAACCGGTTTGCAGGAAGTCGCGCGCATTGGCAAAGAAATAGATGCGATTTTGGCCACCCAAGAGCTGCCCGAGGGCAGCCGTGCCGAAAAAATCAAGGCGCTGGCGGCCCGACCGGAGCAGCGCTACCCGGATACCGACGCCGGGCGCGACGCGATCTTGCGTGACTACCAAGCCATCATTGACGAAGCCAATGCCAAGCTGGGTCTTTACTTTGGCATGCGCCCACAAACCCGAGTGGAGGTGCGCCGCGTGCCCGCTTTCGCCGAAAAGACCGCGCCAGGTGGCTACTACGAAATGCCCTCGCTAGACGGCAGCCGCCCCGGCATGTTCTTTGCCAACTTGGCCAAGGTGGAGGGCACGCCGAAGTTCAGCATGCGCTCCCTGGCCTACCATGAAGCGATTCCGGGGCACCACTTTCAGATTGCCTTGCAGATGAAGATGGAGGGCCTGCCCTTTTTCCGTCGCGCCAGCAGCTTTACCGCCTATGTAGAGGGTTGGGCCTTGTATGCCGAGCGCTTGGCCTGGGAGATTGGCTTGGAGGCCGCACCCTTGGACAACCTGGGCCGTTTGCAGGCCGAGATGTTCCGTGCCGTGCGTTTGGTGGTCGATACCGGCCTGCATGCCAAGCGCTGGACGCGCGAACAGGCCATTGCCTACATGGTGCAAGAAACCGGTATGAGCGAGAACGAGGTCACGATAGAGATCGAGCGCTACTTAGTCGATCCGGGCCAAGCGCTGGCTTACAAAACCGGCATGATGAAAATTTTGGAGTTGCGCGAGTGGTCACGCCAGCAACTGGGCAACACCTTCAAGCTGTCTGAGTTTCACGATGTGGTGCTGGGAACGGGTGCGGTGCCTCTGGATGTGCTGGAATCGGTGGTGCGTGACTGGGTGGCCTCGCGCAAAGTGTGATCCAAATCGGGTTTATGCCAGGGATCGACATGGGTCATTAAGTTGAGCACGCGATGCCGTTGTAGCACCCGTTGCTGCGCCAGCACCGCGATATCGTGCCCCGCTTCGACCGTGATGGCGGCGTCCACTTCAATGTGGGCGTCCACCAAAATCAAGTCCCCCATCTTGCGCGTGCGCACGTCGTGCACATTGCGCACGCCCGGCGTGTCCATCAGCGTCTGGCGTATGGTTTGCACCTCTTGCTCGTCCACCGAGCGGTCCATTAGGTCGTGCAAGGCGTCCCAGCCAAAAGACCAGCCCATTTTGGCCACCATAAAGCCCACGATGAGGGCCGCAATCGGATCCAAAATCGGATAGCCCGCCAGGTTGCCCATGATGCCCAGACCCACTACCAGTGAGGACGCCGCATCCGAACGGGCATGCCAGGCATTCGCCACCAAGATGCTGGACTTAACCCGTTTGGCCACCGCCAGCATGTAGCGAAACAGCAGTTCTTTGGCTACCAGCGCCAAACCCGCCACCCACAGCGCCACCGCATGCACGCGCTGCACCGTGTCGGGCTCCTCCAGCTTGTGAAAGGCCGAGACCAACATGCCTATGCCCACCGCCATGAGCAGCACGCCTAGCACCAGTGAGCCTGCTGTCTCGAAGCGTTGGTGGCCATAGGGGTGGTCTTGGTCGGCGTCTTTGCGGCCGTAATGATTGGCCATCAGCACCACGAAGTCCGCCACCAGGTCGGACAGCGAATGCAAGCCGTCAGCAATCAAGCCCTGGCTGTGTGCCAAAAGGCCTACCGTCACCTGCACGGTGCTCAGGCCCACATTCACAGCCACGCTGACCCAGGTGCTGCGCGTAGCCGCAGCCGCACGCTCGGCGGGGGGGTAGGTCGTATCCTCCGGATTGTCGATAGGGCTCATCCTGTCAAGCTCGCGTCATTTCACCAGCAGCACGGGTTGCTTGGCGCTGGCCAGCACGCGTTGTGCCACCGAGCCCAGCAGCAGGTCGGCAATGCCGCTGCGCCCCTTGGAGCCCATCACGATCAGATCGAACTTGCCGCGCTGCGCAAACGCCACAATCTGCTGCGCTACATGCCCGGTGCACAAAGCCTCCTCGTACGCGATGCCGCGCGAACTTAGCAGCTTGCGCGCCGCCTTGAGGTCTTTCTCACCTTGAGCGCGCAAAAACTCCGTTACCGCCTCCAGGCCCACCATGGACTTGGCATGGCGCAGGCCCGCGTCGTCGTGCACGCTGAGCAAGGTGATGTGGTGTGCACCCGCTTGCAAAGAAGCCAGCAATTGCGCAGCGTATTTCACCGCATGCAAGGCGGGTGTGGAACCGTCGCAGGGAATCAGGATGTTCATGGGCGCTCCTAAGGGGAAACAAGCAAGCCATTGTGGCATTCAGGCAAGCATCGCGCTGCGTGGGCTGTGTGGGAGCAGCAAATGCCCCTCAAGCGGCACGTTCGTGTCAACCCAAAGTAGAAATGTCCGCTTTTTCCCCAAATAGAAATGTCCCCTTGGAGTTGAGTTGATGAGGGAATCAGGGTGCAGGCGCGGCAGTGGCGCGCGTAGGGCGTAGCCCGTAGCG
>Ga0136644_10002712_pt1 | contig 13385 bp, 11 predicted proteins | sample C_130820_EF_Meta_FD_94780 | JGI IMG/M metagenome (GOLD analysis project Ga0136644, IMG submission 94780) | Freshwater microbial communities from Lake Croche, Canada to study carbon cycling - C_130820_EF_MetaG (v2) (version 2) | ecosystem: Environmental > Aquatic > Freshwater > Lake | place... | reverse complement strand
GATAGAGCTGAAGCTAATACAGCACTGCCGGTATAAGGGAGATTGAGCAACTCTAATAAGCCTTGAATCGTGCCATCTTCGCCATATCGGCCATGTAAGGCAATAAACACACGATCAAACTTTCCTTTTGCTAATTCTGTTGGGCAGCGCAATCCTGGATCAAAAGGGTGCGCATCAACCCCTTTCGAGAGAAGCGCCTCTAGTACGCCATTGCCTGACATCAGAGAAATCTCTCGCTCCCCAGAGCGACCACCTAATAGAACACCAACACGACCAAGTGCTTTGAGATCTACTTGAGATAAAGTAGCTTTCACACGATCGCCCCACATGCTCAGGCCCAGATCTAACTTAGACACTTTTTGCCTCCGCCAAAGTATGTGGCAAAGTGGAGATTGATCCTGCGCCCATCGCGATCAGGACATCGCCATCTTTTAATAGCTCGCTTAATTTTTCTGGCATCTCAGCCACGCTTGAAGCAAATGCGACCGCAGTTAAATTTAGAGAGCCTTTTGGATTTTTATCCTCGGCTAGTGCAGCCCTCATCAAACTCTTACCGTCTGCCCCTGGAATTTTTGCCTCGCCAGCTGGATAGACTTCAGTTAACACTACAGCATCAAAGTTTCTTAAGACCTGGACAAATTCACCAAAACAATCTCGCGTTCTTGTAAAGCGATGTGGCTGGAAGGCCAATACCAAACGGCGATTTGGATAAGCGCCACGAGCGGCCGCTAAGGTTGCTGCCATCTCAACTGGATGGTGACCGTAATCGTCAATTAATGTAAAACTGCCACCAGAGGTAAGCGGAATCTCTCCATAACGCTGGAAACGACGGCCAACACCGCTAAATTCTGCGAGTGCTTTGAGAATTGCCTCATCGCCAACACCCAACTCGGTAGCAATTCCAATTGCTGCTAATGCATTACGTACGTTGTGTAAGCCAGGCAGATTCAAGGTGACATTCAGTGGTCCGGGCTTATTACCATGACGGCGAACAGTACGACGCTCAACCGTAAAGTGCATATACGTACCATCAGCACGCACATTACTTGCACGTATATCTGCATCGTCTGAAAGACCATAACGCAATACTGGCTGAGATACAAAAGGAATAATGTCTCGCACATTTGCATCATCAATACATAAAACAGCAACACCATAAAAAGGCATGCGTTGAATAAATTGCACAAAGGCTTGTTTCAGTCGTGCCATATCGTGCTGATAGGTATCCATGTGATCGGCATCAATATTGGTGACCACTTCCATTGCAGGAAAGAGCTGCAAAAAAGAAGCATCAGATTCATCAGCCTCAACCACAATGAAATCACCTTGCCCTAACCGCGCATTTGCTCCAGCAGAATTGAGTTTGCCGCCAATCACAAATGTTGGGTCTAAACCACCTTCAGCCAATACCGATGCAACCAAACTTGTAGTAGTGGTTTTGCCATGGGTACCAGCGATGGCAATACCTTGTTTTAGGCGCATCAGTTCGCCCAACATCACCGCCCGTTGAATCACCGGAATCTTTGCGGCGCGAGCTGCCAGCACTTCTGGATTATTTCCTGCTACTGCAGTTGAAATGACTACTGCCTCAGCGGTACCAATATTTTTTGGATCATGACCAATATGAATGACTGCGCCCAATTCTTTCAAGCGCTTTGTTGCCGTACCTTCTGCTAAGTCAGACCCAGTTACCTGATAACCCAAGTTCAATAGCACTTCGGCAATACCACTCATGCCCGCACCGCCAATACCAATGAAATGAATTTGCTGAACGATATGCTTCATACTCCCACCCCCGCACAGTCAGCGCAAACCTCAGCTACCCGCTGAGTTGCATGTGGTTTAGCTAAAGCATGTGCACGCAATGCTATTTCTTTTAAATCTGCACGATTGAAGTTTTGAATCATCAATGCCAAATCCTGCGGATTGAGATTTTTCTGTGGCAATAAGATCGCAGCGTCTTGATCTGCTAAAAACTTGGCATTCGCAGTTTGATGATCATCAATTGCAAATGGAAAGGGAATCAAACAAGAGGCAACTCCACAAGCCGCTACCTCAGAGACTGTCATTGCGCCAGAACGGCAAATCACAAGATCTGCTTGTGCATAAGCTGAGGGCATATCTTCAATAAATGGCTGAATATCAGCTGCCACACCCAAGTCAGCATACCGTTTCTGCAAATCCTCTAGATGCTTATCGCCCGCCTGATGAATTACTACGGGACGCGAATCTTTTGGTATTAGTGCCAAGGCCGCAGGAATGTTCTCATTGAGTGCTGCAGCCCCTAAACTGCCACCCACTACTAAAATAGACAAGGGCCCTTGACGCTGATCATAGCGAACTGTAGTTGGAGAAACGTGCTCAAACTCTTCACGTATGGGATTACCAACCCACTCAGCGTGGTCCATCGTATTAGGAAAACCAGTCAATGTGCGCATCGCAATTTTGGTAAGCGCTCTGTTAGCACTACCCGCCACAGAATTTGATTCGTGGATCACTAGCGGGCGTTTCAATAACTTCGTCATCAACCCGCCTGGGAAAGTAATGTAACCACCCATACCTAAGACCACTGAAGGCTTGATGCGGCGCATAATTTTCCAACTCTGGAAACAAGCACGCATTAGATTGATCGGCAACATCAACTTAGCTTTAAGACCCTTGCCTCGCAAGCCACCAAACTCAACTGCTTCAAATGGAAAATCACATGATTGTACGAGGCGATATTCCATACCGCTTTGATTACCCAGCCAAGATACATTCCAACCGCAAATCCGCAAATATTCAGCGACAGCAAGGCCTGGGAATATATGCCCACCAGTACCGCCAGCCATTATTAATATTGAGGGTCTTGTCACAACTTCCCTCCGCGCATCAAGATACGGTTTTCATAGTCAATCCGCAGCAACATCGCAATTGCCACGGCATTCATCAGAATTCCTGAGCCGCCATAACTGACCAAGGGTAATGTCAAGCCTTTGGTCGGCAGTAAACCTAAGTTCACTCCCATATTGATAAATGCTTGCCACCCAATCCAAATGGCAACACCTTTTGCGGCGAGACCAGCAAAGCTGCGATCTAATTGGAGAGCAGTGCGACCAATTAAGAATGCTCGGCGTACGACCCAGTAGAACAAGAAAATCATGACCACAACACCAACAAAGCCTAGCTCTTCGCCAATCACTGCCATGATGAAATCGGTGTGTGCCTCAGGCAAATAATGTAATTTCTCTACACTGCCACCCAAGCCCAAACCAAACCATTCCCCACGACCAAAGGCCATGAGCGAGTGCGTTAGTTGATAGCCCTTATTAGCTGCGTTATCCACCTGCCAGGGATCAACAAAAGCCATGATCCTTTTTTGTCTAAATGGAGAAAGCGCAATGATAGTAACTGCACTTGCAATTCCGACTGCTACTAAGCCACCAAATAATTTGGCATTGATGCCCCCCAGAAAAAGAATGCCAAATGCAATGATGGCAATCACAATGAAGGCGCCCATATCCGGCTCCTTCATCAATAAACCGCCTACCAGAGCAACTGCAATACCCATAGGCAGCATCCCCTTAGAAAAGGAATGTAAATACTCTTGGCGACGCACCGTATAACTGGCAGCAAAAATGACCGCAGCAAATTTCATCAATTCAGAGGGTTGAAAGTTCATCAAGCCAAGCGGAATCCAACGTCTAGCACCATTCACACCTTTACCAATGCCCGGTATCAATACGGCAATCAGTAACAACACGGTGAATCCAAAAATAATTGGTGAATAACGATCCCATACTTTGGTTGGAATCTTGAACACCCAAATACCAACCCCAATAGCAATCGTTAAAGAGATCACATGACGAATTAAGAAAAAGCTGCTGCTGTAATTAGCATACTTGGGCCCATCAGCCAAAGTAATGGAGGCTGAGTACACCATGACTAAGCCAATTAAGGCTAAAGATAGAACTGCCCAAACCAGCAACTGGTCATACTCCATCATGCGAGAGCGGGTTTGCTCAACCCCCGATACTGCGTCTCTTAAGCCGGTGCGGAAATTATCGATGCCACCCCTAGAAAAATTCCAGAAGCGATCTAATCCCAGGCGATTTTCAGGGAAGAATTTTTCTCTTAGATTCATGCCTGTACCCCCTCGAAGCGCATTCCTAATTCCTCAACTTCTGCAGCAAATACCTGCGCACGCGCGACATAATCTTTAAATTGGTCCAAGCTTGCGCACGCAGGAGAAAGTAATACAAGGTCGCCAGATAGCGCTTGTTGCGCAGCAGCCTTCACTGCAGCTTCTAGATTGCCGCTCATCGTGCAAGGAATATCGCTGCCAAGAGACTCACCAATAGACCCGCCATCTTTTCCAATTAAGAAAACGCCTTTTACAAAGCGTAATGCGGGCTCACGCAGTGGACTGAAATCCTGCCCCTTACCATCACCACCTGCAATCAACCAAATTCTCTTACCAGCTTCATTACTTCCTAGGCCATTTAAAGCGGCAACAGTAGCACCTACATTTGTACCCTTACTGTCATCTACATATTCAACATCATTCACAATCGCAATACTTTGTACCCGATGAGGCTCGCCGTGATAGTCGCGCAGACCATGCAAGAGAACATTCATTGGTAAATTTGCCGATCTAGCCAATGCAAGCGCAGCCAAAGCATTTAATGCGTTATGTCGCCCACGAATTCTGAGTGCGTCAGCCGGAATTAAACGCCTGAGACGTAAAGGTTCATCCTCCTCACGCACTGTAGACTTTTTGCGACGCTTAGGTTTGGGCTCAAACTCTTCATCTACTTCAGCCCACACCAACCAATCAATTCCACCTGCACGTAAGTCGTGCTCAATTCCAAATGCACCTTGCTCATCTGGACGATTAGAGCCAAAGGTCACAATGGATTTTTCGACTTTTTGTTCATCAGAGAGTAGCCCCATGACTAGAGAATCGTCACGATTGAGAATGCAGATCGTATCTGCACCAAAAATCTTAGCTTTTGCATCCGCATACGACTGCATATCGCCATGCCAATCCAAATGATCTTGGGTAATGTTGAGAATAGTAGCCGCAGTTGCATTCAAATTATCGGTATAGACTAATTGGAAGCTGGATAACTCGAGCACCCAAATATCTGGCATATCCTCAATCTGATCAGATTCATTCAAGCAGCTCATTAACTTATCTAATGCTGCTGGACTAATATTTCCAGCTACGGCAACCCTCTTGCCAGCGCGCTCACACAGCTGGCCAGTCAAAGCAGTCGTTGTTGTTTTACCGTTAGTACCTGTAATTGCCAAAACTGAAGCCAAATAACTGGACTGACTTGCCTGTGCCATACGAGCTAAACCAGCCATCGCGCGTGCAAAAAATTCAATCTCACTCCAAACATCGATCTTGGCTTTTCTGGCTTTTACCAAAAATCCTTGGCTTGGCTCTTGAATAGGAGATAAACCAGGACTGATACCAATAACATCAATATCTACCAACAACTCATCACTTAAAGGCCCAAGGTGAATATCTTGCAGGCCAGCAATCTTCAATTCATTAAGCCAAGCATTTTGACGCTCAGTGAATTTTGATGGTTCGCGTGTATCCGCAAAACGGACTGCGGCGCCATTCTGCAAACACCACTTAGCCATGGCAACACCAGACTCACCCAGACCCATAATCAAAAAACGGTTGGGGGCTTGATAGCTGCTATCAGCTACAAAAGCTGGATTAGCAAAGCTGTTATTTATATGTAGCATATTGACTTTTGGCTCACCGTAATTTCAAACTAGACAAACCAATTAGTACTAAAAGAATAGTAATAATCCAGAAGCGAACGACAACTTGAGTTTCTTTCCATCCGCCTAACTCAAAATGATGATGCAAGGGAGCCATGCGGAAAATACGACGCCCCTCACCATAATATTTTTTAGTGAACTTGAACCAAAATACTTGCAGCATCACAGAGACAGTTTCTGCAACGAAGATTCCACCCATTACAAATAGGACAATCTCTTGACGCACAATGACAGCGATGGTTCCAAGTGCGCCGCCGAGGGCAAGCGCTCCAACATCACCCATAAATACTTGCGCTGGATGCGTGTTGTACCAAAGGAAAGCCAAGCCCGCACCGCCCATAGCCCCGCAAAAGATCATTAACTCGCCAGCGCCCGGGATATAAGGAAATATTAAATATTTCGCATAAATTGCATTCCCCATGACATAAGCAAAAGCTCCTAGTGCTGCACCCACCAAAATTACCGGCATGATGACCAGCCCGTCCAAACCGTCCGTGAGGTTCACGGCATTACTACTGCCAACCATTACCAAGTAACTCAAAATGATGAAGCCCATCATGCCTAGTGGGTAACTGACTTCTTTCATGAAAGGTATTAGTAAATTTGTCTTAGCGGGAAGATCTAATGCAAATCCGCTTCTAAGCCACTCGTAAAACAACTGGAGCACCTTGAGGTTATTTACTTCAGAAACCGAGAATGCTAAATAAACTGCTGCGAATAAACCAATCAAGGTCTGCCAAAAGAATTTTTCTTTTGAGGCCATGCCTTTGGGGTCCTTGTAAACCACTTTACGGTAGTCATCTACCCAGCCAATTGCTCCAAACCCAAAAGTCACAATCATCACAATCCAAATAAAGCGATTACTTAAATCGTCCCACAACATACAAGAAATAAAAATGCCAATCCAAATCAGTACGCCCCGCATTGTTGGCGTGCCGGATTTCGCTAACGGGGTTTGTGGACCATCTGTACGTACTGACTTACCCATCTTTAAGGCCGTCAATTTACGAATTACCCAAGGTCCAGCAGCCAGCCCAATCAACAAAGCAGTCACTGTTGCCATCACCGCTCTAAAAGTAATGTAGTTAAAGACTCGTAAGAAGCCGAAATCATCCTGTAGCCATTGCGCCAAAATTATGAGCATGTTTTAGCCTCCTCTAATAAGGCTTGTACTACCCGCTCCATGCGCATAAAACGTGAACCCTTCACCAAAATATTTAAATGTTCATTGCTGCCAGCCGATTGAACATGAAGTGCATCCCTTAATTGCGCAATCAAACCGTCTATATCGGAGAAATGTTTTGCGCTAGCAAGAGGCAATCCATTTTTCCTGGCATTATCAAATCCCTCAATTGCAAATTGACATTGCTCGCCAACGGCAAATAATTTACTGATGCCCTGCTCAGCAGCATAAGCACCAACCTCACGATGAAACTCTGGCCCTTGATCTCCAACCTCACCCATATCTCCCAGAATTAACCAGCCGAGCTTACCCGACTGTTTCAGAGCTTCGATTGCTGCTCTCACTGAATCGGGGTTAGCGTTATAGCTATCGTCAATGATGGTGCGGTGAGGGTCGATTTTTTTAGCCTGCATCCGTCCATCAACTGGAGCAAACGCTTCGAGACCTTCCTTAATTTTTTGCAGACTAATGCCCGCTGCTATCGCAACAGCGCTAGCAGCCAAGGCATTACGCACGTTGTGACTTCCGAGCGTATTTAACTGAATCTCTACAGAACCTAACTCAGTCTGCACTTGGACGTGGCCATTACTTAACAGTAAGCCTACCACCCCAGCCTGCATCTTTACCTCGCCAGATAACAAAACAAAATCGATGACTTTGCGTCCTGTGGCCGTCTTGCGCCAAAGGTCGGCAAACTCAGAGTCTGCTGGAAATACAGCAACACCATCTTTTGGTAGAGCCTTAATTGCGTCCGAATGCTCTTCAGCTACTGCCGCTACTGTGGCCATAAATTCTTGATGCTCACGTTGCGCATTATTAATTAATACGATATTGGCTTGTGCAATCGCGGCTAATTGGGCAGTCTCACCAGGATGATTCATTCCTAGCTCAAGTACTGCAAGGCGGTCTGTCGCTCTCAACTTTAATAAAGTCAACGGTAGCCCAATGTCATTATTGAGATTACCTTGAGTGACCAAGGTATGCTGCTCCCCGACTGCAGCCCTAAAGATCGAGGCAATCATTTCTTTTACGGTGGTCTTGCCATTGCTCCCAGTTACCACAGCCAGTGGAATGAGATAATTTTTTCGCCATTCCTTGGCTAAATCTCCTAAACCAAGGCGTGTATCTGAAACACATACAGCCGAAAGATTAGTGGGACATTTATCTTGACTACTGACCAGTGCGCCGGCTGCACCTGCTTTAGCAACGTCATTTAAAAAATCATGCGCGTCAAAGCGCTCGCCAGATAAAGCAACAAACAACTCTGCCCGTTCGATTTGGCGACTATCTGTTCCAACTCTAGAGATATTGACTGCCAGCGCTTCTTGCGCTGAAATATTGAGTAGCTTGCTACCAGGCAGCATCGCGTGCACTTGTGAAAGCGTTGTCATGACAGACATCAGACAACTCCTCCAGCAGCTAAACGAATATGCTCTTGATCTGAAAAATCAAATTTCTTACCATTGATTTCTTGTGTGGTTTCGTGGCCTTTGCCGGCTACTAATACAATATCTTGAGTGGCAGCATTGCGCACTGCCGCCATAATCGCAGCAGCACGATCTACCAGCATCTGTACATTTTCAACATCTTTAGCAATGCCATCTCGAATCATCTTTATGATTGCCTCTGGCTCTTCAGAGCGTGGATTATCGCTAGTGATCACAATTTGATCCGCATACTGATGTGCTATGGAACCCATTTGAGGGCGCTTACCTGCATCCCGATCACCACCACAACCAAATACACACCAAATTTTTCCACCGCGCTGGTCGGCAATTGGTCGTAAAGCCTGTAAAGTTTTTTCTAGCGCATCTGGCGTATGAGCGTAATCCACCACTACCAATAATCCATCAGCTTTCTGATACTCGCCTACCTCAATCAATTCCATACGCCCAAGAATAGGACGTAATTGAGAAACCCTAGTGCCCGCTTCTTCACAACTAAATCCTTGGCTGAGTAATATGGTCCAAACTGCTAATGCATTACTTAAATTAAATTCGCCTAGCAATGGGATATGGAGCGCGCTTGTACCAAAGCTTTCATATATAAATACAGTGTCATAGCCAGCACCATTCAAAATGCTGTCTTTTGCATAAACACGCTGCAAGCGATCCCCAAACTTTTCAAACCCACCGAGCGCCTTTTGACTTAATGCATAAGCCCAAACCTTTGTTTTAGCTTTAGCCAAAAGCCTCATTGCCAATTCGCGTCCAAATGGATCATCAAAATTAATCACAGCATGCTCTAAATCAGTTTGCTGAAATAACTTAGCTTTGGCTTCAGCATAATCAGCCATATTGCCGTGATAGTCCAAATGATCTTGTGTCAGGTTTGTGAAGACACCACAATTAAATTGAACGCCAGATACTCGATCTTGATGTAAGGCATGCGATGAAACTTCTATCGCAACTTGCTTAGCTCCTGCATCTAGCAATTCTTTCAACTGAGTCTGTAGCTTAGGAGCATCCGGCGTGGTGTAACCAGTTTGCACCAATTTTCCTGGGAAGCCTGTACCTAGAGTACCTAATACCGCCGTGCGATGGTGAGCTTGATCAAGCGCCTGAGCCAACCATTGGGTAATGCTGGTTTTGCCATTAGTACCAGTCACACCAATCATTTTTAATTGACGACTTGGATATCCATACCATTCCGCGCAAATCTCACCAGCTTTAGATGCTAAATTTTTGACGGCAATACATTGAGGATGATCTAAGTATTGCGCGCCAATATCTGCTGGATCAAATACCACTGCTGATGCACCATTTTCTAGAGCTGCCTCAATAAATTGACGGCCATCACGCAATGCGGCACCATGACCGACTGGGTATGCAAAAAAGATATCGCCAGACTGAATCTGACGACTGTCGGCACTTACCTGTGCAGAGCTTTTCGCTAGACTATGTAAGTGTTCAATCAAGTGATTGGGCTCTATATTCAACATCACCCTCATCTTTTTAAAACCACATACTGGGTCTGCGCATTGGCAGTACGAATATCTGCAGGGCCCTTGTCATCTAGAACCATTTGTTTCACTTTGTTGTCTGGCAAAACATTTAATGTACGCAGAGTCTCACCAACAATTGTCGAAAAAACTGGTGCAGCAACATCACCACCGTAATGGCTGCCGCCAGTAGGCTCATCAATCATCACTGCAACCACAATCCGAGGAGCACTAATGGGGGCAAGTCCTACGAAGTAAGCGCGATAAGAATTGCCATACCCTTTACCGACGAGCTTGTGAGCTGTACCAGTTTTACCGCCAACCCGATATCCTTCTGTTTGCGCTTTCACAGCAGTCCCGCCTGGTTCAGTCACCGACTCCATCATGCTGCGCATTTCGATTGCGGTCTTAGCGGATAGCACTCGAGTACCTGGCTTGAATTCTGGACTTCGCTCAATCGTGAGTGGTACCAATTCACCATCGCGCGCAAATACTGTATAGGCACGCGCCACCTGAAAGAGAGATGCTGAAATGCCATAGCCAAATGCAATGCGAGCCTGATCAGTAGGCATCCATTTTTTAAAGGGGTGTACCGTTCCAGCTACTGCTCCAGGGAAACCAATTTTTGGAGCTTGTCCTAAACCCACGGCAGTATAAAAATCCCACATCTCTTCTGGCGAGAGGTTATTCATGGCAATCTTTGCGGTACCGATATTGCTCGATTTCTGAATAACTTGTGCAACCGTTAAATTTCCATAGGGATGGGTATCAGTAATAGGTTTTGGGCCCACTAAATACTTGGCACCAATTACCATGTTGGTATTAGGTGTAACCGAACCTTTTTCAAGAGCAATCGCAACAGTGAATGGTTTCATCGTTGAGCCAGGCTCAAACGTATCGGTCATCACGCGGTTACGCAGTTGTTCACCACGTAAATTTCTACGATCGTTAGGGTTGTAGCTTGGGTAATTTGCCAAGGCCAAAATTTCACCGGTCTGCGTATCTAAAACGACTGCGCCACCCGCTTTTGCATGGTGCTCAGTTACTGCATCCTTCACAGCGTTATAAGCAAGATATTGAATCTTACTATCTATAGAAAGCTGCAAATCTCTACCGTTTTGCGGTAATTGCTCAATAGCAATATCTTCTACAACGCGGCCTAGGCGATCTATTACCACACGCCTTTGACCAGGGTGCGCTGCTAACTCTTTATCTCTAGAAAGCTCCATTCCTTCTTGGCCACGATCTTCCACATTCGTAAAGCCAACAACGTGTGCCATCGCCTCGCCTTCAGGATAGGAACGCCGATATTCATTATTCAAGCCAATACCAGGGATTTCTAATTGCTTAATTTGTTGTGCAACTGCTGGATCAACTTGACGCTTTAAGAAAATCTGCTTGCGCTCTTCCTTAAGCTTCTTACGCAAATCAGATTCACTCATTTGCAAAAGACTGGCAAGCTTTTTCACTTTATCCGCCGACAAATCGTCTGGTACCGTATCGTTATAGGCAATCACTGACTTAGCTTCCAAGCTAGTAGCAATTACTTGACCATTACGATCCAAAATTTTTCCGCGGCTGGCAGGCAACTCGAGTTCCCGCTGCGTACCGCGTACTCCCTTTGCTTCATAAAATGCATTTCCTGGGCCTTGAATCCAGAAGGCGCGCAGTAGTAGCAACATGAAAACAAAAAACAAGAGAAACAGCATTAAGCGGGACCGCCACATTGGCAGACGCAACACTAAATTAGGTGTAGTAGAAAAACCAACCGGCCTCATTTAGCTTCCTTCAAATACAGAGTACGCTCAGGAGAGATCGGAGACATGCGCAACTGATTACGTGCCACATCACGAATACGGGCTGATTTAGAAAGATTGCGTTGTTCATACTCCAAGCGCAACCATTCTTGATTTAATGTGCGCTCCTCAATTTGAGCGCGCTCTTGAGCAATAAAAAGTTTGCGGGCACGTTGCTGCGCTGCTACCAGCGAAAGGGCGCAAATTAATAGCAAAGCCAGTAAAGTCAGAGTGGCGCGATTCATGCCAATACTCCAATCCGCTTTTCTGCTACGCGCATAATTGCTGAACGAGCACGTGGATTTTCTGAAACCTCTTCTTCGCTGGGTTTAATACGGCCAATAATTTCTAAGGCACTTTGAGGCAAATCTTTTTCACGAACTGGCAGACCGCGTGGTACCTCTACCTTGGCATGTGCTTGCAGAAATTGCTTAACAATACGATCTTCCAGAGAATGAAAACTTATTACTGCTAGTCGCGCACCTGGCCTGAGCAAATGGAGAGCAGCCTTGAGGCCTAACTCTAAATCTTCTAACTCGCGATTGATAAAAATACGTAATGCTTGAAAAGTTCTTGTTGCCGGATCTTGGCCAGCTTCACGAGTACGCACCACGCTGGCAACCAAACTTGCTAATTCTGTTGTTGTTTGGGGGGGCAAACCTTCTTCTCGCTTTGCCACGATGGCTTTAGCGATCTGAAATGCAAAGCGCTCCTCTCCATAAGTCTTAATCACGTGCGTGATCTCCTCCTGGGATGCCTGCTCTAACCACTCTGCAGCGGTTAGACCCTGATCGGTATTCATACGCATATCGAGAGGACCTGCCCGACGAAAGGAGAATCCCCGATGCGCTTCGTCCACCTGTGGTGAACTGATCCCTAAATCCAACAAAATTCCATCGACTGATTCTGCTTGTGCGTATTGATCCATCTGCGCAAAACTGTCGTGCACGATGGTCAATCGCGGATCTTGGATTTGCTGTGCAACTGCGATCGCATCCAAATCCTTGTCGAAAGAAATCATACGTGCTGAAGGATTTAATTCCTTGAGCAACGCTTGCGTGTGACCGCCTCGCCCGAATGTTCCATCGATCACTAAAATATTTTTTGATGTGTTTTGATTCTGAATGAGCGGGCCACTGATTAGCGCCGTCACCGCCTCGGCCAGTAACACTGGGCGATGAGTTATGTTCATGGCACCCTGTCATCAAAAATTAAATTGCTTCAATGCTTCAGGCATGCCTAGCGCAATCGCAGCCTGTTCTTTTGCAGCATATGTCGCCGCATCCCACAATTCCAAGTGACTACCCATTCCCAGCAGAATTACTTCTTTTTCAATTCCTGCTGCTGCACGCAACTCTGGGCCCACCAAAATTCGACCTGCACTATCAAGATCCATTTCTGCAGCATTACCCAGAAAAATTCTGCGCCACCAATGTGCGTCCATCGGTAGTTGTGCAACCCTTGCTCTAAAGGTTTCCCACTCTGGTCTGGGAAACAACAAAAGGCAGCCATCTGGGTGTTTCGTCAGCGTAATGCGGCCCTCACCCTGAACCAACAGGGGGTCACGATGCTTTGCCGGAATTGACATCCTGCCTTTTGCATCTAAATTGAGAGCTGACGCACCTTGAAACACCATTTACCCCACTTTTTCACACTTCCTCCCACTTTAGAGGATCACGCTAGG
>Ga0136644_10002711_pt1 | contig 13393 bp, 2 predicted proteins | sample C_130820_EF_Meta_FD_94780 | JGI IMG/M metagenome (GOLD analysis project Ga0136644, IMG submission 94780) | Freshwater microbial communities from Lake Croche, Canada to study carbon cycling - C_130820_EF_MetaG (v2) (version 2) | ecosystem: Environmental > Aquatic > Freshwater > Lake | place: Lake... | reverse complement strand
GTTCTGGGTCATTGGTTATCAACAGTTCTGGATCCACTAGTATTAATGGTTCTGGTGGGTTAAAAATGACAGGAGCAACCATCACATTAAATCAAGGCGGAACTCAATCGGTAACTAGACCAACTGAGTTAAAAACAAATACTTTAGATGACACCAAAAAAGATGGGTCTGGTAAATGGACCAGCGGGGCAGCTCAATTAGAAACTATAGTTCCAATAGCGCCCACACATGAGCCATGGAATTTGCACATGGGCACAACGCCACCATCACCTATATCTTCTGGATCCAGCTCAAGTGCAAATAAATCTGAGCCTCCTCCTAACGGGGTCACGTCTGGACCAGCTCCTGGGGAAATTGATAATGTTGAAACCGATACAGAATCACCAACATCAATGAGTCAAGGACAAGAAGTGTCAAAGGGTATAGGTGTTGATGATCCGGCACCGCCAAGCCTAATGGAAAATGTAAATACTCCCACACCAACATCGGGTGTTGGCTCATTAAATGTCACGCAAACCAAAGCCTTAATGACTCAACTGGGTCATAAGGAAAGTAGTTCTAAATATGATGCTGTGAACAAATTTAATTATCTAGGAAAATATCAAATAGGAGCATCGGTATTGACTGATCAAGGATATATAAAACCCGGGGCGTTTCAAAAATATGGAAATAATGCTGTAAATTATCCCACTTCCTGGACTGGGAAAGACGGCATTACTTCAAAAGACTCCTACTTATCAGCAAGTCAGACACAAGAAAAAGTCATGCAAAAATTAATGAGTTCCAATTATAAATCCTTAGTAAGTGCTGGCGCTATAAAATCAAATGATGATCCAACAAAGGTTGCCGGTATGTTATCAGTTAGTCATTTATTAGGCCCAACAGGCGCCAATAATTGGGATAAGACTGGTCAAGGGGTCGATGCCAATGGAACAACTGGATCAACCTATTTTAATATGGGAAGATATTCTGTTGATATGTTGTCTTCTACAAAAAATACTGCTGGATAAATATTAAATCATGACCACATATAAAGGCTTCAGCACATTCAACAGAGTTAAAAAATACAAACTGACTGATTATGAGTTGGCTAAACAGGATCTGTTCAATCATTTTCAAATAAGAAAAGGCGAAAAATTGATGAATCCAGATTTTGGTAGTGCAATTTGGGATATGTTATTTGAGCCATTTACTGAGGAAATTAAACAAAGAATAGTTGATGATATTAATAGTGTTGTCAAATATGATCCAAGAATTTCTGTAGATTCTGTGTTAGTCACACAGTTTGAGTATGGAATACAAGTTGAGTTAGAAATAACATATATACCAACAAATCAAGTTGAAAAATTATTCATGCAATTTGATCAGAAATTATAGAATTTAACTATTTGTTGACTACTTGTATTAAAACTGTATATTTTAAAATCAATAAATAATATTACATTAGGTTTCTAGAATGGCCATTAACAAAAGACAAAATTCTCTGCTAGTAGCAGAAAACTGGAAAAAAATATATCAGACGTTTCAAGACGCCGATTTCACCAGTTACGATTTTGAAACTTTGAGAAAGAGTATGATTGATCACTTAAGGATCAATTATCCAGAGGATTTCAACGACTTTACTGAAAGTAGTGAATATATTGCATTAGTTGATCTAATAGCCTTCATGGGTCAGAGTTTAGCATTTAGAACTGATATAAATGCTAGAGAAAATTTCATTGACACTGCTGAACGTAGGGATAGCATTTTAAAATTGGCCAGGTTAGTTAGTTATAATCCAAAAAGGAATATACCAGCATCTGGGTTTTTAAAAATTGAGTCGATAAGCACCACCGAAACAATTTATGATAGTAATGGATTTAATCTAAGTAATCTTCTCATATCTTGGGATGATAAAAATAATAGCAATTGGTTGGAGCAGTTTGGTACTGTACTAAATTCTGCTTTAGTTAGTTCTCAAATTGTTGGTAAACCAGGCCACAGTCAAATTTTGAATTCAATCAAAACAGATGAATATTCTTTGAACCTTGCGCCAAATACAACTAGTATATCTCAATTTCAAGCATTGGTTGAAAATAGTAATGTTAATTTTGAAATTATTAGTGCAACAAGTATTGGTAAAAATTATATTTACGAATCTCCGCCGAAACCCAATTCCTTGTTCAATATATTATATAGAAACGATAGTTATGGAAATAGTTCAAACAATACTGGGTTTTTTGTCTATTTCAAACAGGGAATATTACAAAGTCAGGATTTTTCATTAAATGAATCGTTACCTAATAGAATCATTCCATTAAATTTTACAAATATAAATCAAACAGATGTTTGGCTATGCAGTATTTCCAGTTCTGGTAATATTCAAGACTATTGGAAAGAAGTTCCTGCAATATCTGGTATAAATGTAATTTACAACAAAACTCAAGATAAAAATCTATATCAAATCAACACTAAAAATAATGATCAGATTGATCTAGTGTTTGGTGACGGGACCTTTGCAAATATGCCAAAAGGTTTATTTAGAGTTTATTTTAGAACCAGTGATGGTTTAAATTATAAAATAACACCTAATGAACTTCAAAACATTATTATTCCAATGAACTATGTTAGTAGATCGGGTAGACTGGAAACTTTAACGATTAAAGCTAGTTTAAAATATACTGTTATTAATTCCTCAACCAGGGAAACTTTGGACGATATAAAACAAAAAGCACCACAGCAATATTACACACAGAATAGGATGATAACTGGTGAAGATTATAATATTTTGCCTTTTACATCTTTTGGTAATGTTGTTAAAGTAAAAAGTATCAATAGATCCAGCTCAGGCATTAGTCGTTATTTAGATATATTAGATCCCACTGGAAAATATTCAAGCACCAATAGTTTTGCTGATGATGGTGCCCTATACAAAAATGATAATATTAGTTTAATTACTTTTAGCTATTCTGATTTCACAAACCTGAGCGAATTGGTCTATGAAAAAGTTGTTAACGGAATTGTTAATTCTGTAGAGTTTAGACATTTTTATTATGAAAACTATCCAACATACAGGACAAACAATCTTGTCTGGAGATTACAAACATCATCAGTTCCAGCTGTCACTGGATATATGTCTGAATTAGATGTTGGTTATCCAAATAATACTGTATCGTATGTGGATGAAGTGTTGCCAGGCCAATATACTATTCAGTCAATGAATTCGACTGAGTCAAATTTAAAATTGACCATAGAGCAATTAACAAAGAAACTTTTAAGAAATCAAAGAGTAACTTCTTTTAGACCAGCAGTGGCGTCGGGGGGCACAGCTCCTTATAGCTATTCTATAAATCCAGAATTGCCAAAAGGCTTATCATTTTTATCAACAGGTTACATTACTGGAGTTCCGGTAGCATCAAATGCAGTCACATCACATACAATTACCATAATTGACGCAAAAAATGATGTAGTAGTTGCACCTTTTTTACTGATTCTGTCAGACGACTCGACCAAATATCCATTAAATGACACAGTATCACAAAGTGAATGGAATTTGCTCCCTGATCAAGCAAAAAAAGAAGTAAGTTTTTTTAATACAGTAAATTACATTAAAAAAGGCGCAATAATAAAATTTATACCTATTCCTGGTTATCATTTTGACGCAAATAATAACATGTTGCCTGGGCCGCCAGCATTGTTGACTGATAAAGTGGAAATTTTTGCAGGTGTGACAAATATTTCAGGTAGGGTCATGTCACCACAATCAAATGGATTAGGATCAGTCACTTTAAACATGTTTGTGCCAAACGATGCAATTGTTGAGAAAATATATCCTGTATTTAAAAATAGTTTTTCTGTATCACTTGTTAAAAATGTCGTCAATACAATTAATAACTTTAAAAATTTTGGCATTTCTTATAATAGCAAATATCAAAATTGGAGAATTATAGATGATCAAAATTTAAATATTGTCAATGACTTTAGTTTAGAAAATGAAGGAGATCAAAGCAATAGTGGTAAAGATTCTAGTTGGTTGATTAGATTTGAATTTACTGGTACCAACTACAAGGTTTATTATAGAAATGTTGAATATGTATTTGAAAGCGCCAAACAAGTTAAATTTCTTAAAGACGAAAAAGTAAGAGTTTTTGACCCTAGAACAGGGAAAGTACTCAATGATCAAATTACAATTTTTAAAACCAACACTAGACCCGATTCAATCACTGCTTTGGGGGAGGATTATGTTTGGTATATTTATAAAAGCTTAGTTGATGCTGACGGATATATTAACAACGCTAAAGTTTTATTGACATATTCAGACTTAAATAATGATGGAATACCAGACAATCCAGAACTTTTTGTTAGATTGGTTAACCCAACAGTTAATCCTAAATTAAAAAGAATTTATTTTAAAATTTTAAAATCAAAAAATGTATTTTTAGATTATGAATTGATAAACGAAGGGTTAGTAATATCCACTTATCAATCAAAAAATCAAATAAATCAAAATTCATTTTTGCCAGGACAGATTTTTTATGCAGATTTGGACAAAAAATTCTATCAAATTGATAGTACTGGCGGCCTAGTAGAAACTAATGAGTATAAAACTACATTTGGCCGTCAAGGATTATATTTTCAATATAAACATAACAGTCCGGAAAGTAGAAGAATAGATCCAGGAACAGCTAATATAATTGATATATATGTATTAACATCATATTATGAATCTGCATATAGGAAATGGATTTCTGATAGTAGTAATACAGTAACAAAACCCATGCCGCCAACAACTGTTGATTTGGCTAGAGATTATGCATCATTAAATGATGTTAAGAGTGTGTCGGATACAATAGTATTCCATAGTGCAATTTTTAAACCAATATTTGGATTTAAAGCCACTAGCAATTTGCAGGCAACCTTTAAAGTTGTTAAAAATACATCAATTGAAACTAGCGATAATGATATTAAAATATCTGTAATTGATGCTGTTAATAATTATTTTGATATAAGCAATTGGGAATTCGGAGAGACATTTTATTTCAGTGAGCTGAGTGCATATTTGCATCAAGTGTTAGTTCCAAATATTGCTTCTATAACCATAGTTCCAACAAATCCCGATTTATCCTTTGGCCATTTATATCAGATTAATTGTGAACCAAATGAAATTATTGTGAGCGCTGCCACAGTTGAAAATGTAGAAATAATCACCTCATTGACTGCGGCGCAATTGCATCTAGTCTATTAGATTAATTGGATAATATAAAATGGCCAACAGAAAAACTTCAGATTTTTTACCGAAAATATTTCAGACTGAAACCAACGAGAAATTTTTAAATGCTACGTTAGATCAATTGGTCAGCGATGTTGATTTTGTCAAACTAGATGGTTATGTGGGTAGAAAATTTGCACCAACATATAAACCTAAAGATAGTTATATATTAGAGACTGATAAAAATCGCAAAAACTATCAGCTTGAACCCAGTGTTATTGTGTCAGAATCTGGAGATATTAAATTTTATAGTGACTATGTTGATTTAATAAACAGGTTAGAATATTATGGGGCTAATATAGATAATCATGACAGATTATTTTCTTCAGAATACTATTCCTTTGGTGGGTTGATAGATTTAGATAAATTTGTTAATTTTAGTCAATATTATTGGTTGCCCAATGGGCCCGATGCCATTTTAATTGGCGAATCAATAGTAAACTCGCATCAGACATTTACGGTGTCTAGAAATTTATCAAATGGAGCTTATACATTTGATGAATTAGAAACAAAAAATCCTGAAATAACTCTAATGCGTGGAGGAGTATACAAATTTAAAGTCTCTCAATTGGGAAATGGTTTTTGGATACAAACGGAACCGGGAGAGTCTGGAACTAAAAAACGTCTTCAATCAGTTAGCTCTCGCGACGTGCTGGGCGTCACAAATAATGGATCGGACAATGGGGAGATTGAATTTTTCGTTCCGTTGGCCGACTCTCAAGATTTTTATCTTAAAATGCCCATAAACGCCGTTGTTGATTTTGCATTGTCAGACGTAACATTTAAAGAGTTGGATGGTGCTAATCTTGGAATTGTTAATACAGGAATTTTTGATGGTATAACAATTGATCCTGATGGAAAAACTTTTATTTTTACGTCAGAATCTGAATCAGAAGAAGACTGGTATTCTGACAGGTTGGAAAAGTTAATAGAATCTAAATTTAGAAGAGGAATCTGGAGAGCATCTGTTGATCGTACAGATACCAATGACCCAAGAATCATATTACAGTATATTGCAAATATTGATATCGGGACTAGGGTTTATGTTAGCAGCGGGCTTGAATATGTTCATAATGAGTTTTTTAAAAATGAGATTGGATATTTAAAACTAGTACCAACCCTTACGGCCCAGCTTGATGAACTATACTATCAAGATTCAACCGACCCAAATATTTGTGGTAGGATTAGGTTGGTTGATAGGACCATAGAAGCTATTGATGTTGAACAAGACATTCTTGGTAAGAAATATTGGCAAAACAAAGATGGCGTGACTTTGGCTAATGGCATGAAAGTTCAATTTGGACAACATATAATGCCATCCAAATATGCAAACAAAACTTATATTGTTGAGGGTGTTGGCTCCGTTGATGGCATATCAATGATTGACTATTCACTTTTAGTCAACCCAGAATCTGGTGGTAACGAAACGCTGATTGGTTGGGATATTATGAATTTTGATCGTCATAATATAGATGAATCATATTCTGGACCAACACAGCACGAATATATAGTTTCTAATAGATCAAGCTTAGATCTAAATCCTTGGTCTAGAACAAATTGTTGGTTTCATATTTCAATAATTGAAGCAGCAGCATTACATAACGGAACTATAGTATCTGTTGACTCTCTGTCAAGAGCTAAAAGGCCAATTATTGAGTTTCTGCCCAATATTCAAATGTTTAATAGTGGTTTGAAAGGAATGCGACCTGTTGATCAAATTGATAATAAATTTAAAGATGCATTGAATCAAATTCAACATAGTGATACTTTAAATTTCCCAGATCTGAACTTAGTTGCTGGTCAACGCATTTTGTTTATCAATGATAATGATCCGTTAGTTAAAACGCAGGTTTATACAGTTGAATATGGTATACAAGACGAATCTGTTGAGACTACATATTATGACAGTATTGGGGCTGGGATATTACAAAATAATCATGTGTACATTGATTTTTCGTCTGATTCAGAGCCCATTGCATTAGGGCAATATGACACAACAAATCCAAATTTAAATTTGAATTATGAATATACTTGGTCTGTCAGAAGTCATAGTAGTATATTAAATGCTAAAGTAATTGAAGGTCTTGAATTGGCTAGTGGTTCTCCAGACGCCAACATAACTGGAATAAAACATATTGGAAATAATAATTATCAAATCACCTTTAAGGCCAATGTTCCAATAATTAGATTTATAAATCAAAAGATCAAAATCAGGATTTCTAATGGTTCTAAGGAAATTATTGGGCATGGCACGCAGTTTCAAAATCAAATCACACCGGGGTCCGAGATCTATGACATTAACGATGTGTATATTGGTAAAGTGGCTGTAATTCAGTCCGATACACTGATGTTCTTAGAAAATCAAACTGATCGTAGGTTAGTCAATGACATATTTAAAATTAAGAAACCAAGAATTAGACTAATAGCATCCAATGATACAATGGATTTGGCGTCCATTGGAAGTTGTGTCGTTGCCAAAAAGGGTATTAACAGGGGTAAAACTTTTTGGTTTAACGGCGACTTTTGGACAGAAGCGCAAGCAAAAACTAAAAGAAACCAAGCCCCATTATTTGATGTATTTGATTCGAATGACAAGAGTTTATCTTCAAAGGATATATATCCAGGTAGTAATTTTATTGGAACAAAAATATTTTCTTATAAAATTGGAATTGGTCAAAATGATCCAATTCTGGGATTTCCTATTTATTATACTACATCAAATTCTATTGCATCGGAAATCACTTTTGAAAATAATTTTGATAATGATGATTTTGAATATCTTTTAAATAATAGGACTGTCAATGAACTAGTATCCATTGGATCTTTAAGAAAAAATATCAGTCCAACTAACTATTCTAAAGCCAGTATTTGGAATCTAGTGTCAAACAAAACAAAACAATATCAGATTATTAATACTAGATATACTGGAAAATCCAATAATTTTATAGTTGACATTGAACCAGAGTCTTATGGAAATTTATCCAATATAAAAGTATTTTTGAATAATGCTTTACTTTCGACGTCTGATTTCAAAATTAAAAAAGTTAATTCAATTACAACTGTTGAAATAGTAAAAAATCTTTTAACTGAAAATGATAAGATCGATATTTTAATTTACAGCAAGTCTGTTAGTGACATTGGGTATTATCAAATTCCTCCCAATTTAGAATACAATAGTGAAAATAAATCTCTATTAGATTTAAATTTTGGACAATTGAGAAATCATCTAACAGCTATCTGTCAGAATAATAACTTAACTACAAACTCAGTCGATGTCAGAAATTTGGATCTATCGATGGTGGGCGGGAACATATTACAACATACTGCACCAATACTTTATTCTTCTTTATTTTTAATTTCTAAATCGGCAAATTTTATAGATGCATTGGACTACGCAAGACGAGAATATGTAAGCTTTAAACACAAATTCTTAGAACTAGCCAATACGTTATTAAATGAGAATCAATCAACAATTAATGTTGATGTTATATTAGCAATCATTAATCAGAATAAAAATAAAGATTTCCCTTGGTATTATAGTGATATGGTACCTTATGGTAAACATAAAATTTACAGTTATAAAATATTCAACATAGATCAAAAAAAATATAAAATTGATTCTAATTTTAGTCTATCAAAGTTACAGTCAAAAGCAATACTAGTATATTTTAACGGAAACTTATTATTACATGGTAAAGATTATGTTTTTGATAAAATTCTACCAACAATAAATTTATCAGATGATTTTAATTTAAGTCTCAATGGATTGTTAGAGATCAAAGAATATGAGACTGACGGAAATTTCATACCAGAAACACCCACCAAATTAGGACTTTACCCTAAATTCTTACCAGAGATTTTGCTTGACGACACTTATCAAAAACCCATAAAAGTAATACAAGGCCATGATGGTAGCATCACACCAGTATTTGGTGATTATAGAGACGAGTTGTTATTGGATTTAGAAATTAGGATTTACAATAATATTAAAAAAATTGATTTGTCAGCAGCGGTTAACATCAACGAATTTATTCCAGGTCAATTTAGATCGACAGACTATTCTTTAAAAGAATATAATAATATATTGTCCGGCAGTTTTTTAAAATGGGTAGGAGATAATAAGCTTGATTATTCATCAAACAATTATGTGATAAATGGTGATTTATTTTCTTACAATTATAAGAGTAGCAAAAATAAAATAACCAACGAATTTTCGATTGGTTATTGGAGAGGCATATATAAATTTTTATATGACACCGATAGACCACACACCCATCCTTGGGAGATGTTGGGGTTTAGTGAAAAGCCCGACTGGTGGAAACAAACATATGGTCCAGAACCATATACATCTAATAATCTAAATCTCTGGTCAGATTTAGAAAATGGTATTATTAGGCATGGTAATAGAAAAGGAATAGATTCTAGTTATGTCAGAACCGGATTGTCAAAAGTAATTCCTGTCGATGACCAAGGCAACTTACAACCACCAACATCTGTAATAATTTCTAAATTTAATGCTAATAGGATTTCAGATAGTTATTCTTTTGGTGACCAAGGCCCAGTTGAAATGGCCTGGAGAAAGTCCAGCGAATATCCATTTGCGTTACAAAGAGCAGTGGCGTTAATGAAGCCAGCAGTGTATTTTGGAACATTATTTGATGTGAATGGATATTTCAAATATCAGAATACTGGTGAATATATTAATAAAAAAAATAATCAAAGAGTAACGCCAAAAACTATTATCCTAAATGGCGAAAATTCTGGCACAACTATTAGTAGATCTTCGGGGTATTTGAATTTTATAATAGCACATTTAAACAGTTTAGGTGTTGATCCTTTTGACACTCTGCGTGGACTATTAAACAATATATCTGTTCAATTGTCATATAAAATGTCTGGGTTCTCAGACAAAAAATATCTAACTGTTTTAGCAGAACAATACAGTCCGACTAGTATCAATGAGTCTGTTATTATACCATCAGAAAATTATGAAGTTTATCTTAATAAGGGAACACCTTTTAAAAAAATAACATATAGTGCAGTTATCATAGAAAAAACACAAAATGGTTATAGTGTCAGTGGGTATAATACATCTAGTCCAAATTTTATCATTGTGCCAAGCGATCCAGCAGCCGGCAGTAGTTATAGAATTGACGTAGATACTGCAACTGCTACTGTTTTTAACAAATACAAAAAAGAAAAGATCCTTATTCCATACGGTCAGGAATTTACTAATAAGCAACAAGTGGTGGATTTTTTGATTAGTTACCAAAGATATCTAATGTCTCTGGGCTTTGTATTCGACGAGTTCGACGAAAATCTTAAAGAACAAAGAAATTGGGTATTAAGTGCTAAAGAATTTCTGTCATGGACATTGCAGTACTGGACCGTAAAAAGCATTCTAGTATTAAGTCCAGTCAACTCAAAATTAAATCTTTTATTAGATGGTGGTACTGTTGATGATTTAGGAAATAAAAGCAATACCCTAATGGATTTAAATTTTAATAATATTAAAATTGATTCATTATTGGTCAATAGAAAATCGGGTAAGTTTTCTATTGAATCAACTATCGGCGACACTATTGGTCTAGCAGATTTAAATATTATTCAATATGAACATGCATTAATTTTCGACAATACAACTATTTTCAATGATGTGATTTATAAACCAGAATTGGGTAGTAGACAATTTAGATTAAAGTTGATTGGTAGTAAGACCGGTAATTGGTCTGGAACCATATCATCGCCTGGGTTTATTTTTAACAACACTATGCCTGACAGTTGGAAAACGGGAAGGGATTATTTAAGAGGAGATCTAGTCGAGTTTAAAAAGAAATATTATGTAGCAATACAGAAGATACCATCGGCGGATTCCTTTAATTTTGGATATTGGAAACAAATACCAAAATCATCAATCAAAACAGGCATGTTGCCAAACCTTTCACAAAATGCATCCAAATTTATTGATTTCTACAATGTAGATTCAGAAATTTCTGATAAGCAACTTCAGAAATTTGGTTCTGGATTAATTGGTTATAGACACCGAGATTATCTGACAGATTTAAACATTAATGTGACTAGTCAGACTAAGTTTTATCAGGGATATATTAAAGACAAAGGAACAAAAAAATCCATAATGTCTCTATTATCCGCTAGTGTCAATAATTCTAAGAGTCAGGATATTAATTTTGATGAAGAATGGGCAATAAGGGTTGGTGATTATGGGGCACAAAACAATAATAATATATTAGACTTGACTATTGAAAACTCAGATAGATTATCTAATGCCTCTGGATTAATAATCGATGCAGATATTAATAGTTCATTGGATTTTGTTTCTGTAAAATCTGATAGAAAATATTTAACAGATAGTTCTTCTTTTCCTGGATTCTCAATGCGGAATAAAGAAACCAGTCATGACATGGATATTCCCACGGCAGGATATGTTAATTTAGATGATATTAATTTTACTCTTTTTAATATAACTGATGAATCTTTAAACTCGATATCCTTGGAATCTTTAGTTGTTGGAATGCATATTCTATTGGCAAAGGATTCGGCATTTAATTGGCAAGTGTTTAGAGTTGATAATTCCAATAACCATATAAAATATATAGAATATGCGTTAGACATGACAGCTATTGTCACTACAAATTTTGAAAACAAATTAAAAGTGGGTGACTTAGTTATTATTAAAAATCTTCATCCTCTATTAGATAAGGTTTATTTAATTTTAGATGTTTTAGGATCAAACAAATTTTCCATTGTTCTAGATCAAAAACAGGTGACTTTTTTAAAACAGGGAGCATTAAAATCTGTTGGTAATTTATTATTACTGACATCAACGAGATATCTAAACCTGCCTTCAGTAATAGAAGCATCTAAACAGCCCAATTGGTCTAATAGTACGAAATTTTGGGTTGATTCGGATGAAAATAATAAATGGGCATTTTACGAAAAAGCCAGTGAGTGGGACCTAGAAAGAAAAATTAGTCTAGAAATATCAAATACTGCCGAATTTGTTGGGTATGGATCTTCAATAGCAATAAGTCCAAATCAACAATTTATGGCGTCGGGGTCACCAGGCAAAAATGATGGTTGTGGTAGGATACATATTTTAAATTTCAGCGACGAAACACAAAAAATTGATATAATTAATAGTAAAAATCCTAATATACAAAGTTTCGGCTTCAATGTAATAATGAGCAATGAATATCTGATATCCGGGTCTCCAAAATTTAAAAATGGAGTAGGCTCAGTAATAGTTTGTGCTTTAAACAAAAGCAAGAACAAATTTGAAATTTTGCAGCTGATTCAACCACCAGACAATCAAAATAAAAATTCGTTTGGGTATAGTGTTAGTTTAACCAATGACTCAAAAATTCTTTATATCGGGTCTCCAGGAAACAAGGCAGTTTACAAATATCTACTGACTCGACAAGACCGGGATGATTTGACTCAATTCATTGAATTTAATTCATTATTGAATCTTTATCCATTAAACCCCACCTTCCTTGATTTTGACAACATATCTTATATGTCTGTAGACATCAATGATGATTGGTTATTACAAGGGATAGATTATTCAATAGATCGAGATTCATTGGTTTTCAGTGACCAAATTTTTCTGAAATATCAATTTAAATCATCCACTCTCATTAGCGGGCAAGCATATACTATTAGAGTTAAGTTACGGGCTCATTACAAATATTCTGGTATTAAATTAACTGGGGGAACAAGCAGTAGCTTGTTTGGTCAAAGCATTAGTGTTGGTAAAGAATCAAATCTGTTAGTAGTTGGCGCCCCATTAGATTCTGATGCATCCTCCACAGTGATTGGATCTGTTTATGTTTTTAAGTCAGATCAACTATTGCAAAAGCTTTCACTAGAGGATTTAAATTTTAGATCAAATTTTGGTATTAGTGTAGATTGTTCAAATGATGGCTCTAAGATATATGTTGGTTGTCCAAATTATAATAGACTTGAGAATTTTGGCGGTGCTGTTTTTTGTTATGAAAAAATAAATCAAGAATATAAAATTGGCCAAATTTTGTCTGGACTTAAAGATCAAATAAGAAGGGATTTTGGTTATAAAATCAAACTCTCTCCAAATAACAAGTCGTTATTAGTTTCAAGTTTGCGAGG
>Ga0136644_10002707_pt1 | contig 13399 bp, 14 predicted proteins | sample C_130820_EF_Meta_FD_94780 | JGI IMG/M metagenome (GOLD analysis project Ga0136644, IMG submission 94780) | Freshwater microbial communities from Lake Croche, Canada to study carbon cycling - C_130820_EF_MetaG (v2) (version 2) | ecosystem: Environmental > Aquatic > Freshwater > Lake | place... | reverse complement strand
CTTCATGGCGGCGCTGTAGTGGCGCCGCGAGAGTTCCAGGGCTGCTTGCAGCACGCCATAGCGTCGCAGGCCCAGGGGCGTCGCGGCGCCGGGGTCACTGCGTCCGGCTTGCAGCAGCTCGCGCAGCGAATGGTATTGCTGCAGCAGTTCGCGACCTTGATCCAGCGCGGCGCTGCGGCCGCCGCCACCGCCCAGCAACACCGCCAGCAGTTCGGCATCGGACAGGCTGTGCACGCCCATTGCCAAGAGTTTGTCCTGCGGCCGCTCGCTGGCCGGCCAATCCCGTATGCCCATAATCGCCTCCTTGCGCTTGATGGGCACAAGTGTCGCGCCGTGCATGGCCGTGATGCGATCAGCAAATGCCGTGCGGATCATGGAAAACGCAGGTGCACTGACACCATAATGAAATGATGAACGGTAAACGCATCGTGTTGGGCGTGACGGGCGGCATCGCCGCCTACAAAAGCCCTGATCTGGTCCGGCGGCTGGTAGACCAGGGCGCTGAGGTCCAGGTCGTCATGACGGCCGGGGCACGTCAGTTCGTCACGCCGATGACGTTTCAGGCGGTGTCTGGCCGGCCGGTGCGCAGTGACCTGTGGGACCCGGCTGCCGAAGCGGCCATGGGTCACATCGAGCTGGCCCGTTGGGCCGACCTCATCCTGATCGCGCCGGCCACGGCCGATTTTATGGCGCATCTGGCTCACGGATTGGCCGATGATCTGCTGACGACCGTGTGCCTGGCCTCGGCCGCGCCGGTGGCCGTGGCGCCGGCCATGAACCGGCAGATGTGGGCCAACGAGGCCACGCAGGCCAACGTTGCGCTGCTGCGCAGCCGCGGTGTGCACGTGCTGGGCCCGGACTCGGGCAGCCAGGCCTGTGGCGAAACCGGCGAAGGCCGCATGGTCGAGCCGCTGGCGCTGGCTGCAGCGGCCATGGCGCTGTTCCCGGTGCAAGGGCCGCTGTCGGGCAAGCGTGTGCTGCTGACGGCCGGGCCCACGCGCGAATGCATAGACCCGGTGCGTTTCATCACCAACCGCAGCTCCGGCAAGATGGGTTATGCCGTCGCACAGGCCGCGCGCGAGTTAGGCGCCGACGTAGTGCTGGTCAGCGGTCCGGTCAATCTGTGCACGCCGCCGGGCATCCGCCGCGTCGATGTCGAGACCGCTGCGCAGATGCACGCCGCTGTGCAGGCCGAGGTCGCCGCAGCCGATATCTTCATCGCCACCGCTGCAGTAGCCGATTACCGGCCGGCCAACCCGGCTGGACTCAAGATCAAAAAAGTGACCGATAGCCTCGAAGTGCACATGGAGCGCACGGTCGACATCTTGCTGGCTGTGGCGCAGCGCTCGCCGCGCCCGTTCGTGGTCGGCTTTGCCGCCGAGACCAACGATGTCGAGATGCATGCGCGCGCCAAGCTCGAGCGCAAGAATCTCGACCTCATCGCCGCTAACGAGGTCGGTGATTGCAAAGTGTTCGATCAGGACGATAACGCGCTGGTGCTGTTGTGGCCGGATGGCGGCCGGCTCGAGCTCGGCGCCGGCAGCAAAACCCTGCTGGCACGCCGTCTGATGACGTTCATCGTCGAGCGTTATCAGGCGCGGTCCACGTGAGCGCCGGGCGTCAGCCGCTGCGCGTGCGCGTGCTCGATGCGCGCCTCGGCAGTGTTTATCCGTTGCCGGCTTATGCCACGGGCGGCTCGGCCGGGCTCGATCTGCGCGCGCTGCTCGATGCTCCGGTAGAGCTGGCAGCCGGCGCAACGCTGCTGATCCCCACCGGGCTGGCTATTCACTTGGATGATCCGGGCTTGGCGGCGATGATCCTGCCGCGCTCGGGTTTAGGTCACAAACACGGCATCGTGCTGGGGAACCTCGTCGGTCTCATCGACTCTGACTATCAAGGTCAGTTGATGGTGTCCTGCTGGAACCGCAGCAACGCCAGCTTTACCGTGCAGCCCGGCGAGCGCATTGCGCAGCTGGTGGTGGTGCCGGTGGTGCAGGTCGAGTTGCAGGTGGTCGATGACTTTGCCGTCAGCCAGCGTGGCGAAGGTGGCTTCGGCCACACCGGTCGCAGTTAAACCCACACCGTCCTGACCGTCGTTCAGGTGGCATTAAGCCTGCAGGTCCTACAACGGACTACAGGATCATCTTCCGCAGAGGACCTATGAACAGCAAACTTCTTGTCTTGGCTCCAGTCGCGCTGGCCTTGAGCGGCTGCGTGATCGAGTCCGGCGCTGACTACGCCTATCAATCGGCCGCGCCTGTGGCGCCGCGGGTTTATTTTTTCCCGACCCAGGGCCAGACGGCCGAGCAGCAAGACCGTGACCGTTACGACTGCCACACTTGGGCTGTTGGTCAAACCGGCTATGACCCCAGCCGACGCGCCTTGGCACCCAACGAACGCACGGTGGTCATGCCGGCGCGTAACAGTGGTGACACCACCTTGGGTGCGGCCATCGCCGGTGCGCTGATTGGCGCTGCCGTGTCCGATTCGCGCAATGCCGGCACCGGTGCTTTGGTGGGCGCTGCGGCCGGCGGCTTGCTGGGCGCCGCCTCTGAAGACGCGCAGGCGCAGCAGTCCCGCCAAATGGCGGTCGCGAGCGCCAATGCCGGCACTCGCCGGCAGTCTGCTGATTATCAACGTGCGATGTCCGCGTGCCTTGAGGCCCGTGGCTATACGGTCAAGTGAGGTTCTTATGAACACTGCCAATCGTTCTATCCCTTGGGCCGGTTTTATCTGTGCTGCGCTGGTGTTGGCGGTGCCTGCACAGGCCGGCGGTGTCAATGCAGCGATGGTTGAGGCGCTCAAGGCACGCCAAGCCGCCGAGGCCGCAGCGGCAGCCGGTGGTGCAGCAGCGCCCGCTGGAGCTGCGCCGCAAGCGCAGCCGCAGCCACAGCGCCGCGAAGAGTCCCAGCGCCGCGATGAACCGCGCCGCGACCAGACCCGTCCTGACCAAGCCCGCCCCGACTTGCGCGATAACCGCGCCGAGCAGCGCGCCCCTGATGTACGTGACAACCGCCGCGACCGCGACGGTGATCGTGGTGGCTTTAATATCGAGACGCGGCCTTCACGGCCGGTATTCGCTCCTGATTACGGACGCTCACGGGAGCGCTCGGTGCAGCGGTTGCCGCCGGGTTATCGCTCGTACTATTGGGGTGGCTCGCCTTACTACAACTATCGCGGCTCGTGGTACCGGCCTTACGGCGGCAGCTACCTGTCCATCGGCGCGCCTTACGGCTTGTTCGTGTCGAGCTTGCCGCCGTCTTATTCGACCGTGTGGATCGGCGGTAACCGCTATTTCGTGGCTGATGACAGCTACTACCTGTACGACAGCAGTCGCAGTGGCTATGTGCTGACCCAATCGCCCTATGACGGTGAGCGCCTCACCACCGCCAGCACCGCAGAGCCTGAGGCGGTCCGCGATCCGGTGTTGTTTGTTTACCCGACCAAGGGTCAGAGCGAAAAGCAGCAGGCTGACGATCGCTATGAGTGCCATCGTTGGGCGGTCACGCAGACCGGTTACGACCCGGTCGATGCCGAGTATCGACCCGAGCAACATGCCCAGTACGACCGGGCCATCACGGCTTGTCTGACGGGTAAGGGCTACAGCGTCAAGTAGCCCCAAAGCAGGCCCCGGGCTGACCCCGGGGCGGTGGCAGTGGCCGGCTCAATGCCGGCCCTGTTGCACCATCAGTTCGCGAAAACGATCGATATCGGCCTGAAAACTATCACGCAAGGCCTGCTGTTCCGTTTGTCGCGTGCGCAGCGAAGCGCTCTGGGTCTGCACCTCGTTGAGGGTTTGCACCAGCTCTGCCGCCAGCGTGTCGGGCAGCCGGCGCGCATTGGGGTTAGACGAGTAGGGGTGAAAGTTCCGCAGCCGGGTTTTCAGGCCTTCCAGGCGCGTGGCCACGACGTCGACATAGCCCTTGCCGGCGTTGATCTGCGTCTCCAGCTGGGCCAAGCGTTCATCACGCAGGTCTTCAATGTCATGGATTGACGTGTAGGTCGTCAGCAGGAAGTGGTCGCGCTGCCGATCGCGTGCGCTGATAACGGTACGCTGCGTCTCTGCGGCCTGATCGACAGCAGAGGGCTGTGGGCCGAGTTCGCGAACGACATTGCCGCTGCTATCGAGTTCGATGACCGTGCCCTGTGCATATTCGGGGGGCACCGAGTCACCGTAATGGATGACGCCTTTGTTGTCGGTCCAGCGATAGCTGTGCCCGGCTTCTGTGGTCGCAGCCTTACGCGGGGCGGCAGCCTGCGCGGTCACGCAAGTGACGTTGCACAGCAGCACCAACATCGCCGTCCGCATAATCATGCGCGATATTGTCCACGGTTTCGCCGCAGATGCCAGCCGGCTACGCCGCAGTTGCACTGCAAAGCGTGCAAAACACACATCAATCGACGCCGTATTGGCTCCTATAGGCTTCCAGTGCGGATAAATGGCTGGCCGATTCGGGTGCAGCACCCTGACGCAAAGCCTCGATCAGTGCGCCCAAGGTCAGGATGCTGACGCACGCGATGCCATAGAGACGGCTGACTTCCTGCACAGCAGACTCTGCCAGCAGCGCACCACTGGCGGCATCGCGCCCCCGCTCCTGACGGTCCAGTGCCAGCGCGACACCGGCCGGTTCGGCCCCTGCGGCACGGATGATGTCTATGGATTCGCGGATGGCGGTGCCGGCCGTGATGACATCGTCGATGATCAACACGCGACCGCTGAGCGCGCGTCCGACGATGCTGCCGCCTTCGCCGTGTGCCTTGGCTTCTTTGCGGTTGAACGCGAACGGCACATTGCGACCGTGGCGTTGATACAGCGCTGCTGCGGTGACCGCGGCCAACGGAATGCCTTTGTAGGCGGGTCCGAAGATCATGTCGAAGGCCAGCCCTGAAGCCACGATGGCATCGGCATAACACTGGCCCAGTGTGGCCAGTGACGCACCGTCATCGAAAGCGCCGGCATTAAAAAAGTAGGGGCTGATACGGCCTGATTTGAGCGTGAACTGACCAAAGCGCAGCGCGCTGCGGGTCAGAGCCAGTTCGAGACAGGCCAGTTGATGTGCTTGCATGGGTTGGGGTCCGTAGGCGAAGGCCAGCAGTTATCATGTTGCCTATGAAAGTGATCTCGCTCAATGCCAATGGCATACGTTCTGCGGCCCGCAAAGGGGCGTTCGCTTGGCTCGCGGCGCAGCAGGCCGATGTGTTGTGTCTGCAGGAGACCAAGGCGCAGGCGCATCAGCTCGATGGGCCCGACTGTCACTTGCCGGGTTATCACCGGCATCTGTTCGATGCGCAAAAGCCGGGCTATTCCGGTGTGGCGATCTACAGCCGCCAGCAGCCTGACAGTGTGATCCGTGGCTTTGGCGCGCCAGAGTTTGATGCCGAGGGGCGTTACATCGAAGCGCGTTTCGGCGATCTGTCGGTGGTGTCGGTGTATCTGCCTTCCGGCTCATCGGGGCCCGAACGACAGGCGGCCAAGTTCCGCTGTCTCGAGCTGTTCTATGCGCATCTGCAGGCGATGGCGGCCGATGGCCGCCGTTATATTTTGTGTGGTGACTGGAACATCGCGCACCGGCAGATCGACCTGAAGAACTGGCGGGGTAACCAGAAGAACTCGGGTTTTTTGCCCGAAGAGCGCGCCTGGCTCGATCGCGTGTTCGGAGAACTGGGCTTCGTCGATGCGTTTCGTGAAGTGGAGCCCGACACCGAGCACTACACCTGGTGGTCCAACCGCGGTCAGGCCTGGGCCAAGAACGTGGGTTGGCGTATCGATTACCAGATCGTCAGTCGCACGCTGGCCGGTGCCGCACGATCGGCCTCGATCTACAAAGACGAGCGCTATTCCGATCATGCACCGCTGACGATGGACTACGTCTGGTGACCGCTGCAGAGCTTAAGCGCAGCTGGACTGCAGCCTTACCTGCCGGTCTGCGCGATTACCTTGAGCCTGCGACGCTGGCGGCTTTTTTTCTGGGGATTTCGTCCGGCGCACCCTATGCGCTGATCGCTGCGACCTTAACCACGCGTCTGGCTCAGGATGGCATACGCAAGAGTACGGTCACCGTCTTCACGCTCACCTTTCTGGCCTACAACCTGAAGTTTCTGTGGGCTTGGGTGGTGGATGGCGTAAGGCTGCCGTTACTGGGGCGGCTTGGGCAGCGCGTGTCCTGGCTGCTGCTGGCCGGCGTGCTGGTCATGGCGGCCATCGTTAATCTGGCGCTGGTTGATCCGCGCACCGATCTGCTGGCCACCGCTTATGCGGCCATCGCTGTGGCTGTGGCCGGTGCCACGTATGACATCGTCATCGATGCCTACCGTATCGAATCTCTGCTGCCCCGGCAGTTGGGTGTGGGTGCGGGTATGTCGCAGTACGGCTGGCGCATCGGCTCGGTTGTGGCGGCGGCGCTGGCGCTGGTCATCGCCGGCCGCTGGGGTTGGCAGGTCGGCTATATCGTCTGCGCGGCGCTCGCGTTGCCCGCCATGCTCGTGGGTCTGGTGCTGGGGGAGCCGCTGCGTCGCAGCGTGGTACAGCAGAGTCAGAATCTGCGCGCGGTGTGGCGCTCGATCAGAGACCCGCTGGCCGAATTTCTGAACCGGCGTGGCGCCTTGCTGGTGTTGCTGTTTGTGCTGTTACACAAGGTCGGCGACACGATTGCCAACCTCACCTTCCGCTTGCTGTTTGACCAACTGCATTACAGCAACGATGAGATCGCCGTGTACGACGTGGGTTTTGGCTTTTGGGCCTATCTGGCCGGCATCTTTATCGGTGGCTGGCTCTATACGCGCCTGGGCCTCAAGCGCGCCGTGTTCTTCAGTCTGGTGCTGATGGCCGTGTCTAACCTCAGTTTTGCCGGGCTGGCAGCCGCGGGTCATTCCAACTGGGCGCTCGCAGGTGCCATCGGTTTTGAAAATCTGGCCAGCGGCATCGGCGGCGTCACCGTGGTCGCCTATCTGTCGGCGCTGTGTGACCTGCGTTATACGGCGGCGCAGTTCGCGTTGCTGTCTGCAGCCTCCAGCGTGGTCGGGCGATTTCTCAGCGGCACGACGGCGGGCTGGCTCATCGAACGACTGGGTTTTGTCGACTTCTATGTCCTGTCCACGGTCGTTGCCCTGCCCGGTGTGCTGATCTTCTGGTTGCTGATGCGCAAGGGTCTGGTCGATGTGCCGGACGACAGCCGGGGTACCTTATGACGATGCTGGCCGCAGGTACGGTGGTGTGCCGCAGTGATGAACTGCAGGATGGCATCCCCTTGGGTTTTACGCTGGGTGAGGGTGACTGGCCTTTGCGTGGCTTGGTGCTGCAGCAGGATGGACAGCTTCATGCTTTCGTCAATCAGTGTCCGCACGCCGGTCACCGTCTCGATTTTCCGCCGGGGCGGTTTTTGACACCCGATGGCAGTTTGTTGCTATGCCGCTCGCATGGTGCTCTGTTTGATAAAGCCAATGGCGAGTGTGTGGCCGGCCCCTGCATGGGAGAGAGGCTGCGATCGATATCGGTGCAGGTCAGCGGCGGCCATGTGTGTCTGGCAGCCGAAGTTGATCTTGATGCGCTGGTCACGCGCTACTGGTAGCGTCACGTCATGATCGAACAATTACTCACGTTCTTTGTCGTTTTTCTGGTGGTGGTCGAGCCGGTCGGCGTCATCCCTATTTTTGTGGCGCTGACTCAGGGCGCGACAGAAGCCGAGCGGCGCCGCATGGCGCGCAAAGGCGTGTTCATAGCGGCCCTGATCCTGTTTGTGTTCGCGCTGGTCGGCGGCCCGTTTTTAGAACTGATGGGCATCAGCATCGACAGTTTCCGCATCTTCGGCGGCGTGCTGTTGTTCCTGATTGCGCTTGAGATGGTGTTTGCCCGCAGTTCGGGGTCACGCACCTCCGGGCCTGAAGAAGAAGAGGGCCGGCAGCGCAGTGACATCTCGGTGTTCCCGCTGGCCTTCCCGTTCATTGCCGGCCCTGGTGCGCTGGCGACTATCCTGCTGTCGTTTGGACCGGCCAATCACGATCCGGTGCTGTTTCTCGGTTTGTTGGCTTGCGTGGCCGTGGTGCTGGTGATCGCGCTGCTGACGCTGTACTTGGCGTCACCGATCATGCGTCTGATGGGTGTGACCGGCGCCAATGTGCTCAACAGGTTGTTTGGTGTGGTGCTGGGTGCGTTGGCGGTGCAGTTCGTCATCGACGGCTTGCGCGGCAGCTTCCCCACCATCGGCCACTAGCGGCCAGTCAGTCACCGCTGACGCGACTGAACGCCAGATCGCGCACTTCATGTCCCAGGCGTTCGCCGCGTCGTTCAAAGCGGGTGGGCGCCCGCGCGGCATCGCGCGGTAAATAACCCCCATCAGCTGCCAGGTTGGCAAAAGCGGTGTTGCTGCTGACGCATTCCAGCATCTGCTCGGCATAAGGCACCCAGTCGGTGGCCAGGCGCAACACACCGCCGGGCTTGATGCGTGCGGCCAGCAAATCCACGAATGTGGGCTGTATCAACCGGCGCTTGTTGTGCCGCGCCTTGTGCCAAGGGTCTGGAAACAAGACCAGCACTTCATCCAGGCCCCCCGGTGCGATCTGCTCACGTAGCACTTCGACAGCGTCATGGCAGCTGACCCGCACATTGCTTAACTGGTGCAGGGCTATCAGGTGCAGCAGGTGGCCGACGCCAGGCGGATGGACCTCGATACCGATGAAGTCACGGTCCGGATGCGCTTGCGCCAGTTGGGCCAGATGCTCGCCATTACCAAAGCCTATTTCCAGCACGCGCGGAGCCTGCCGGTTGAACAGCGCGTCGAGGTCCAGTGGCTGTGTGTCAAAGCCCAGCCCGAAATGCGGCCAGTGCTCATCCATGGCTTTTTGCTGGCCTGCGGTCATGCGGCCGGTACGCACCACAAAGCTGCGTATGGTGCGATGCCCCGCAGGCCGGGTTTGCGGTGTGTCCTCTGCCGCCATCGGCTTAGGCCTCCAGCTCTACCCAGCGCGTGAAAGCCGCATCGATCTGCGCTTCCAGCGCAGCCATGCGGGCGAGCTCGGCGCGTTGCAGCAGCGCGTCCTGCTGGTAGAACGCTGGCTCGGCCAGCTGTGCGGTCAGTGTGGCCTTTTGCGCTTCGAGTGCCTCGAGTTGCACGGTGAGTGCATCGAGTTCGCGCTGTTCGCTGTGCGAACGGCGCTTGCGCTGCGGCGGCAGCTTGGGCGCAGGTGGCGCGGGCTTGGCCGCAGGCGGTGCTTTGGCCCGCAGCGCGGCCTGACGCCGCGATTCGCGATAGGTGACCCAGTCGCTGTAGCCACCGACAAAGTCCTGCACCAAGCCGTTGCCTTCCAGCACAAACAGGTTGGTGACCACGCTGTCCAAGAAGGCACGGTCATGGCTGACCAGCAGCAGCGTGCCGGAAAAGTCGGTCACCAGTTCCTGCAGCAATTCGAGCGTGTCGATATCCAGGTCGTTGGTGGGCTCGTCCATCACCAGCAGATTGGCGGGCTGCGCAAACAGCTTGGCCAACAGCAGGCGGTTACGCTCGCCGCCCGACAGCGCACTGGCAGGGGTTTTGAGCTGGTCCGGGCGGAACAAAAAGTCGCGCAGATAGCCCGAAACATGGCGACTCTGGCCATTGATGACTACGAAGTCGCTGCGATCGACCACGTTCTGCATCACCGAGGCTTCAAGGTCCAGGGTGGCTCGCTGCTGATCGTAATAGGCCACCTCTAAGCGCGTGCCGCGGAACACCTTGCCGGTGCTGGGTTCAAGCTCCCCCAGCAGCAACTTGAGCAAGGTGCTTTTACCAGCGCCATTGGGTCCGACAATTCCGATACGGTCGCCGCGCATCACGCGGCCGGTGAAGTCGCGGATGATGGTGCGATCGCCGAAACTGACGCTGACGTCCTCGGCCTCAAAGATCAGCTTGCCGGACTCACCCGACTCCTGCACCTGCGCACCCAGTTGGCCTTGCCGGTCGCGCCGCGAACGGCGTTCCTCGCGCAGTGCCATCAGCGCGCGCACACGGCCCTCGTTGCGGGTGCGGCGTGCCTCGACACCTTTGCGTATCCAGACCTCTTCCTGTGCGAGCTTTTTATCGAACAGCGCGTTCTCTTTGGCTTCGTTGACCAGTTGCTCGGCCTTGCGCTGCGCATAATCGTCGTAGTTGCCCGGCCAACTGCTCAGATGCCCACGATCCAGATCGATGATGCGCGTGGCCAGCGTGTTGACGAAGCGCCGGTCATGGCTGACGAACAGCAGCGCGCCCTGAAACGATTTCAGGAACTCTTCCAGCCATTCGATGGCCTCGATGTCCAGATGGTTGGTGGGCTCGTCGAGCAGCAGCAGCTCCGGGTCGCAGACCAGCGCCCGTCCCAGCAGTGCGCGGCGGCGCCAACCGCCGGACAGTGAGTCAAAGCCTACTGTGCCATCCAGGCCCAGATGGGACAGCACCGTATCGATACGCTGCTCGATCTGCCAGCCTTGGGCTGCGTCGATCTGCTCCTGCAACTTACCCAGCCGGTCACCGTCTGCATCGGTAAAGGTCTGCGCATAACGATCGGAGGTGGCGTGATAGTCCGCCAGCAGGCGCGCGACTTCAGGCAGTCCGCCGGCCACCACCTCGCGCACGGTTTCACCGGTCACGGTGGCAATGTCCTGCGGCAGGTGGGCGCGCCGCGCACCCGGTCGCAGCCACACCGTACCGGCATCGGGCAGCGCATCACCGTTGACCAGGCGCATCAGCGAAGACTTGCCCTCGCCGTTACGGCCCACGATGCAGACCCGCTCGCCGGGTTCAACCTGCAGGCTGGCCTGCTCTAAAAGTGGGCGTGAGCCGTAGGCCAAGTGAACATTATCGAGTCGTAAAACAGGTGCCATGGCCTTTAGTTCCCGTGCCGTGCGACGAGCGCATCATTTTTCATAGTGACAAATTCAGTAATCGTGACGGCAGTCAGCTTATCGCGCGGAGGGCTCACCCATACTCGCCTTCGATAGCAGTGGCCTGGCCGGTCCGCCGGCTGCTCAAGTCTCAGAGGGTGTTTCGTGCTCGCAATCATTGGTACGGTCGTTGTCTTCGCTAGTGTGCTCGGGCCCTTCGTCATGGAAGGCAGCAGCTTGTTGCTGCTGTGGCATCCGTTCGAGGTGGTGACCATTTGCGGCGCGGCTCTGGGCGCATTCCTGATCAGCAACCCCATTAAGGTCGTCAAAGACGGCTTTACCGGCGCACTGGGCTTGCTCAAGGGTCCCCGTTACGGGCGCCAAGAATACATCCAGTTGCTCAAGCTCATTTACGACATTCTGGTCATGGCGCGAAAAGATGGCGTGCTGGCGCTGGAAAAGCATGTTGAGGAGCCGGAAAAGAGCGAGATCTTCCAGAAGTATCCTGTCGTGATGGGCGACCACCACATGCTGGAGTTCATCACCGACTGCTTGCGCTTGATCTCCGGTGGCAACCTCGACCCTCACGAACTTGAAAGCCTGCTCGAATATGAGCTGGAGACACATCACCACGAGGCGGCCGAGCCCTCGCACGCGGTGCAAAAGGTCGCCGATGCACTGCCCGGCTTCGGCATCGTGGCGGCGGTGCTGGGTATCGTGTCCACGATGGCGCACATCGATGGCGCCAGCACCACGGAGATCGGACACCGCGTCGGTGCGGCGCTGGTCGGCACCTTCCTGGGCATTCTGGTGGCCTATGGCGTTGTGGGCCCTATTGCTGCCGCGATGGAAGGCAAGGCCAATGACGAAGGCAAAGCCTTTGAAGTGGTGAAGATGGCCTTGGTGGCCAGCGTGCGTGGCTATCCGCCGCCGGTTGCCGTGGAGTTTGCCCGCAAGCTGCTGTTCAGCAGTGTGCGTCCTAACTTCAAGGATCTAGAGGCCGTGTTGCGTAACAAGCCGGCAGCCTAAAGTCATGGCTGACGAAGAGGCCGTACGGCCAATAATCATCAAGAAGCGCAAGGTGATGGCCGGTGGTCATCACGGTGGTGCGTGGAAGGTGGCCTATGCCGACTTCGTGACGGCGATGATGGCCTTCTTCATGGTGATGTGGCTGGTGGCTTCGGTTAACAAAGAGCAGCGCGCGGCGCTGTTCGAATACTTCAACAACCCCAGCATGGAAGAGGGCAAGAGCACCAAAGCCGCGCCCGGCCAGAATGGACCCGGTGGGGCCAGTACCAGTGCTATTAATCTCGGTGGCGGCCTCGATGCCCCCCGTTCATCCAATGGCAAAGAAAATGGTCTGGGTGAACCGACCAACGCTGAAGTGGCCAAGAAGATTGCCGACGAAGAAGAAAGAAAGAAGCTCGAAGAGCTGATGAAGCAGTTGCAAGAGGCCATCGAGAAAAGCCAGGCCTTGGCCCCCTTTAAAGACCAGTTGTTGCTCGATATCTCGCCCGATGGCTTGCGGTTGCAGATTGTCGATAAGCAGAACCGAGCCATGTTCGATAGTGGTAAGGCTGAACTGAAGGACTACACGGTCAAAATTTTGCGCGAGCTGGCGCCCTTTCTGACGCGTGTGCCTAACATGATCAGCATCAGTGGCCATACCGATGCCAAACCTTATGGCAGCGCGACGGGTGGCTATTCCAACTGGGAACTGTCCACCGATCGCGCTAATGCGGCGCGCCGCGAACTGGTGCGTGGCGGTTATCCCGAAGAGAAGATGTCGCGTGTGGTGGGCTTGGCTTCATCGGCCTTGTTTGTGAAGGACGACCCCTTGAGCCCCATCAACCGCCGTATCAGCATCGTCGCCATGACGCGCAAGGCGGCCGAGACCGCCTTGGCTATCGATGCGCCGCCGACGGCGGCACAGCAGGCTGATGCGTCCAAGCCGGCTGAGGCCCCGCCCCAAGCGGCCACGCAATCGGCGTTGCCACCTGCAGATGTGTTGCCGGTGGCTGCGGCGCCTGCGGCCTCAGATCCTTCGGCGAACCGTGCGCCCAGTCCGGGCGAGGCGGTCATAGCTGCGGCGCGTGCTGCGGCCCGGGAGCAGGCGGCTGCGCGTGCAGCAGCCGCAGCGCAGAGCACAGCACCCAAGCCGGTGGCTGCTCCTACGGTTTCGCCTTCGGCGCCGGCCCAGACACCGCCTGCGGCTGCGCCTGTGCCGGCACCGGCTGCACAACCTGCCCGTCCAGCAAAGAGTCCGGCGGGTTAAGCACGACATTTTCGTCGGCGGCCACACCGGAGACGATTTCATACTCCGTGCCGAAGTCACGGCCCATGGTGACTTTGCGTAGCGCAATGTGGTTGTCGGCGGTGCGCACAGCCACCTGTGCCCCCTGACCCCTGAAGATGAGCGTGCTGACCGGCAGCCGGTAGGTGCCATCTGCCGCTGGAATATCGAAGGCCGCTTGCACATAGGTGCCTGGCAGCAGCTTGCCCGCCGGGTCGTTGACCAGCAGTTCCACCCGCAACGCGCGCGTTTGCGCATCGAGCGCACCGGAG
>Ga0136644_10002704_pt1 | contig 13416 bp, 10 predicted proteins | sample C_130820_EF_Meta_FD_94780 | JGI IMG/M metagenome (GOLD analysis project Ga0136644, IMG submission 94780) | Freshwater microbial communities from Lake Croche, Canada to study carbon cycling - C_130820_EF_MetaG (v2) (version 2) | ecosystem: Environmental > Aquatic > Freshwater > Lake | place... | reverse complement strand
TCCATTTTGATCCGCACGCCGGGTGAGGCGTCTTCGATCATGACCATGTTCGATGGTTACCCGATGGCCAAAAACGGCCAGGCACAACGGGCATTGTCTTTGGCATTCATGTCGGCTTTTGTGGGCGGCATCACCAGTGCTTTGCTGTTGGGGCTGGCGGCCAGGCCCATGGCCAGTTTTGCGGCACGCTTTGGTGCGCCGGAAAGCGTCATGGCCATCGTGCTGGCCGCCGTGTGTGTGGGCAAAGCCTACCGCAAGCAATTTGCATCGGCCATGATGATGATGGGATTGGGCTTCTTTTTGGCCACCGTCGGGATCGACCCCAACTCCAACGAACAGCGCTACACCTTCGGCATCGACGGTGTGCTCAGCGGCATTCCGCTGGTGCCTGTGGCCGTTGGGCTGTTTGGCATGGCGCAAGCGCTGGTCATGGTCAGCTCGCCAGTGCCCCAGTTTGATGCCTCGCTCATCCAAAACGCGGGCTTGTCGTGGCGCGGATTTTTGGAGCCCTTCAAATACCCCAAAGCCATGGCCAAGGGTTTGTTTCTGGGCTCGGCCATCGGTGTGCTGCCGGCTGTGGGGGCTGCGTTGTCCACTTCACTGGCCTACTTTTGGACCCAACGCGGTGCCAAAGACCCCACGCCGTTTGGCCAAGGCAACCCCGAGGGCATCGTGGCAGCCGAATGCGCCAACAACTCCAACTCCGGGGGCGCCATGATCACCGTGCTCACGCTGGGCATCCCGGGCGATGCGATCACCGCCATCATCATGGGCGTGTTCGTGGTGCATGGCATCGTGCCCGGCCCATCGCTGTTCATGGACCGCCCTGAAATCATCAACGGTGTCCTGGCCTCCTTGCTGGTCATCAACGTGGTGATCCTGACCTTGCTGGTGATCACCGTCAAACCCTTGGCACGCCTGGCCTACGTCAATCCACGCATTTTGGGGCTGGCGATTTTGGCCTTGTGTTTTGTCGGTGCGTTTTCAGCCGCCAACAGCATGTATTACGTGGTCATCGCCGCCGTCTTTGGGGTGCTGGGGCTGGTGTGTGCACGCGCCAACATCCCGACCATTCCCCTGATTCTGGGCATGGTGATGGGCGACACACTTGAAGCCACGCTGCGCCAAACCCTGGGCCGCAGCGAAGGCTCCTTCATGCCCTTCATTGAACGCCCCATCTCGGCCATCCTGCTCGCCACCACGGCGCTGCTGCTGGTGTGGCCCCTTGTGACGGGCCTGTTGGCCAAACGCCTCTCCAGAACATGAACACCACCGCCTACATCACCGATGAATTGTGCTTTTGGCACGACCCGGGCAACTACGCCCTGATGCTCAAACCTGGCGGCTTTGTGGAGCCCTACAACCGCCACATCGAAAACGCAGATCCCAAACGGCGCCTGCACAACTTGCTGCAAACCAGCGGGCTGATGTCGCAGTTAAAAGTCATGCCCGCGCGTGATGCGCAGGTGCACGAACTGACCCGGCTGCACAGTGCCGATTACGTGAACAAAGTGCAAGCCATTGCCCAGCAAGGTGGTGGCGACACCGGCATTGGTGCGCCGATTTCATCCAACGGCTGGGATGCAGCAAGGCGGTCTGCGGGTTGCGCCCTGAGCGCCGTCGATGCCGTGATGGGGGGCCAGGCCCAAACAGCCTATGCCCTGACGCGCCCACCTGGCCACCATGCCGAGCCCGAGCAAGGCATGGGCTTTTGCGTGTTTGCCAATGCCGCCCTGGCTGCGGCCCATGCCATCGAGGTGCACGGACTGGAGCGCGTGGCCATCGTCGACTGGGATGTGCACTTTGGCAACGGCACCCAGAAATGTTTTGAACACCGCAGCGATGTATTGACGATTTCGGTGCACCAGCAAGCGGGCTATTTGTTCGTCAAAGGCGAGGCCGACGAACTGGGTACAGGCCAGGGACTGGGCTACAACCTCAACCTCCCCTTGCCACCCGGTTGTGGCTTCGGCGCTTACCGCGAGGCCTTCGAACGGATCGTTCTGCCCGCTCTGGAAGCTTATCGACCCGAGTTGATCATCGTCGCTTGTGGCTACGATGCCGGGCGGTTTGACCCCTTGGGCCGCATGCTGCTCGACGGCGTCGCGTTCAGGTGGATGACCGATGCGGTCATGGATGTGGCTCGCCGCCATGCACAAGGTCGTTTGGTCATGACCCACGAAGGGGGCTACTGCCCTGTGTCTGTCCCTTTTTGGGGCCTTGCGGTGCTGGAGCAACTCTCAGGCCACAAAACACAAGCGCCCTGCCCTTTCACGCCCCAGCACGATCAAATGCCAGCGCAAAAATTGCAAGACTACCAACGCGACTTGACGCAGCAATGGGCCTCGCATTTTGAAGAAGTCAGGCAACGCAACTGGCAATAACGCCAATCGCCTGAATCAACTTAGCTGCCCGCCACCTTCATGCGGTTGACCAAGATGGAGCCCACGGTTTTGGCGCCGTAGTTGTAAGTATCGGCGCCGATCGCCTCGATGCCTTTGAACATGGTTTTCAAATTGCCGGCAATGGTGATTTCATGAACCGGGTAGGCGATCTCGCCGTTCTCCACCCAAAATCCGCTGGCGCCCCTTGAATAGTCGCCGGTCACATAGTTCACGCCTTGGCCCATCAGCTCGATCACGAACAAGCCTGTGCCCAATTTTTTCAGCATCGCATCCAAGTCGTCTCCTGACTGGGTTTGCCGCGAGGTCATGGTCAGGTTGTGTGATCCGCCTGCATTGCCGGTGGTTTTCATGCCCAGTTTGCGGGCCGAATAACTGCTCAAAAAGTAGCCTTCAACTCGGCCGTTCTTGACCACTTGGCGCGGCGCTGAGCGCACGCCCTCGTCATCAAACGGCGAGCTGCCTTTTCCGCGCATCACAAAGGGGTCTTCTGCAATGTGAATGTGCTTGGGGAACACTTGCTTACCCAAAGAGTCCAGCAAAAAACTGCTCTTGCGGTACAGCGCACCGCCACTCACTGCTTGCACAAAGCCGCCCAGCAAGCCTGCAGCCACGGGTGATTCAAACAACACAGGGCATTCGGTCGTGGGGATTTTGCGACTGCCCAAGCGGCTCAGAGCACGTTGTGCAGCGTAACGGCCCACCGCCTCGGGGCTGGCCATTTCATCCGCTGCGCGCATGGAGGTGAACCAGGCATCGCGTTGCATTTCGGCATTTTTACCAGGCAGCGAGGCAATCGGTGCCACCGACATGCTGTGCCGCGAGCTGGCGTAGCCGCCACGAAAACCGTGCGTGTGGGCACTGAAAAAATGGCTTTGCTGGGCCGACACGCCAGCACCTTCGCTGTTGGTGATGCGGCGTGAGGTTTTCAGCGCCGCCGCTTCGCAGGCCAAGGCCAATTGGGCGGCCTCCTCACTGCTGACGGACCATGGGTGGAACAAGTCCAGCTCGCGATCATCTGTTTCGATGTCGGCCTCGTCGGGCAAGCCTGCGGTCGGGTCTTCTGCGGTAAAGCGCGCAATGTCAAACGCCGCTTGAACCGTCTGGTGGATGGCAGCGGTTGAAAAATCGGAAGTACTGGCGTTGCCACGGCGGTTGCCCACATAGACCGTCACACCCAAAGATTTGTCGCGGTTACGCTCCACGTTTTCGAGCTCGCCCTTGCGCACGCTCACCGACAGGCCGCATCCCTCGGAGGCTTCTGCGCCGGCGTTGGTTGCGCCGATTTTTTGGGCATGTTTCAGAGCGGTATCCACCAAGTCTTCAAAGAAGTCGCGGCTGAAGCTGAAGCCGCTGTGTGCCGGGTCTTTGGCGGTGACGGGTAAGTTTGTTTTGGAGGAGGAATGCGTCATTTTTTGTGTGCTCATGGTGGCGGCTATGATACTTGCCGACACGCACATTGAAGAATCACCCCACTACATGCCCCGTAAATTCAAAAAAGGTTATTTCGTTCAAGGTCAATTTGTTGCCGAAGGCAGCGAGCTGGACATGGAATTGAAACGCGAGCTCAAAGGTGGCGATGAGCCCAGCCGAACAGACCTCAAACGCGAAAGCGATGAACTGCAAAAATTGGGCGAAAGTTTGCTGACCTTGCGCGCAGACCTTTTTGAAAAAGCCGCATTACCTGACAAACTGGCTGAAGCGGTGCAAGAGGCCAAACGCATCACCAACTTTGAAGGCAAACGCCGCCAGATGCAGTTCATCGGCAAACTGATGCGCAAACTCGAAGCGGGTGACGTGCAAGGCATTCGCGATGCTTTGCAAGAGCAAGTTCAAGGCTCCGCGCATGAAACCATGAATTTACATTTGGCCGAGCAATGGCGCGACCGGCTGATTGCCGATGATGAGGCCTTTGCCATTTGGTTCAACAGCTTTCCCGAGACCGACACGCAACAACTGCGCGCCTTGGTCCGTCAAGCCCGCAAAGACGCACCCCCTGCCGACAAAGCTGCCGTCTCCCAAGGCTTGGCACCCCGACAGGGGCGCGCTTACCGCGAGATATTTCAACTGGTGCGCGACCATCTGACGGCACATCCCGAACCTGAGATGGACAGCGACGCGCCCTACACCGACTGAGCCTATGTCTGAACCCACTTTTGACGCCGTGCGCATCGGCATTGTTTCCATCAGCGACCGCGCCAGCACCGGCGTTTACGAAGACAAAGGCCTGCCCGCCCTGCAAGACTGGCTAAGCCGAGCGCTGCAGAACCCCATCACTTTCGAATCGCGCCTGATCCCCGACGAACAAGCACGCATCAGCGCGACCTTGATTGAGTTGGTCGACGCGGGTTGCAGTTTGGTGTTGACGACGGGCGGCACTGGCCCCGCTTTGCGTGATGTGACGCCAGAAGCCACCTTGGCGGTGGCTGACAAGGAAATGCCCGGCTTTGGCGAGCAGATGCGCCAGATCAGCCTGAAGTTTGTACCCACCGCCATCTTGTCGCGTCAAGTGGCCGTGATCCGGGGCAAGAGCCTGATCATCAACCTGCCAGGTCAACCCAAATCAATTGCCGAAACCCTGGAAGGCCTGAAAGATGCCAACGGCCAGCCCGTGGTGCCGGGCATTTTTGCCGCCGTGCCCTACTGTGTGGATTTGATTGGCGGGCCTTACCTGGCAACGCGCGACGAAGTGTGCAAAGCGTTTCGACCCAAGACCGCCCTGCAACCACGGTAAAGCCGATTTACTTGCCCACCAACTGATTGAGTTTGTCGGCCTCAAAACGCTCGCTGCGGGCCGCATCACCCGGCAGTTGAACCGTCTGTTGGGCTGACAACTGCTCAATCGCTTTCCAAAGCAACGCGATCTGGTGCTCCTGACCCGAGGCATTGTCGATCAGCCCTTTGAGGGCTTGACTGATGGGATCGTCCTCTTGGGTGATGCCGTAGGCGTTGAACTTCGGCTCGGTGCCTGAGACATCGGCACTGACACCCGCTTTGGACGGAATGATCCGCGCTGGAATACCGACCGCCGTGGCGCCCGCCGGCACGGGCTTGATGACCACCGCATTGCTGCCGATCTTGGCCCCATCGCCGACCAAAAATCCGCCGAGCACTTTGGCACCCGCGCTGACCACCACGTCTTTGCCCAAAGTCGGATGGCGCTTGGTACCCTTGTACAAGGTCGTTCCGCCCAAAGTGACGCCTTGGTAAATGGTGCAGCCGTCCCCAATTTCGGCGGTTTCGCCCACCACCACGCCCATCGCATGATCAAAAAACACCCGCTCACCCAATATGGCACCAGGGTGTATCTCGATTCCCGTTAACCAGCGTGAAAGTTGAGAGATAAAGCGGCCCAGCCATTTGAATCCGTAGGTCCAGCAACCATGCGCCAGCCGGTGCAAAACCACCGCATGCAAACCGGGATAACAGGTCAAGACCTCCCAAGCGCTGCGCGCCGCCGGGTCGCGGTCCAAGATGCATTGAATGTCTGAGCGAAGTCGTGAAAACATAGACCTACAGTCTAGCCTTTACCGCGAGCGGATTCACGCATGGCTTTGGCAACACCACGCAGGATGTGGATTTCTTCCTGGTTCAAATCCACCCGATTGAAAAGCTGGTTCAAGCGCGGCATCAGTTTTTTGGGCGCTGCAGGATCCAAAAATCCAATAGCGGTCAAGCCCTGCTCCCAATGGGCCAGCATGCCCGCCACTTGCTGGGCATCTGCTTTTTCGGCGGGGGGTGTGCTGGACGGCGTTGAAAAACCACCCAAGGCACAGCGCCACTCGTAGGCCAGCACTTGGATCGCGGCGCCCAAATTGAGTGAGCCAAACAGCGGATTGGTCGGAATGGACAAGGCCACATGGCATCGGTAAACGTCGTCGTTTTTCATGCCGTAACGTTCGGAGCCAAACAAAAACGCCACTGAATGATCGCCCTGGGCCAAGTCGGCAAAGTGCTCACGCGGAGCCCGGGTAGGCGGGCCAAAGTCGCGAGGGGTCATGGCAGTGGCGCACAAATGCGTCACGCCATCAAGCGCTTCTTCCAGCGTCGCCACAATCCGCGCTTGGTTCAGCACATCGAGGGCGCCACTGGCGCGTTGAATGGTTTCTTCGCGGCGCAGCACATTGGGCCAGCGCGGTGCCACCAGGACCAATTCCTCAAAGCCCATGACTTTCATGGCGCGGGCCGCCGCTCCGACGTTGCCGGCGTGGCTGGTTTCGATCAAAATAAATCGCGTTTTCATGGGCCTGATTGTCCTCCGTCTTGAAGGCCTTGATTTCGTGGGAAAATAAGTTTTCCGTCAGCGTCATCGAACGCCGACTTTCAAGGTTCTTAACAATTTATGTCGTCCCCCAATCTCCACCCCATGCTCAACGTGGCTGTCAAAGCCGCACGCGCCGCCGGCGCCATCATCAACCGCGCCGCTTTGGACGTGGAGGCTGTTCGGATTTCGCAAAAGCAGGTCAATGATTTCGTCACCGAAGTCGACTTGGCCAGCGAAGCCATCATTCTGGAAACCCTGCTCACCGCTTTTCCGCACCACGGCATCTTGGCTGAAGAGTCTGGCTCCACGCATGGCGACCCGCATGCAGACCACATCTGGATCATCGACCCGCTGGACGGCACCACCAATTTCATTCACGGTTTGCCGGTTTATTGCGTCAGCATCGCCTTGTCGGTGCGCGGCAAGATCGAGCAAGCGGTGGTTTACGACCCCTCACGCAACGACCTGTTCACCGCCACCAAAGGCCGAGGCGCTTTCATGAACGAACGTCGCATCCGGGTGAGCAAGCGCACCCACCTGACTGACTGCCTGATCTCGACCGGCTTTCCGTTCCGCAAGGGCGACAACTTCAACCAGTACCTGCGCATGATGGGCGACGTCATGCAACGTACTGCAGGCCTGCGCCGCCCTGGCGCTGCAGCACTGGACTTGGCCTATGTGGCCGCCGGCTTTACCGATGGCTTCTTTGAAACCGGTCTCTCGCCTTGGGACGTGGCCGCAGGATCCCTTCTGGTGACTGAAGCGGGTGGTTTGGTGGGCAACCTCACCGGCGAGGCTGACTTTATAGACCAAAAAGAATGTTTGGCCGGATCGCCCCGCATTTACGGCCAGTTGGTGAACATTCTGGGCAAGTACAGCAAGTTCGCCAGCGCCGGAGAAAAAGCCGGTGTGAATGAAGCCGTGGCCAAGTTGAGCGCAGACATGAGCCCTGCGGTGCCCAGTACGGCGGCCGCACCGTCTGAAGACGCGCCCTTCTAAGCCATGGCAGCCGCGCTCGACCTGAGTGCCCACACGCCCATGATGGCCCAGTACTTGGGCCTCAAGGCGGCGTATCCCGACACGCTCATGTTCTACCGCATGGGCGACTTCTACGAGCTTTTTTTTGCCGACGCCGAACGCGCAGCTCAATTGCTCGACATCACGCTGACCACACGGGGCCAGTCTGCAGGCCAACCGATCGCCATGGCCGGGGTGCCCTTTCACTCCGTTGAAACCTACCTGGCACGGTTGATCAAGCTGGGCGAATCGGTCGCGATTTGTGAGCAAGTCGGTGATGTGGCCACCAGCAAAGGGCCGGTTGAGCGCAAAGTGGTGCGGGTGGTGACCCCCGGCACATTGACTGACACCGCCTTGTTGGCCGACAAAACCGAATCGATTTTGCTGGCGGTGCACCAAGGCGCCCGCAACCGTTGCGGCTTGGCCTGGCTCAGCGTCACACAAGGTTTTTTGCATCTGGCCGAATGCACGCCAGACGACTTGACCGATTGGCTCGACCGCATTGCCCCCAGCGAGTTGCTGGCGAGTGCCGGTGTGACACCTGCTTTTGAACAGCGGCTCAAATCGTTCAGACAAAACACCCGTACCGCGAGCCTGTCACTCACCCTGCGGCCCGAGTTTCAATTCGACGCGGGTTTAGGCCAACGCAAACTCTTGGAGCAGCTGCAAGCCGCCAGCCTGGCCGCTTGGGGCGCAGACGCCCTGCCCGACGCCCATGCCGCTGCCGCTGCCTTGCTGACTTATGCCGAACACACCCAAGGCCGGGCACTGACCCATGTCAAACAGATTCGGGTGCAAAAGTCGGACGAGTGGATCGACCTGCCCAGCACCACCCGGCGCAACCTGGAGCTGACGCAAACCCTGCGCGGCGAAGACGCACCCACGTTGTTTTCGCTCCTCGACACCTGCATGACCGGCATGGGCAGCCGCATGCTCAAAAGCTGGCTGCTGACGCCGCCCCGCCAACGGCACATTGCACGCGAACGATTACAAGCGCTGCAACAACTCCAAGGTTTAAGCGGCGAAGGCCCCTGGAGCCGATTGCGCGAACAACTCAAAGGCGCAAGCGACGTGGAACGCATCACCGCCCGCGTGGCCTTGCGCCAAGTGCGCCCGCGCGAATTGGTAGCGTTGAAGCACGCCTTATTCAAATCGCTGCAGTTATCGGCGCAGTTATCGCCGCAATCGGCCGCGTTGACTGCCGAGCCCTCCCGCAGCGGTTTGCTGCCCCAGATGGCGCAGGCCCTGCAACCGCCTCAAGGACTTGGCGAATTGCTGCACCACGCTTTGTTGGAAGAACCTGCAGCGCTGGTACGTGACGGCGGCGTGATGGCCGATGGCTTAGACGCCGATCTGGACGAATTGCGCGGCATCCAAACCAACTGCGATGCTTTTTTGCTCGCACTGGAAATCCGTGAAAAAGAGCGCACTGGCATCAACAACTTGCGGGTGCAGTTCAACAAGGTGCATGGTTTTTACATCGAAGTCACCCAAAGTCAATTGGACAAAGTGCCCGACGACTACCGCCGCCGCCAAACGCTCAAAAACGCCGAGCGCTTCATCACGCCCGAGCTCAAGACTTTTGAAGACAAAGCCTTGTCGGCCCAAGAGCGTGCCTTGGCCCGTGAAAAACTGCTGTACGAATTGCTCCTCGACCAATTGCAGCCGCATGTGCAGGCCCTGACCGCTTTGGCCCAGGCCATGGCCGCGCTGGACGCTTTGTGCGCTTTGACTGAACGCAGCCTGACGCTGAACTGGTGCGCGCCGCAATTCACCAATGAACCCTGCATCGAAATCCGGCAGGGTCGGCATCCGGTGGTGGAAGCGCGTTTGGCCGAAACCTCGGGCGGCAGCTTCATTGCCAACGACACGCTGCTCACCCACAAACAGCGGATGCAGATCATCACCGGGCCGAACATGGGCGGTAAATCCACCGTCATGCGGCAAGTCGCCTTGATTGTGCTGTTGGCCAGCATGGGCAGTCATGTGCCCGCCAGCAGTTGCAGGCTCGGCCCGATCGACGCGATTCACACCCGCATTGGCGCAGCGGACGATCTGGCCAACGCCCAATCCACTTTCATGCTGGAGATGACCGAAGCGGCGCAAATTCTGCACAGCGCCACGCCCCACTCCCTGGTGTTGATGGACGAAATCGGACGCGGCACCTCGACCTTTGACGGCCTGGCCTTGGCCAGCGGCATTGCGGCGCATTTGCACGACAAAACACAGGCCTTCACCTTGTTTGCCACGCATTACTTTGAGTTGACCGAATTCCCGGCCACGCACCACGCGGCGGTCAACATGCATGTGAGCGCCACCGAGTCGGGCAACAGCATTGTCTTTATGCACGAGTTGCAAGCCGGCCCGGCCAGCCGCAGCTACGGCATCCAGGTGGCGCGTTTGGCCGGCATGCCCGGCGGCGTGCTCAACCAAGCCCGCCACACCTTGGCTACGCTCGAAGCCGGAGCCAGTGAAGCCCAGCAACAGGTGGACCTGTTTGCCGCGCCGCCCGAAACTCAAGCCACTGGCCCCACGCCTGTGGAAGCAGCGCTGGCCCAAATCAACCCCGATGCCTTGAGCCCCCGCGAGGCGCTTGATGCGCTATACGCCTTGCAGCGTTTGCTGCCAAACACATAGAGAGTGGATTCATGACTTATTGCGTTGCCATCAAAACCCGCGCCGGTTTGGTTTTCCTTTCTGACTCCCGCACCAACGCAGGCCTGGACCAGATCAGCACTTTCCGCAAAATGATCGTCTATGAAAAATCGGGCGACCGCTTCATGACTTTGTTGTCAGCAGGCAACCTGAGCATTTCGCAGTCGGTGCGCGAAGTGCTGCAAATCGAAAAACTGGTCGAACCCGGCCAAGACGAACCATTGACCATCTGGAACGCCAAAAGCATGTTCGATGCCACGAGTTCTGTGCGCAACCGTGCGCCGCGTGTACGAGCGCGACGCCGCCGCTCTGCATGCATCGGGCGTAGAGTTCAACGTTTCCATGATCTTCGGCGGCCAGATCGGGGGCGAAGGCATGCGTCTGTTCCAAGTTTATTCACCCGGCAACTTCATTGAAGCCACCGACGAAACGCCTTACTTCCAGATCGGCGAATCCAAGTACGGCAAGCCTGTGCTTGACCGCGTCATCACCCCCGAGACCCCGCTGGACGAAGCCGCCAAATGCGCATTGGTGTCGATGGACTCCACCCTCAAATCCAACCTGTCGGTGGGCTTGCCACTGGACATGGTGGTCTACCAAGCCGGCAGCTTGCAAACCGACCGCATCATGTGCATCGACGAGCACAATCCCTACTTCCTGATGCTGCGCAGCAGCTGGGGCGACAAGCTGCGCCAGATGTTCGACAGCATCGAAGATCCGATGTGGCACGGCGGCGCCACCGACGTCCCGCTCATGGTGCCGGCCACACGCAACGCTTTGCTCAAAAAGATCACCACCGCCGACGAGAAGCTGATCTGATCGGTGATTGACGCGCGCCACCCCGACCACGGGCTGAGGGGTCTGCGCCTGCGCTCACCCAGCCGATTGGGGCATCAAGAATTCGCGGCTGATGCGACCGCCCAGCACATTCACCCGCTCCAGAAACTGCGTTAAGTAAGCGTGCAAGCCAGTAGCTAAAATTTCATCGATCCGGCCAAAAGCCAGCTCTGAGCGCAATCGGCCAGCGTGTCGCAAGGTGTCGCTTTCGCGGTCGTGCGAGACCAGCACCAAGTTGGACACCACCTCGTTCAGACTGGCGTGCAGCGAACGCGGCATGTCCGGGCGCAAGATCAGCAGCTCGGCCACACGCTCCGGGCGGATCACGTCGCGGTACACCTTGCGGTAGACCTCGAATCCACTGACACTGCGCAAGATCGCGCTCCAGTGGTAAAAGTCGTATTCCTGTGCTGATTCGGCCAGATGGCCTTGCCTAGCTTGCACAACGTTGTAGATTGGTACACCAAAAAAATCGTTTTGCATGGCGTGGAACTTCACGTCCACCAAACGTGCTGTATTGTCGGCCCTTTCCAAAAACGTGCCCATGCGCATGAAGTACAGCGACTCGTCCATCAACATGGTGCCCACTGTGACGCCGCGTGACAGATGCGAGCGGAACTTGACCCACTCGAAAAATTGGCCCGGATCGCGCTCGAACTCACCGCTTTTGAGCATTCGATTGACCTCGAGCCAGGTCTGGTTTTGCGTTTCCCAGACTTCGGTCGTCAAGGTGCCGCGCACGGCGCGGGCGTTTTCCCGGGCAGCGCGCAGGCACGACAAAATCGACGAAGGGTTGTCGGCTTCTTTCACCATGAAGGCCATCACTTCGCGGGACGTGATGTTTTTGTACAAGGCCAAATAGGCCGGTAGCAACTCGCTGATGGACAAAATACCCTCCCAACCGGCCTCGACGGCGGCCGCCGATTGGGGCAAGAGCGACGTTTCGTAGCTCACATTGAGCATCCGCGCGGTGTTCTCGGCCCGCTCCATGTAGCGGGACATCCAGAAAAGGTGGTCGGCGGTTCGTGAAAGCATGTGTGTGTTCCCTCCTTCAGTCCTGCAGGATCCAGGTGTCTTTGGTGCCGCCGCCTTGCGATGAGTTCACCACCAAAGAGCCTTTTTTGAGCGCCACCCGGGTCAAGCCACCGGGCACCATTTGCACCGTGCGGCCAGACAGCACAAAGGGCCGCAGGTCGATGTGGCGCGGTGCGATACCGCTGTCCACAAAGGTCGGGCAGCTCGACAGGCTGAGAGTGGGCTGGGCAATGTAACCCTCGGGGTTGGCCAGCAGCGCGCCACGGAATCGTTCAATTTCTTCTTTGCTTGAAGCGGGGCCGACCAGCATCCCGTAGCCCCCTGCGCCATGCACCTCCTTGACCACCAGGTCTTTCAAATGGGCCAGCGTGTACTGAAGATCATCGGGCTTGCGGCACATGAAGGTCGGCACGTTTTTGAGGATGGGTTCCTCGCCCAAGTAGAACTTGATCATGTCGGGCACATAGGGGTAGATCGACTTGTCGTCGGCAACGCCCGTGCCCACCGCGTTGCAAATCGCTACATGCCCGGCTTTGTAGGCGTCCATCAGGCCGGCGCAACCCAGCGTAGACGTTGGACGGAACACGTTGGGGTCCAAAAAGTCGTCGTCCACCCGGCGGTAGATCACATCCACCCGCTTGGGGCCGCGCGTGGTGCGCATGTAAACGAACTTGTCTTTGACAAAGAGGTCTTGCCCTTCGACCAGTTCCACACCCATTTGCTGCGCCAAAAAGGCGTGCTCAAAGTAGGCGCTGTTGTACATGCCGGGCGTGAGCACCACCACCGTGGGCTCGGCCGTGGTGGCGGGGCTGCTGGCGCGCAGCGTCTCCAGCAACAAATCGGGGTAATGCGCGACCGGGGCCACGCGGTGCTGGCTGAACAATTCTGGGAAGAGCCTCATCATCATCTTGCGGTCTTCGAGCATGTAGCTCACGCCGCTGGGCACGCGCAGGTTGTCTTCGAGCACGTAGTAATCACCGTTGCCTTGGGCGTCGGACGCACGCACGATGTCGATGCCGCTGATGTGCGAATAAACCTTGTTGGGCACATTCACACCCACCATCTCGGGGCGAAACTGGGCGTTTTTTTCGATTTGCTCACGGGGGATCACCCCAGCTTTGAGGATGTCCTGGTCGTGGTAGACGTCGTGGATAAAGCGGTTGAGGGCCGAGACGCGCTGCACCAGGCCAGCCTCCATGCTGCTCC